>OGHC01000058.1_pt1 | contig 99698 bp, 158 predicted proteins | sample 1571381 | NCBI WGS metagenome assembly OGHC01 (sample SAMEA2581945, study PRJEB24529) | metagenome | biome: Human gut stool | place: China | collected 2011 | reverse complement strand
ATTTAATATACGCTCGCCTTGATGGGAAATCCTATCAACAAATTTCACAAGAGCTTGCCATACCAGAAGCAACAGTTAAAACCTGTTTGAATAAGGCAAGACAGAGACTAAAACAATTATTTAACCAATATTAACCAATACTTACAAATTATGGCAAATTCATTTGGTCTATTGCTTGCTGCAATAACAATTTGTTTCATCATCGCAAGATTGATGAAAGATGCCAAAGCCTTCACTAGATTAATGGCCATTCTAGCAGTAGGCTTAATTGTAGGTGCAGGAGTTAAGCAGGTATATAAGAAATGTATATCTACTCCTGAGAAAGCTGCAGTAGTTACTGTAGAACCAGCTCCCATGTATAGTAGTAATGCATCTGTTGTTTGGAATGCATTACCTTGCAATCAGGACTATACAAGTAAGGAAAACAAAGCTGATCGTGACAGTACAGTAACTGAAGCAGAAGGAACATCTACAAAGGAAGTAAACAGTACATACATTGATGATTCGTGAAGAGACTTCAATTCTTGACGTATTATTTTATTGTATCTACAAAGTATTTAACAATTAAATGGCGAAGGAGCGCCTCATTATCAAAATGGTAAAAGCAAGTAAGAAAGCTAAAGCATTAGCTAGTAAAACAAAAACAAATAAGGTAGAGGAACAAGTAAAGACTCAGGATGCTACTCCAGCACCTGTTGAAGCGCCTAAACCTGAAGAGAAACCTCAGGAAGTAGTGGAAAACAAAGAAACCAAAGAAACCCCTGAGGTTAAGGACGAAAAGACAAAGAAAGGGAAGAAACCAGAAGTTATCGTTCCCGAAGTAGTAGAAGGTAAGAAAGAGACAGCAATGTCTATTTCTTCATCTATTGGACAAATTGTTGGAAGTGCTGGTGGTAAAGGAGATCGCATTGATAAGAATCATGCTATTGAATTCATGGGTATCTTGCATAAAGAATACCTAGCCAATCCGGAGACTCCAGAAGACGTAAAGAAGAATCTCAAGAAACAGTTTGATGTAATGACAGCTGTTACTCTTGTTAACTACTTTACTCAGCTTGAAGGAGACTTCCAAAGTATGGGTATTCGTATTAACTCAGATATGAGAGAACAAGCAGAAGCCGTACTTGGAGACTATCTTGGCATCAAGGTTAAGTATATCCAAGCAGAAGACAATTCAAAACAGTTAGTTCTTGAATTCAAAGAAGTTCCGGAAGAGGTTCGCAATAATGCTAAAGAGGACAAGAAAGTTGCAAAACTTGACATTCCTGAAGCAGATCCAAAGATGCCAGATCCTGAGAAACTTAAAGTATTACGGTCAATCTTCGCTCAACAAGGAGCTGGAGGTATCGGTAGTAACTTGTTGAGTGGTATCGAATGGGGACGTAGAGCATTCTCATTCTCTATGGAGGAAAAGAAATCCGTAGTATTTGCAAATATCATCAACAAAGGAGCAGATGCTATCTTACTTACCGCAATAAAAGGTATGGTAAGGGGTAAAATGAGTTCTGAACACAGTATCCTTGGTGCTCATGCTTTACTTAAGTCTTGGTGTCCAAGTATAACTGATAAGGAAGTAGCAGAACTTATCCAAGTAATCGTTTCAATCAATGCTGAAAAGAAAACAAATGATTGGAACGAAAAGGCTAGTCCTGATCTTAAGACTACTTATGAGAAGGAACTTGAAGCAGTTACTCGTAACATCATTACGGCTAACACAAGTAAAGCAATTGATGCTATCTTGAAAGGAAAAGAAGAAGCTACTTTGGAATATGAAGACCGGAAGGGATTCATAACAATTCATCCAAAAGCAATTCGTAGGACTCTTGAAGCTGCTTATGGCGATTCTGAGAACATCTTAAAAGACAAGATGGAGGAAATTGCTAAATACTATGTGAAGCCAATCATGCGGCTCTCTAGTTATGTAGACAAGAGTGCTTACTCCGAAGAGTAATCAATATGAAACGGTTAAATTTAATAATAACACTGTTTGTAGTGTTATTAGGAGGATTTATTGGATTTGATCCTAATTCTCCGTCTCAAACAATAGGAGCAGAAGAGACTAGAATTCGTTGGGTAGACGTACCTAAAATGCCAGTAGACGTACTAGGCTTGAATAAGTCAGTTTCTGTAAATCTTAAAGATGAGACTGTATCACTTAACGGTAACGTTGATAATACAACTGTGACAATTATAAGGGACGTTGAAACACGCCCAGAGTACAAAGAACGAGTAATAAAGGAGGTAATTTACGAACCAGACATTGTATTTAGTACAAAACTGATGAGCAAATTAATGCCATTAAAACTGCCAAAGATAAACGCAGACCGTAACTAGAGTAGTAAAACGGTATATAAAGGCTATAAACTACAAATTCGTTACTTAAACCTAACTAAGTTGTGTAACGTGGATAATACAGGATACTGAAATGTACTAATAATAGCAAACACTATCTATTTATACTATAGTATGATAACTTATTGTGTTACAAATTATCCAGTAACTGAAGAAGCAATAAGAAAGTGGGAGAGCGTGCGAAACCCACAAGGTGAGAACCGTATTGGAGACCTAAAAGACGCAGATGTGGAAGGAGCAGCTATCGCATCTAAACAAGGCAAGGGGTATCGTTAACCTCTTTATACATTCGTTGGCTAATTCAAAAGCGAAATCACGAAGGAATGTAAACACGTGCCGTACGTTGTCATTTAAATCTGAATCGACTAGCATTCTAGGGTAGTCTCCAAAACTCCCCTGTGCGGGGCGGTAAACAATCCGTCAGCCAAAGAATATTGGCTTAGTGTTCTATTTTATATCTAAATACTTCTGTTGTATAGAAAGTATAATTCAACTGGGAATAGGTTAGGTTGATAGCAAAACTATAACTTAGATATAAGATATATGAAGGAGCAGCGCTTATATATAACTAGCAGAAATTGAGACAGGACATGGCTGAGTAGCTATGATCCGCATAGAACTTCACTTGTATAGAAGCTATGTGACAGATTAACTGGATTAGGTGCAAAACCTATACGCAATACAGTGAACGTTAGAGTTAGCTGTTTGAGACTTAGTCTCTATGGAAAGTAAATTGCGTGTCTTACAGCCTGAGATATTTCATAATATAGTTGCAATTACTATACTGTTTTACTGAAGCAGAATGAGATTAAGGTTATATATAAGAGAAGTGACTTGTTAGTAATGTCACTATAAACCTAAAGTGCTTTGCACTAGGATATAAACTAACTAGCGCCTGAAGTCCGCAATAAGACTATTGGTAGGTAGATATATGAACAATATAAGTATATCTACACGAAAGGAAAGGAAGTGGAGTAAGTCCACTAATAAAACTTACAAAGTAGAAGTAAGGTTACTTTAGTACCAAGGTTTGCTATAAATAATTAGGTTAGGAGCTATGCACTCCAGCATAGAGCAGGATCCTACACGCATCCTAGAGGCCGACACGAAGCAGATTGGAATTAAATCTGTGTATTGCTATACTATAGTAGTCTGTATATGGAGAATATAAGACAATAAATCTATTCGGTATAAGTGCCTACGCTGAAACGAACAGCTATAACAAATAAGGTAAGTGTAAACATGTTTAACTTTAAAACAATTGGGAAGTTCAATGGCAGTAGGTTTGACAAACTTACAAGCCACCCCGCTATCGAAGAATCTTGCTACATGAAATTCTGTAAACTAATATGCGCAACATATTAGCCAAGGAGATCGCTGAGACTAATTTTAGTACCTCTCATTAGGGTACTGGTTGAATGGTTGGAAATACCATAAGATGAAGTAGTAACCCGAGATTTATCGCAATGTCGGAAGTGAATCTGTCCAAAAGTGGGCGTCTTGAAAAATTAGACGGCTTTTGTATTAGTGTTTTAGTAACGTTTCTCAACAGAAACGACCCTCATTCGCTTAGAATGTTGTAAGCCTAAATGCCCGTAGATGATACCATTTCATTGATGATGGAGCTCTTTACATCTTTGCATCAAATCGCGTTGTAAGGTACGGCAAAAAACAGGGAAACGGTAAGGTTACGAGTCCCCTTTAAGTACAATCTCGAAGCCTAAGGAATAATTAACAGATTATTTCATACAATGACATATTTATAAAGTTTTAAGTAGAAGTAGATAAACAGAAGAACAGTTGACTCATACGTCTTATGAGTAAAGTCCTACGGGGAATGCTGAGTAGAGCAATAGCACTACGTTCTAGTAAGCGAGTTCTATTATACTTATACACATTTTATCGTAATTTACAAATTTTATCAGACATTAACAATCGTCGTATTACTGAATACATTATTGAGATTAATTAATTCTTTTCATAGCTTTACTAAAGCGGACTTATAATAAATAAGCAGAATTAGCAGAATATGAGTAATACGTGAATTTTTATTATTTTAGTATTAACAATAGATTGAATATCTCGCTAAGACATCAATCTTAAAATCACATAGGAGATATAAATTATGAATAAACCTTCATTTGACACAGCTTTGATCGCTCCGTATAGAGCAGAAATTGAGACTTGGAACCTTATGGGTCGTAAACTGCTTACTGTAAAGGTAGAGCCAGCTGATCTTGAGTTTAATGATAAGGTCCGGAAGAACGAGTTACGGCTTGTACGGCCTATCATGAAGTATATCATTGAAGAAATTGAAATCTTTGGTAGTCAGATTGTCTGCCTTCCGGATGGAGTTACTCCAGTAATCGAATTGAACAATGATCCGTCATTGCAGTTCAAGATTGGACCGGCTAAATTCAACGAAGTAACTACGGATACTATTCGTCAGGCTGTTGAGTTCAACAGTAAAACTAGTATTGCTGGTCGGGAACCTATCTTCTTCACTGACTATCTTGCACTTGTTGAACAGGTAAATCGTCTGAATGGCTTTGAGATGGAGAAGGCTAATCAGATTGCAGAAGAGATGCTGAATCTCTCTAAGATGTTGCAGGATTTGAATAACTTGCAGACTACAAACTGTGACAAGTACTATGACGAAATTGGTACTCCGTTGAAAAAATAAAAAATAATAAAGAATGAAGATTCTTTCTAACTCTAAAAAACTGTTACTTGAACTCTTACTTAAGGATCATCGTATTAGTAGTGAGATACTACTTAATGGAGAGGTCCCTGCCTATATCAAAGTCCATGACGATGGGTCAGTGACTTTCGGCAGAACTAAGAAAGGATTCTGGAATTGGCTTTTCAAAGATGAGAAACGATATGAATTCAGAGAGTTAAGTACAATGATGCTTGCTGCATATAGTAAGTATCTACCACCAAACGAGTATCTTAGTAATATTCTAACTAAGAATATCATTGAAGATGCTTATAAAAAACATGACTATGAATCTGTTATTGATCGATTTGCATTATATGCCTTTCTAGGTGTAACAGAAGGTGATTATGTAATAGACAAAATTAAGCTGATAGACGAAGACACACAACAACAGCAGAAAAAGAATGTGCGTGGTCGAAGAATTGGAAATACAATAGGTTATCTTGATCTAGGTGGAGGATCTTTACCAGTAGGTATTTCTATAGTCGAAAACGACTAAATATCATTCATGAATAAGTATTAGCAGATGGACGCTTATTCATACTTAAGATTGAATAAACTCATTAGAAGAGTAATTAAGTATTTTATACAAGTAAAGAAGTTAGATGTAAATACTTCTTTATAAGTATAAAAGAAAGAAGAAATGATAATGTTTATATAAAACCGCAAGAGCCTAAGACGATGGGTCAGGTATCTTGGTTTTATGGCATGATGTTGGAATTGGTAGACAAGACAGACTTAAACTCTGTTAGGCATTAGCCTGTGCGGGTTCGATTCCCGCTCGTGCTACATATGCCTCTAGATGATGACTGTAAAGTTAATAAGGCAAGCCTAAAATAATAAAGGCTATTCTTTCGATAGAACTAGAGGCGCTACAGGTAAGCGATTTTCTAATATACAATTGATCAAATTATTAACAATTAAAATCAATTATATATGACGAAATCAATTACAACAGATATTAAACCAAACACACTCATTACAAAACGTGATAGTATTACAAGTGAAATCTCTCGATATTGGAAGATTATTGCTACAGAGAATGTAATTAAGAAAGGAGTTTCTCGTAACTACGATCTTAAGAGTTTATTAGTACGTATTAAAGCATTATACGATCAGCTTATACTTATTAAGCTTCGTATTCAGTGTGCAAATATGGGAATGAAACTTAAAGATCTTCCTAAAGACGCAAACATTATTAACATTTATAAGCTATCTGCTTTAAATGAGTATTATGTAAAGCTTGACGAGATGATGAAAAAGCATACTATCAATCCTATTCTTAAAGCTAAGAAAGGTAAACGAAATCTAGGTATTACAGAAGAGATTACTCGTAATTACTTCCGTAATAAACAAAGTGAGTGTTTGATTACATTGAATGAACTGCGTAAAGCTATTGCAGACTTTAATGATAATACAGATTTAAGCGATGACACAGCACCTTTATACTTAGTTGTTGCTTAATATGTAACAAAATCCATAATATTAAATTTATTAAATCAAAAGAGCAGGTAAGTATTTACTTGCTCTTTTATAAAACTATTAAATTATGAATAAGACTGATCAACAGAAAAACAATAAATATATTAATTACTGGACAGAGTCTGGTAAGTCAGCAAAAGAAGCTAATCAATCTATTAAGATTGCTAAGACTATAACTTATAAAGATAAAAGTGGTAAAATACGTAGTATAACTACATATCATCATCCTACTTTAAAAGAGATTACGTTAAGTAAACCTCATATTAAAGACTATAGTCTAACAAAGGAACAGAAAGAAGAACGTTTTAATAATGCTCCATTTAGTGAGTATCACAACAAACTTATTAATCTTACTTATAGTAAGGAGAATAAGATTGCTAAGCAACAAGCTCAGATTGCAGCACATAATAGTAAAATAGATTCTATTATATGTAATACTAGAGCAAGAAAACTAGCTACTGCTAGAATTAGACGAGAAAATTGTCCTAATATACTTATAATACGCAGAGAGGATAGTAAAGGTCTTCCTTATGATTTTAGCTGTAATCCTTCTAGAAAGAGCTTAGATGAGCTTAGAAGAGATGCTCTCGAAATGTTACCTATATTTAGTAAGTCTATGAAGGACTTCTTCAGTATTGAGATTTGGGAAGCATCAGAATATGCAAATAAGTATCATGGCGGTAATTATCGTTATTGCTTATTTAGAGATAAGGAACAACAACTTAATGCAGCATAATATGAAAATAAGTTCTTTAGATGCTATTTCTATTAAAAAGGAATCAGCTAAATTAATTAAAGTAAACACTGAGATAAGAGAAGGACAAGCAGTCTTCATTGTAGCTCAGGAAAAGTTCCCTAAAGCAGTTACTAAACTTAAGAATACTAAGTATGATTGCTTCTATGAAGATTCTAGAATAGATTTATTTCTATTGGAATTACAAAATTATGATGCTGAGTAAAGCCTCTTACTTAAAAGTAATGTAACTCAGTTTTTTAGCCAATCTGGTGAGATTCCAGGGGTGGTCTTCTGTATAGCTTAAAAAGAGGTAGAGCCGTAGCAATATGTAAGTCTATGTGAGTGTCAGTTCGAATCTGACTACAGAAACAAACTAAACTTTAATTTTATGCAAATACGTGGAAAAACGGTATTTGTATTCGATATCGAAGTATTTCAAAATATCTTTCACTGTTCTGTTAAAAATACAGAAACAGGAGAAATATACAAATTTGAAATCTCTGAAAGAAAGAATCAACTAAGAGAGTTAGTTAAATTCTTTAAACAAGTATCTTCCTATATAAAATGGGGAGACTTCTACGGAACAGAATTAGTAATAGATTCAGATGTTATCTTTTGTGGATATAATAATCTGCATTATGATAATCCTATAATAAATTATATTATAGAGTATGAAGATAGATTAATGAAATATAATGTAGCTACTATATGTAGTTCTATATTTAATCTAAGTAAAACTATTACTACTTCCACAGAAGATAATATAGATGCTTGGAAACATTGGAAGTATCAGATATGGTTTGATACTTTTGATTTACTTACTATGTTATACTCTAGTAAACTTAGAGTAGGCTTGAAGGAAATCCAAGTAACTATGCAATATCCTAATGTACAAGAATTTGTATGTGATTGGGATAAACCTCTTCCATTAGAAGATTTTGATAGTATGATAGACTATAATATAAATGATATTGAGTCTACTACAGAGCTTTTAAATAGGTGTAAAAAAGATATTGATTTACGTATAGCTATTGAAGACGAATATGGAGTAAGAGTTCTCAGTAAAGATGGTGTAAATATTGGAATGAAGATTTTAACTCAGAAGTATCTAGAAAAGACAGGTTTGTCTTGGTGGGATATTGAAGGATTAAGATCTCCAATGGATTATATTCCTTTAAAGGATGTAATACTACCATTTATTAAATATGATAGTCCTATATTACAGAAAGTACTAAATGATATGAAAAGTCAAATAGTATCTCCTGGTAGGAAAGGATATGAGAACAACTTTGTATTTGAAGGATTACGCTATACTGTAGGAGTAGGAGGAATTCATTCTAAGAATGATCCAGAAATAATTATTCCTAAAGAAAATGAGATGCTTATAGACATCGATGTCGCATCACTATACCCAAGTATGTTAATTGAATATGGATTCTATCCTAAACATTTAGGTCCAGAGTTCTTAGAAGTATATTCTCAGATTAAAGAAGAGAGAATAGAAGCAAAACATAATGGAGATAAAGTGAAGAATGAGACATTAAAGTTAGCGTTAAATGGTTTATCGGGTAATCTACAAAATGAACATAATTTTTGTTATAGTCCTGAAGCAGTAATGAAAATCAGGATAAATGGTCAGCTACTATTACTTATGTTAGCAGAGAAATTAACACAAGTAGGATGCCGAATCGTCCAAGCTAATACAGATGGTTTATTTGTATTACTTAAGAAAGATAGCTATCAACAAGTTAACACTATTTGTAGAAATTGGGAACAACTTACAAAACTTACTCTTGAAGAAGAGCGTTTTGAAGCTATGTACCAATATGCAATTAATGATTATATTGCAGTTAGGGAAGGATATAAGGAAACTAAGAATCCTGATCTAATTAAAACAAAAGGTATGTTTATTACTAAAGTATTGTTAGGAAAAGGATTATCTGCAAAGATAATACCCGAAGCTATAATTAAATACTTTGTAGATGGAATACCAGTTGAACAGACGATTAAAGAATGTGGAGATATACGTAAATTCCTAATGTCTGAAAAAACTGGTAAACAATGGCATGTTGAATATATGAATGAAGAACAACAAAGAACTAATCGTTTCTACGCATCTACTAATGGTGGATACTTGTGGAAATGGAAAGATACTGGTCATAAAGAAGGTGAAATTATAACATATACTGAGCCATACGTAGGAGAACATAAATATAAGGCTTCTGCAAGACAGTATCAGAATATGCTCACTGCTTCTGGGGTTACTCTTCTAAATAAGTTTGACAATAAGCCAATTGAAGAACGCAAAATTAATTACCGATATTATCTTAAGGAAGCTCTTAAGATAATTGAGGAATTACAACCAAGACAATTAGAACTGTTTTAACAGAATCTAACATATTGTATCAAATTCTATAATTGTCATAAACTTTAATGCTTATGATACTAGAACTAGATACATCTCTATTAAATAAATTTAATTTATCAATAAATCAACTAGTATTTATTTCTCTTGTATTGAATGATAATCAAATAAATAGTCAAGACATTCATGAACTTCTCAGCCGAGTTAATGAAGAAGAGATACAAGAGTTAATTAATCGTAACATTGTTGTAGTAACTACTTCTGACAACAATAAAATTTATAGTCCTTCTGAAGAACTACTTGAAACTATCAAGAAAGATAGAGAAAGTATGTTTGACGAGTTCTATGAAGTATTTCCAGTTTATGTTATAAGACCTGATGGAACTAAAGGTTTTTTAAGGGCAAATGTAAACAAATGTAGAAAAGAATATAACCGTATCATAGGTAAATCCAAAGCAATGCATGAACATATCATGGCTTGTCTGAGGTACGAAATTGATAATAAAATGCAAACAGGCAAAATAGGTTATATGAAAACTATGTGGAAATGGCTTACTCAACATGAGTGGGAATGTTACGAGGAACAAATGAACACTGAAACAACTGAATATTGTGGTTATGGAGAAAATACAATTTAAACCTATATCTTCAGTAGTGGATGAATCTGTTCAGTATATTAAAGATAGAAAAGAGAAGAAAATAACGTCCTTAAAGACAGGATGGAAGAAGTTTAATTTCGCTACTGGTGGAATTGAACCTAATATGATCTTTACTATTGCAGGTATATCTGGTTCAGGTAAATCTTCATTTGCAAATACGCTAATATTTGATTTAATTGATCTTAATCCTAATCAGAAAATCAAAGTTCTTTATTTCTCATTTGAAATGATAGGCTATCGAAATGTAGGTAGAGCTATTAGTAATAGAGTGAGAAAAACTGTATCTGAATTATACAGCGGTAAAGAGACTTTAGAGGATGAAACATTCGAGAAAGCTTTATCGGAAGCTGAAGTATTAAAAAAGTATCCAATATACTTTGTTGATACTCCTCTAAGTGTCGAACAAATAGAACAAGCAATTGATGAATTCCACGATAGTATTGATAAGGATACTTGGCTAATAGTAGTATTAGACCATGTATTACTTGTTAATGGAGATGGTGGAGAAAGAGCGGTAATAATAGATTTACAGAAAATGTTTATTCGTAAAAAGAAATTATCTAATACGAGTATTATACAACTTTCACAGATGAATCGAAATATTGAAGCTCCTGATAGGATAAATAATCCTTCAAGTCATTTTCCAATGAGGAGTGACTTGGCTGCATCTGATGCAATATTCCAAGCGAGTGACTTTGTAATAGCAATTCATCGCCCAGAACTATTAAATTTAGCTATATACGGTGTTAAGCGCTTACCTGTAAAAGACAAAGTATATCTTCACTTTCTTAAAGTAAGAGATGGAGAACCTTGTATATTAGAATTTAACAACGAGTTAAAATACGGCAATTTAATAGAGACTGAAAGTACTACATCAGAGCAGAAAGTAGTATTTAACAATAAAATAGGCTGAAATTATGGGAAAATATTTTACAGTAACTCTTCCGAATAAAAAGTGTGATAAAAAAGGTATGTATAAGAACTATCTGTTAAAGCGTTTAGCTTTAGCTTATCCAGAATTGTTGATTGATGGTATCGACACAGAAGAGACTCTCTTTAGTTACCAATATATTGGACCGAACGATAAGATTCGTTTCGGTGCAGATATCTATTCTCCTTGTGACGTAGCTAAGTATTATAAATGTACTTATTGCCCGTATAAGGTAGACAATTACAATCTTGCAACTCAGTTTGATCTTGCAATGAAGAAACTTGATGACTATGCAAAAATGCGTCGTAGTTGTCATAAACCGCTTTATGATTTTCGTTTGCCGGATGGTACTCCGGTTAAGGAATACGGAAATTTTATCCAGGTAGGCTATAAGCTTATCCCGAAATACAATCGTAATTATATTATTGGTATGCCTGAAGAAGATCAGGCAATTATCAATAATATTATTATTATGATTAATAATAGCACTGAAATTAATGCAACTCTAAATATCTAATTTTACTTTATTTATCATATATTTCCAAATTTTGTCATATACTATCATATCATAAAAGTAAAATAGGTAAAAACCTATTTTAACATGTTAGTACTACCAACAGAAAAAAATAAGCCAAGAGTACAGAATCCAAGATTTTTAATATTCTTTGGCAAACCTAAGTCTGGTAAAACTACATTACTATCTATGCTTGATGGTTGTCTAATTATAGACTTAGAAGGTGGCTCTGAATTCTTAGAGGCACTTTCTATTCAAGCACGTAATATTAATGATTTGGCTGAGATAGCTAATCAAATTAGGCAGAAGATTTCTCAAACAGGTCAAAAGCCTTATAAATACATAGCTATAGATAATGCTACTCGATTAGAGGAAATGTGTCTAGGCTATGCAGCTACACTTTATCGTCAGACTCCTATGGGTAAGACATATAAAGGAGAAGACATTAGAACATTACCAAATGGTAGTGGTTATCTATATCTTAGACAAGCTGTACGTAAGGTCATAGATATGTTTAAAGAGCTTTGTGATAATTTTATCTTAGTAGGACATACTAAAGATAAGATGATTAACAAAGAGGGAGAAGAACTAACAGAAATGGCTCTAGATCTTGTAGGTAAGTTAGGAGACATAGTATGTGGTGAAGCTGATGCTGTAGGTTATGTGTATCGTAAAAAGAATGAAACAATAGTTTCATTTGAAGGAGGAGATAACTCTATACGAGAAGCAAGAGCTCCTCATATTAGAGGAAAAAAGATAGTAATAGCAGAAAGTGATGAAAATAACAAGATTACTACCCATTGGGATAGAATCTATTTACCAGAATAAAAAAAGGAAATAAGATATGTATAGTAAAGAAAGAGCGCAACAAGTAACAAAGAATGACGTTAAGTTTATCCCCGCAGGTATTCAAGAAAATGTAGCACTTAAGAGTGCACGTGTAGCAGAATCTCCTACAGGTAGAAAATTCTTTGAGGTAACATTTGAGAAAGACGGAGCAACATTAGTACAGACTGAGTGGAAACCTGATAATAAGAATGGTGAACTCAGTGATGAAGCAGTGCAGAAGAAAGAAAATAATCAATTTTCTCGTATTATGCAGTTGTTGCTTTGTTTCTATAAGGATGAACAACTTGTATTTAACGGTACTAAATTTGAAGAATTCTCTAAAGAAGTAGTAGATTATTTGAATAATGCAGATAAGTCTAAACTTCTAAGAGTCAAAGTTGTATATAACGATAAAGGGTATACTACTCTTCCGTCATATGCAAAATATACATTTGTAGAACCTATGGTATTACCTGAAGGACAGACTTCAGCTATTACTGAATTACGTATTGATAATTTTGCTAAGCCTATTGTTGCAGATGTTGAGACACCTGTAGCAAGTATTGGTTCAACTATGAGCAGTATAACTCCTACTATGGAAGCTGCAGTTACTAATACTACAGAAGCAAATCCTTACGGTTTGCCGTTCTGATAAATTCTATAAATGAAATAGCTACCTACGCTAGGTAAATATAGCGATACGAGGGTTATATACTATAAAGTGTATAATCCTCGTTTTTATTTTGTATAACTAAAATCAATTTATAATGCGTTTATCAAAATTTATTAATAAAACTTTCCTTAAAAAAGTAGGTAAAGAAGCAGACATAATAGACTCTAACTATACAATTCAAAACATTAATATTAAAGATGGACATAATATTAAGCGTGATGAGTTAAAAGAAGGAGACATTGTTTATGCAGCTATTTCTACCACTATTAAAGAAAACGGAAAGAAGAAACGATTAAATCAGAGAAAAGATATTTACCAGTTAAAAGACTCGTTTGGTAAATTTGTATTTATCGATTATCTTGGTAACGAGTACAAGACATCTTTAACTGCTATTAAGATAGTTCATTGTATATCTCTCAAACAAAAAGAAGCAGAGATAAATGAATTACTTGATAAGTATGAAAAAGAACAAATAGAAGCAGAAAGACTAAAGTATCTAGAGGACAGTAAGAAATTAGGATTTAAATTTACTGACCTTGAGCCAGAAGATAAGTTACGTAAAACTATAGATTCTGGTATAAAGAATATATGGATGGTTGGTCCTGCAGGATGCGGTAAAAGTACAATGGCAAGAAATGTTGCAACAGACATGGATTTGCCATACTTATGTATTAGTTGCGGTATTGGGACTTCGGCTACTGAGTTTATTGGTTATAAGTATCCGACGCGTGAAAGTACTCGATTTGGAGAATTTTACGCTAAACCATCTATTATATTGATTGACGAGATAACAGCTTTAGATCCTGCTGTGGCGCAGATTCTAAATGCAGCGTTAGCTAATGATGAAATTGAGACAACCACAGGCTTAGTTCATCGGCATCCGGAATGTATTATTATTGCTACTAGTAATACTTTTGGTTTCGGTTGTGATCGTCAATATGTAGCAAATAACCAGTTAGATGCGTCAACTATAGACCGATTTATAGGCGGTATTGTAGAGGTTACGTATTCTGCTAAGTATGAGAGTAAATATGACACTGAAGTTGTTAATTATGTCTATGCTCTTAGAGAATTTGTACAAGAGCAAGGTATACGAAAAGTATGCTCTACTCGTATGGTGCAAGCAGGGCATAGACTAAAATATAGCCACTTCTTAGATTGGAAATGGCGTCTAATTATTAATTGGACAGACAACGAGAAAGAACAACTAACTCGTTGGTTAACAGACAAAGCGCAAAAACTTAAAACAACTACTGTGTAATATGATAAATTTAACTTATACATACGATAGTATTACTAAGTTTTATCAAGATGCTCTTAATCCTACTCCTGAAGGTAATGTACAAGATACGTTACAACATTTAATAAGGGAAGAGGAATCTTTTAGAGGTATGGATATAGCTAATATTAAGAAGAATCAATATGGCTATAAGGAAGGCTTAGATAGATTAGAAAAACTTAATCTTAATTTAAGTCTCGGAGGATCTAAAAGAGATTACAAATGGGATGAATTAGATGGTGATGATATGAACTATGATCGTCTAATGGAAGGTTTTCCAGCTATGAAAAAACGAATTAAAACTCATGGAGTTGGAAGTGGACGTTTAATAAATGTATATGTTGTCATATCTGAAAATTGTAATATAGGTTCTGAAGAAATGCTTAATAAAGCATATACAGCAATACAAATTGTTGATTTACTTGAGAATTTAGGTTATAGAGTAGCAGTATACTCATGTGATTCTACTTTAGATAGTAATGGTACTTATAAAGGAGAATCTAATGTAAGATATGAGGTATATGTATGTCTTAAACGACACGAAGATTCGTTAAATAGAGGATTAATACTTAATGGTATTAGTCCTTGGTTTTTTCGCTATTATATGTTTGCTCATCAGAAGGGTAGATATAAAAATGGTTGGGGAATGGGAAGAGCTGTTCCATTAGATATAAAACAGACTAAAGAAAACATTGTAATCAATCATGGGGAGTGTCTTAATAAAGACTCAGCTAATATTAAGATTAAGAAAATACGAGAATTATTTAAAGTAGACTAGGAGACGTTATGCCATAAAGAGCAGCTATGCCTTAATCCCGCATAGTGGTGTACAAAGATAGGTGTGAGTCCTATGATACGATAGTTTACTTTACGGTTTGAAAGAAATTAGCTTTAATTTGTTAAAGATTTATTTGCTTTCTATTTTTATAAAAATTATCTAGGTAATACACGGATTCTATTTTAGAAAGACTATTGACGATATTCCTTTATAATTATTGTGCGAACACAGACTGAAAAAGTATAATTCGGGGACTAGCTAACATTTACTAACTAAAAAATAAGGAAATGAGAATTAGTACATAAAAAGATTTACAAATAATAACAAATATTATCCTATAGTAGTGAGAGTACATAGGATATACGGGGGATGCGTTAACTGTAATGGAGTAGTACAGGCCTCTAGGAGGTAGCGTGTGGTGTGGTTCGAATCCATCCTCTCCCACAATTAATTATACAACAATATGTATGACAAAAGAAGGGTTAAAATCCCTACTGATATTACTTTAGATTATATATTATCTAAAGTAAGTGAGTATGATATATATGCTCACTACCTTGGACAGTTTAAGGTTGGTGCTATATATAATAGTCCATTTCGTAAGGATAAGAATCCTTCTTTTGGAATCTATTATAGCAAGAGAACTAAACAGTTACTATTCAAGGACCATGGAACAGGTGAATGTGGTAATATAGTTAAATTTGTATCATTGTATACAGGTTTAACAAATTATAATGATATACTAAAAGATATTGTTAAACAGCTTAATATTACTACAGACACTAAACTCGATAGCTCTAAGCAATATATACCTTCATCTGAGACTGTAATTGGTATAGTAAGGCAGAAATTTACTCCTACTGATATCAATTATTGGTCTCAGTTTAATATCTCCGAAAAGACATTAAAGAAATTTAATGTGAATAGTATTAAGTATTACTTATGTAATGGAATAGTTAAAGGAATATATAAAGAAGATAATCCAATGTATGCTTATAAAGTATATAATAACTTTAAAATATATAGACCTTTTGCTGATAAATATACTAAATGGAGGAATAACCTTACTGAGTATGACATACAAGGATATGCTCAATTACCAAGTAAAGGTGATACTTTGATTATAACTAAAAGTATGAAAGATGTAATGTGCCTCTATGAAATGGGAATACCAGCTATATCTCCTTCATCGGAGAGTACATTTATACCTAATGATATATTAGAAGGCCTTAAGAAGCGTTTTAAGCGTATTATCATTCTGTTTGATAGAGATAATACAGGCGTAAAATATCTTCGCAAAATGAGCCTTAAAACAGGCTTAGAAGGGCTTTTAGTACATAAGAAATTCAAAGCTAAAGATATATCTGATGCTATTAAAGCAAATAGCTTTGAAGAAATAAAGAAATGGTTATATGGCGAAATTAAAAAGCAAAATACCAAAGAAGAAAAAGAATTAGGGGAAAGTAAAGAATGCAACTCCTAATGTATATGATGGAATTAAGTTTAGAAGTAAACTTGAAACTTATACATATAAAAAACTTAAAGAAGCTAATATACCAGCGCAATATGAAGCAATCCACTTTGAATTAATACCTAAATTTGAATATAATGGAGAAAAGGTAAGAGCTATGACGTACTTACCAGACTTTGTTGGAGAAGACTTTATAATAGAATGTAAAGGCTTAATGGGTGATTCATTTCCTTTGCGTTGGAAAATCTTTAAATATACTCTTATGAAGAGTAATGCTAAGTATAAGCTATACTTAGTAAGAAACCAAAAACAAGTTGATCAAATGATCAATGAATTAAAAACTAAAAAATAACAGATTATGTCAGAATTTATTAAAGTAGGCAACAAGATAGTAACAAAACCTAATGGTTTGGATTGTGATTTAGTAAACGGTAAAGTATACAACTTGAAGTTTGATAGATTTGGAGTAGGAGTATTCCTTGAAGAAGATGGATCACTTAGCCTACCTAAAAAAGTTTACACTACTAAAGATGACGAAATCTTTGTAAAACGTGTAATTAATTACTTTAATAATACTAGTAAACTATCTACTGGTGTAATGCTTAGTGGTATCAAAGGCACTGGCAAAACTGTTATGGCTAAAGTCATTGCAGAAAAGTCTAATCTTCCTATATTTGTAGTAGATGAAGATTTCCCTACACATATGATTAATGATTTCTTTCGTAGATTCTCTACTCCTGTAGTAGTAATTTTTGATGAAGTAGATAAGCACTGGGATACAGAAGACTTATTAGGATGGTTAGATGGTGTGCAGACAAATGCAAAGAAGTTAGTTCTTTTCACATGTAATAATGAAGAAAGAGTTAATTGTTATCTAAAAGATCGTTGTTCTCGTGTTCGTTATAGTCGTCATTTTGAACCTAACGATAATGCTCGTTTCCTTAAAGAGATTTTGAAGGATAAAGGTATAGAAGAAAATAGTATTGATTCTATTTATAAATTTATTGTAAGTAACTTTAACTTATTATCTATTGATAATATCTTATCATTTATTGATGAAAAGTTAATGTTCCCTGAAATATCTAATGCTGATCTTCTAAAGGATTTAAATATTACTACAAAAGAAGAAGAAATTGTAGAATATGATTCTAATGAGGATTACGAAGATGATAATGACGACAATGACGATGACGATATGTGGGATGACGATGATTATGAAGATGAAACTGAACGTTTTATAGTTAACCTTAAAACAGCTGCGTAATTAACAAATAAGGCTAGTAGAAATACTAGCCTTTAAATTTTAACTATGAAAATATGTAGTTTAAGTGATATACATGGTTCATTTATAGATATACCAGAATGTGATGTATTATGCATTGCAGGAGATATCGTTGATTTAAATAATCAACGGTCTATAGATGTATCTAGACATTGGTGGTATAATAGATTTACTAATTGGGTAAACAGATTACCATGTAAGAAAGTTATTATTACTCCTGGTAATCATGACTTTTTCTTAGAAGATGCTTATAATAAAGGTTATTATAGTGAGTTAAAACAAGATTTATCTGTAAGAACTAATGGTAAATTAGTTATATTAATAGATGAACAATGTACTTATGAAGGTATAAAGTTTTATGGATGCCCTTATATTAAACCTATATCATTTCAAAAAGGTAGATGGGCTTTTGAGGATAGAGGAGTGAATGTAGGAGAAATAGATCCAGATACAGGTGAAGAGAATATTTCTGATGAAGTAATTACTCATTATAATAAGATACCTAATGATATAGATATCTTAATTACTCATGATAACCCATTTAACAATGAGTTATTAGGAAATGTAGCTAAACATAAGATAGCTCATTTCTATGGACATTGGCATGAAGGACCAGAGTTAAGAAAATCAGGTTATTATAATTGTTCATTATTAACTGATATGTATAATAATAAGGATAATTATAAACCTGTAATTATAGATACAGAAGAACAAGTTATAGAAGAAGACGATATACCTTGGGAAACTAATTTAAACATTGAAGAAAATGAACTTATTACAGAAGATTTACAGTAAACTAGAGAAGAAAGTAAACGAGGCATTAATGATGCGAAAGTTTAATGCTTTTATTGAATCAAAATTAGTTGAAAAAGAGGAGGATAAAGAAGAACAGATAAATATTATAAAGAGCAAATTAGAAACTGGAGACTTTGATGATGCTTGTCGTCGCTTCATTTGGTATCTAGAGTTTGATAGAGAAATTGAACACATTAAAGCTTTTAAAGATTTTGTACTAAGTGAAAAAGATAATACAAAAAATTAAACGCTTCTTTATTAGAAGAAAGATTAAAAGGAGAAATAGAGAGCGTAATAGCGGGGATATGTTTCTTGCATTTGCTATTTTTATTATAATAATTAGTTTATTTGCAAAAAATGATGAAGATTGATATCCCATATTATGAAGATAATACTCGCATTAGTAATAGTGCAATAGGTTGGTTCCTTAAGAAAGGACCTAGATATCTTCGTGATATGCTAGATGGAAATGAAGAAGGTATATCAGGTAAGTTTCTTGAAAAAGGGACTATGATACATGAGTATATTCTTCAGCCAGAAGAATTTTGGAAAGACTATGAAATATTAGATTTTGAAGTTCCAAAAGTAAAACAACAGAAGGATTTATGTGAGTATTATAGTACTCATAAATTAACTGATCCCTTAGCAGATGAGGAGAAGCTATTGTTAGATGCATATAATAATTCTTATAGCAATAGTAAAGGAGTAGATATAAAGAGATCAGAAGCAAAGCATATTGTAGAAACTTATAGTCAATATATTACTTATTTACAAATAAGTTCTACAAAGAAGGTTATTTCATTTGCTGATTTAACTATACTAAAGCAAATTAAGGAAAATCTACAAGAACATGTAGCGGCAAATAATTTGCTGTTTAATGTTCCAACTACATACACCTGTCATAATGAGTATCATATTAATTGGGATTTATATGATGTAAAATGTAAATCTTTACTTGATAGAGTAATGTTTGATCATGTTAATAAGAAAATCATTTTGATAGACCTTAAAACTACTAGTGATGTTTATAATTTTAAACATTCTGTAGAAGAATTCGATTATTACAGGCAAATAGCTTTTTACCTTTGTGCTATTACTTGGTATATGCTTAATGAATTAAATCTTAATCCAGATGATTATGATTTTGAAGCGTATATTATTGCGATACAAACAAATGGAAAATACGAAGTTAGAGTATTTAATATGTTTAACGAAGAGGAGTTACTCAAACGTAGAAATATTATAGCAGATACTTTAAAAGAAATTTCATATCATATCAGTTCAGACAATTGGGAACATACTCGTAAATATTACGAGAATAATGGTGTTGAAGAACTTGAATGATGTTAGTATATACATTGTACCATTATTAGATGATAATCTTACTTGGAATGATTTAACTGTAGAAAGTGGATTCATAAACGCTTATACTACAGATAAAAATAGACCTTTTTTAGAAGAAAAGGTCTTTCTTGTATACGATAGTAGTGTAAATACTAAAGAATCTATAGATAGATATAGGAAGTTTAAGAATCTAGATTCTCTATATAATACTAGGTATATTACTATAAATAGTAAGCATTATACTGTATATTGTTTAAGTAATCCTAAATATAAGAAAGATATTAATGATCTTAAATCAGTAGGTAAAACATATAATGTAAATGCAGCATTAGAAATAAATAGATTTTGGACAAACGTGCCTGTTCCAGAATTAGCGCAAAGATTATTTCTAGATACTTATAGATTTGGTGATACTATAAGTGCTGAACTACCTGAGGAAGATTATTATAGTTATGAGGAGCGTGATGAACTCTCATAACAAAATAGGCTGAGTAACTTAATACTCAGCCTTTCTTTTTACAATATATCTAACGAATTGATAATTTAGATAGAAACTTTTAGAAGTTCATTAACTAATTCTATAAATAGTTTCTTTTTGCTTTTGGGTCTGTTGCTTCTATGATACTCTTAATAGGAGTAACTTTAATTATATTCTTCAATATGACTGGTAACCCCTTATAAGGTCCTCTATCTATTATTGTAAATGGGGTTCTATCACCTACATATGATGCTGGATTCATAAGATTAATAAAACTAGAGGCATTATCAAACCAGTTAAAAGCCGCTGTAGGAGACTTAATTAGAGACATAAATTCAAATGGGTTATACATAGTTCTAAACTCAAAAGCGGAACGCATAGCTAAATATGTAATAGACTATGTTAACCAAGTATCATACTCATCGTCTCCATCTACAATTGATGCCATTACAAGAGCTACTGCAGTAGAAGCTGCTATAAGTACTAATTCATTCAGTGTTCTTCTAACAGCATACTACTCGTATTCTTTTAAATTATCATAATCTGCTAATAACTAGGCTATAGCAAAATGTCTCTGCCCTATAACATTCTTTAAGAACCTACCAGTAGATCTGTAATATCCTTCTTCTTCTACTCCTAAATCAAGATTAAATTGTCTTCTCTTAAATCTATCATGTAATGCAGATATCATAAAGTTTCTGTGTAGTACTATATATGAAGCAATAGCATTAGCGTGTACTGCTGCTTTATCTATCTCTCTTAGAGTACCATCTATTCTCTAAGTAAGTATATTAATTCTATTCCTTACTTCATTCTATAACTTATCGTTAACGTACTATTTATATTTATCCTATACTTTTACATCTCCGTTCTCACCCTCTTTAAATGCATCATATAAAGTAACTGGTAACTACTCAAACTTAGTACTATTAGAATTAAATTTATCTATGTACTATTGTTTAGTCATAAATCCCTATCCATCTACAAATCTATAGCTATGATATATACTTATAACTGTATGACTTTTAACTGTATAATCAGACTAGGTATAACCAGCAAACCAGAAATTCTAATTTATAGATCTTAACACCTAACTTTCATCAAGCCTATCAAATATTTCCTTGTTATCCTTTATTACTTGATTAAGCTACATCAGGTATGACAATTTACCTTTAGGAACAGGATTACCAATATTTGCCATTATATATGGTAATTGTCTAGCAAATTCACCAGAAGCAAATTTGAGATCATTCATATCAAAGAATCTTCCCATCTTAGCCTCTAAAGTAGTATAAGTAGCATCAGTAAAGAAAGAAGTACCTATAGACCATAGGTTACCAGACAAGTTTACCTTAGTAACAAAACCTCTTATTATATCAAGTGTCTTACCTACGTTTATCTCTTTACCCAAAATATCTACAATAATAGGAGTCTTATTTCTTCCATACATTATTCTGTCGACTAATAACTAAGCTTGTTTATATATATTTGATGAACCTGCTGTTTTTAACTCCTTCTTAGTTCTTATCTAAATATTTTTAAGCAAATTAAGTAGAAGTTCTACGTCATCCTACTGTTCTACCATATTGTTATAATTAGCAGCCATATTATAGTAAGCTATAGTAGATGCTACAGCATCAGTAGATATTTCATTAGTATCATCTAACATTTTTATAAATCTAGTAGGTATTACTTTGATAGGGTCTCCATTAGGCATTGTAGTAAACTCTTCAACATAATCCATGTCATCTACTTTTGTAACAGCTATATCCTCAAATACATATTTTAAGGCATTGAGTACATTATCTTTTCTACCAAGTACCTACATGAATCTAGCTGGTATCTAAGGCATTCTATTATCATCTGCAAACGTTAGAAATGATATATATTCGTTAGCCTTTTTCATAGTATCAGACAAACTGTCATATAGTTTCTTTAATTCTGGTTTATCTGTTACTTCCTTATATGCTTTACTATTATCATAATACTTCTTATTAGGTTGTATGGCAGGTCCAGATGGATCCCAATTCTTATTATACCAATCAGATGTATTATCTAAAGTAGAGTATCTACTTATAGGTGCATATTCTGTATACTTTTCTAACAGTTCATCTTTTGGTTTTAACTCTGTATAATATGATGCTGGATGCATTTTACCTCTACCATCCTCATAATGATTTTTATTAAACCAATCATTATAAGCTTCAGTACCCGACTCTCTAGCTGCCTAGCTATCTTTATAATATTGTTCTGTAACAGTTACTTCTGCTATATCACTAAATTTCTTTTCAGTAGTGACTTGCTCTCTCCAAGTATAAAGATTAGCTATATCCTAGTCTAATTTAAGCATTTCTCTTTTCTCAGAGTCAGACATTAAATCAGGATTAATCTTATTAGTATACGGATCTTTAAACAACTATTGGAATTCCCTACGTTTTTTAACTGCTTCTTTATAATCATCGGATTGTTCTGCTTTTATTAGACTATCCAATTGATCATAAAACTCTTGAGTATACTATTTCTTAAGATTTCTAGATTCCCATAAAGCCAACTGTGAAGAGTCTTCTCCATATTTAGCTACTATTTTAGATCTATCTTTATTGTATCTTTCTTTGTCAGTTTTATATTTAACGTGTTTCTGTACTACTTCATTAAAAGCAGATAACTCATTTGCTATTAATAAATCATCTCCAGTCTTTACACTTCCATCAAGATTATATCTATTAGCTAACAAAGATTTTTGTTTACGCAGATTAAGTAGAGAATTATACTCTGATTCTGATAGTAAATTATCATATTCTACTCCATCTATAGTAATAGGATCTACTATAGTGTTAATATAATTGTTAATTTCATTTATGGCGTCTCTAGTTTTCATAGAGAGCATTTTATTTCTAGTAGTATAATATTCAGATTTGTATTTTCTATCTGCTCTTTCGGAATAGAATTTATTTACTCCGTCAAACCATTTCTTTTGAATATCTTCATTATCAGGCATTACATATTGATCATTTTCATCTTTTTGTATGCTTAACTTATTAGCTAATTCGTCTAAATACTATTTTTGATCTTTCTTAAACTGCCCTTTATTTATTGGAGATACTCTTAAACCTGTATACGTACCATCGTCATACTTTTCATATAACAGCTTTTGAACGTCATTACCATATTTTTCTTTAACTATATTTAATTGTTTAACTAATTCGGTGCCTACCTATAGTGTCTCCCTATCTGTTTTATTCATTGTATTCTAAAGCATATTAGCTATAGTCTATACAATTATATTGTCACTATTACTAGCCATACCAAACCAGTTTATAAATATATTTATATCATGTTTGGGATCGTCTAACCAAGCTATTGCCTTATCTATGTATTCCTATGGTACTGCTCTAGATTGTAAATATTCCTATAGTAACTGGTAGCCTTTCTACTTAAGTACATTAGTAAATTTATTATTTACAGTAGTTAGCTATTTATCTATATTTGTTATCTTTTGTTTTATCTCTGCGTAATCAGGTAATTCTTTGAATATATCTGTAGTATCTACAGCATACTGAATTTGATCTATTAGTGGTTTATAGAAACCTAGATAGTCATTAGATAACTGTCTAATTTGTTTAGCATTAATTTCATCTATTGGTTTAGATAGGAATTTTATACTATCTCCTATAGTATCACTAACATGCTATACGAATTGCAGCATACCTTGTTCAGTTTCAGATTTAGATAATTGGGATATTAAAGTGGTTATTTGATTCCACGTTCTAGGATTTTTCACACTATAATGTTTAACAGCATTTAATCTATCCTTTAAACCTTTTTGTATTTTCTAGTATAATTTATCTATCTATTCCTATTGTCTTATATCAAGTTTATTGAATTCTTCTCCTGTATACCTTTCTGGAAAATCAAGCACACTGTATATACTTACTTCTCCTTGATTTACCTTATTTAGTAAACTCACAGCATATGTTTGAGCATTTAATAAGTCTTTTGGTAATCTATACGTGTCTTTACCAAATATATTTTTTATTAATCCCAATATAGTCTCCCATATACGTTGAAAGAGGGTTTTATCTACTTTCTATAATTCACTTCTAAGGTTAGAGTTAGATAAGAACTCATTTAAAAATTCATCACTTTCATCTTTTAATCCCAGTCCATACCAGCTGTCTCCTAACTTTTGCCTATATTTTTCTTGTAATTTATCTAATTCAGATCCGAATTTAGGATTATTATCATATTCTTTCCTTAAATATATATGTAACATCTCGTGTGCAACATCTTCAGCATTCTGTTGTACTGAGGATTTTTTGATTATGTCTGAATATAGATATAATGCAGAACCAGAAGATGCTCTTGATCCCTTCTTATGCCCTTCACGAATAATGAAAGGTCTGTTTACTTTGTTTAAATATTTAAGAAGATTTTTAGTTTGAGGCGCAACCTCTTTATGGTTAATGAAGAAATTTACAACATCTACGGTATCCACAAATTCTCCTAATTGACCTAATAGGTTAGTATCATATCTTTTATTATATGCTTCAATTAACAACTCTCCATTATTATCTACTTGTTTAGATAATTCTTCCGATAATTGTGTTTTAAATGCATTTGTAAAGGTTTCAGCCTTTGCTAAGATAGCTTGTTTACGATCTCCATCAAATTTGCTTAGAAGGTCTGAAAACAGCTTAGAATCCTCTCCATTAGAAGCCTTATCTAATCCATTTCCTTTATTCTAATCCCAAAGGTAGTAGGCTTTATTTTCACCTACTACCTCTACTAACTCCTTCCATTCAGGAAGATTCTTATTTGGACAAATTACATTCATTTCAAATTACATATAAATTTATTAATTAAACCTTCCAGTTCTTCTGGAGTAGCTGGATTCTATTCATTAAGAAGTTTTTCAAACTATTCGGCTATTGCTTTTCCACCGTTATCGTCATAATTATTGCGTATATAGTCTTCTAGCTTACCAAATGCTTTAAATACATTACCGAGGGATAAATTATCAAGTATTTGTTTTAATGTATTTGGACTATCTTGATTCTAACTAGAGAGTTCTGTAGTTCTAGTAAACGGATTATCCTTTAAAGTACCATCTTCATTGTAATAGTTCAGATTCTTATTAGCATTATGATGAGCGTAACAGTATACGCAAGATGATGCACATTTATTATCATACCTCAGTAAGTCAGTCTTACCTCCATAGCAACTACATAACTTACGTTGTTTACCAGTTGCAGTATCAGGTATACTAGTACCTAACATATTATTAATAGACGCTACAGATAAACATGCTTCATTACTAATACCTTCTATATTGAATAACTCGGCACATGTACTTAGTTTTACCCCATACTTCTTAGATAAATCAAGCATTACATTCTCTATCCCTTGTATTACTTCAGGTTTAGCGTGTAATGATTTACCGTCGTAGTATTTAGAGTAATTGTATCCGAGTTCTTCCATGAAATGTTTAGTAGTAGAATATTGATCCATTACTGAGAATCGTATATTCTTAATACCCATTTCACTAGATCTCTTAACTATTTCTTCAATAGAAGATACAGGAGTAATTCCAGGTATAATAGGGTCTATTCTGACCGTTACCATATTAGGATCTAATCCTTGATCTATAAAAGATTTAATTCTATCGAGTAAGTCATTATATTTCATTACTCCGGGTTCCCACTTAGTACCACCTAAACCAGTTATACTAAAGTGTATTAACTTAGGTATCTTATACTCAAGTAAGCGTTTAAGAGGAAGGCCATCATGTTTAGTTATTAAGTATAAAGCAGCGAAGTCTTTACCAGTATAACTAGCATTTCTGAACTTATCTTGAATAGATAACTTACCATCAAGTATATCTATTATCTTCTTAGAGAAGAATACAGGATCTGTATGTTCAGATGCAACTGCTATTCTAGGATTATTGTCTCCAGTATAAGGAGAAATAAGTTTTAATTCTTCATTGCTTAGAATAGTTTTATTGCTGTTTAATACTTCTTCACTCTGTTCAGCATTGTTAAAGTTTTCAGGATCATTATTAGTATTATCTGTATTATTTATATCTTCAGACTTTTTATCATCAGATTCTGCTTCTTCTTTACTCTCTTCAGCTTCACTAAGTACAACATCTTGTTCACTTTCATCTTTATCGTCTTGCTCCCATTCAAACATCATATCCTATTGCTCTTTAGCATAATTCATATTCTAATAAGGAGGAAGGTCTGTAATCAAATGAATGTCAGAATTCTACCAGTTAGGTTTACTATACTCATCTGCCATATCGGCTAATGCTTCTTGATTCTGTAAAGCTTCAGTGTAATCCCATACACTTTCTTTATTAAACTCAAATTGAGATTCTTTACCGTATTCTACCACAGTATGTCCTCTGTATTTGTATCCTTTCTTAGATACTAATCCATAGATAGGTATATAATTTAAACGTCTAGTTTCTGGATCAGCAGCTTGTTTATAACCTATGAGAGAATATACATGATAATTAGCAGGAGTGTATCCTAAACCATCATTTATTTTAATATACGGATAGAATATAGGAAAACTTCTTTCTTTTGTTTGCCCTTCATTATCTATATCCATCATTTTTATCCAATTACTAGGTCTAATGGCAGGCTTATCTGTTTTATCTTGCCTTTCTCCCATTATAATATTAGGAACGACGGATTGGTCGTTTAACGATATAGAATATAGTTTAACTCCTTTTTTATTATATAAATCTACAGGTCTTACTAATTTATCATTCTACCAATTATTTAAGAATAAGTCATCTCTTACTATAGATTGATCAACCCCATTAGATAATTCATCTAATTTAGTCTGAATATAATCAGTATAACCTATTGATATTCTATAACTATTTGGAACATATTGGAAGAACGAGTTCATAGTAGGATTATCTCCAGATGTGATAAATGCATACACTACTAAGTCCTTAAACAATTGACTTACTTTTGGTTCTGGATCATCTATTAATTCTCTCCAATAATTTATTAAATTATTAGCCTAAGACTAATCTGCATCTAATAATGCAGAAGTGTCAATAAAATCTAATCCGTTGTAATCTATATTTGGTATCAAATAGTTTATAAAGTCATTATTTATCGTACCATCGTTATTCAGGAATCTACTTAGTTTTGGATTACCTTTCAATATCTAATGTTTGAAATTGTTGATACGTTTAGCCATTGACATTTTACCAGTAAACATACTAGTGATGTCAATACCATTTTGATATATAAACTAGTTAAAGAATCCACTCTTAATTTGAGCTTCCATTCCTGAAATAAGAGCATTCAATAACTTGGAATCTGCATTATTCTTTCTACCAAGTAATGCTAACATTACATCTTTCTTATCCAAGAATGTACTAGTATTTCTTAATAATAGATCCTTGAATATAGAAGTACCAAATGGAATACTGTTTTCAGTTTTCTTAGCGATAAAAGTCTCATTATAGAACCTTTCTATCTCACCATCTGCAAAGTTAGCATCCTCTGTCATTGCCCACATACCGTTGTAATATGTCTGCTATTCTGCAAAGGTTTTACCCGTTTTCTTAGTATCTACTTTAGAATATTTAACAAGATTAGCTAGTGAATCAGCATATGGTTTCAATGCTTTCCAAGCATAGTATATGCGAACCTATTCTTCATTAAAGTTACTTATTTCTTCTTTATCTAGTTTAAGCAACTCTCTTGTTCTAGATGTATATTCACCGTTTTCTTTTTGATAGGTTCTGAATAAATCCTGATATTCGTTAGCTTTTGAATTATCATTTTTATTTATAAATTCATATTTCTTTCTATACTTCTTAGTAGGATCATATTTGTCAAGTACAGATTCAATGGCTTCATTTTCTAGCTGTGTAGGGGTCTTAGTTCTGTCTATACCATACTTACCTTTAGTCTTTATAACAGCTTCCGCCATTTCTTTAAGAATAGGTTGAGCAACAAAATAGAATGTCTATTTACCTTTACCAGTACGTAACAAGAAAGATACCATATTATAAGTCCATGAATTAACATTTAACCTTACAATATAAGGGTCTTTAGCAATATCCACAAAACCATTAATCATTGCTGATAACCAGTCAAGTATTCTACCTCCTTTCTACATCCCTTTTACAGGAGTATCATATATACCACCCAAGTTCCATATATCTAAAGTGCTAGCAAATTCGTTTCTGGTCATTCTAAGCTTAGTAAGCTAAGTAAGTATATGATGTGCATTATTCAATGCAAAAGGTCCAATACCTGCTTTACCCCCAGTATATTCAGCTTTTCTAGCTTCTTGATAAGTAGGAGAATATACTTCAAATGGAGTAGGATGATAGCTACTAGGTCCTTCAATATCTCTAAGTACTTCCTTAACATTCTCTGTAGCATTATCAATAGACAACTTAAGTGAGTTAGTATTGTCTTTAGTAAGCAATACTTTCATGTAAGCATCTAGCATTTCATTCTTTATAGAACTACGTACGTCTTCATATTTAAGAGCATTACCTTTGGTAATTTTAACTCCTTTATTGTTATAACTAAATCTAGCTACATACAGTTTATCAATATCGAAGTCAGAACCAGTAAGCTTAGTGAAGTCTTCAGGAAGCATAATAGTATCACCCATTATTTCAGGGAATACGTCTACAAAACGTAATGGAGATATAGATGCAATAGACTGAGTAGGAATACGATAACCAATAGCGTTAGCTGTAGCTTTATCACCAATAATTTCATGGTCAATAAGCCATTGTCTAGCTTCTCTATATGTTAAGTTTTCATAATTAGGTATAAAGTACTTAAATAAGTTTATACTTACTACTGAATCCATTGACCCTTCCTCATTAATAGACTTGAGCACTCTACCGTCATTTATCATATTAGGTGTTATTACTTTAGTAGAAGTAGCTTCTAGACCTAAGGTAGACCTTTGAATGAATGCTCCACCTGGTATATGAACATCAATAACTTGTTTGTTAATCATAGAAATAAATCTACTTTCTAACCACTTATTATCAGATAAAGAAGATAACGGAATAATAAATTGATTATTAGCTGTTTTAAGACCAGATAATACATTATCGTTAGCATCAGATTCTCTTGCATCATCTTCTAGCATCTTAGCTAACTTAGTTACATTAACACTACCATCTTTATTGAATAATTCATCTTTTAGGTCTTGAACGCCCATATCAGATAATTTATTCAACGCATTCATGATAGTATCTTTGATTTCTCTACCAGTTACCTACTTACCTTCAATACCATATAAATCATCCATACGTAGATTAGACAAGTTTACTTTCATAAACTGTGTACCAGCCATCTATTCCTCATGAGTATGTGGATTAGTCTCTAATTGCTGTCTTAGATACTTAAATTTCTACGTATAAGTAACTAAATTATTAAAGTCATTTAGAGTATTGCCTTCTTCATTAGCTAATTCGTCAGTAATTTTAGCACTAAGTACAGTCTGGCCGTCTCTTAATTCTATCTCACTATCTTTAGCTACTCTATAGAACTTCATAGGAGATCTAGAACCAGCTTTGACGGCAGAATCAAATAATACCATATCTACTGGTTTATCTGGGTCTGTCATTCTATCGTACAGAGCTTTTATGTCACCGGTAGCTATACTCTTGAATAATGGGAACAACGCCATCTTATTGAAGTAAGGTATACCCAATCCAGGTATTTCATTGAATCTAGTACCAAATGCCATGTACTTCATAGCATTTAATATAACCTTATTAGCTTCAGCATATAACTTAGGATCAGAATCCCACAAGTCAGCAGTATCGTCATTAGTGAGAACCTCAAATGCTTTCTTTATTTCAGGAGACCATACACCACGCATTCTAAGTAGATCTCTAGTCATATTAGGACTAATATATACAGCAGCATCTGCTACATTTATGCCTTCTTTATAACCCTCTACTTCTGCTTTAGCTGCTTGTTTAGCTATCTTAACTGATTCAGGATAGATTTTTTCAATCTCCTGTATACTCAAGTCTTTTACTTCATTCCAAGCATCTTCACCTTCCAGTTCTTGAATAGTTTCTTTAATGTTGCCTCTAGTAAATAGACCTTCATATATATAGTACTGTTTGTCCATTATTTCGTGGTCTTTCAATTCAGCAACTACATATTCATCTCTAATTGGATCATTAAAGAAATCTAGTCTGTTATTCAAACCAGTAGAAGTAAGAGAACCTAGACGTTTGATTTTATCAATAGATACATCTATAGGACCATGTTCATCATACTTAACTTTATAGTAAGCAGGAGCTCCACTAAATAGTTTCTCTACCTCATTAATTGATATAATACTATTGATAGTGTAATCAGCTAGCATATCAAAGATAGCGTATCCTTCGGCATTTGTAGGATCTAATTGACTATAAAATGCTTTTCTATTACTTAATTCTGTATCATCTAGTAATACATTACGTAAACTCCATATATCGTTATTTTCATTACCTTCAATTAATCCTAATTCTTTAGCAGTAGATATTTCCTATTTAACACGATCGTTTATTAGAGAGCTTAAAAACGCTTTCTATGTTTCTCTAGATAAATTAAAGAAATAGTCTTTAGCAGTCTAAAGATTCTCCTTAGCAGATTTCATAGGATCGTTAAAACTAATAAAACCTTTAGAAGTTTTGATTCCAGTTAGTAATAAGAATCTAGCGCCATTACCTTCTAACTTCTTGGTATGCTTTTTGCCATTTTTATCTTTCCAACTTACCTTGTTGGGAGTATGGAAGTTCTTTATTCTTCTATTAGGTTCTAACCAATCGTTATTTATAGTACCGTCGTCATTATAATGCAAGCCAGTTCTTTCATCATAATGAGTAGGATCATCATCAATTTGTCTTAAACACAACTCTATTTGATTCAATTCATCATAACAATAACCTAATAAAGTGTCTAAGGACTGCTCTCCATATTGGATAAACACACCTTGAGGAGTATTGTTGAATCTTATTCTTTCATGAGGTAACTTGATACCTTTAATGAAATGATATGTCTTCTTATCTGCTACTGTAGGGAATATAATTCTATCATTAAATACGGCAACCATTTTAGCAATATAGTCCTCTCTATCAGTAATACCAAAATAGTCTCTACCTGTATCTTGTGAAGTAGTATCCTTAAAGTTTATTAATGTTTCAATTGATAAGTCTTTATTGCCATTCTTAACGGAATTAAGTATTATAGAATTGCCATTATACACCACTGCATTCAGATTATCAAATGTTTCTTTATCGTTTACTATTTCATTAAGTCTATCCTTAGTAAAGTTATTCTGAGATACCATATAGTAAGTATTACCATCAGGTCCATAACTACTTAAACTTTTATCAGTAGCATGTTGATAAGCGTAATAATTGGCTATCTCTTTAACAAAACCTGAATTATCCCATACTTGCGTAGGTTGTATTACACCCTCTGCTGTCTATATAGGTTTTATAGTTCCATCATTATTAATGGAATCTTTTATTACACCAAGTGTCTCTATCAATCTAGGTAATCCTCCGAACTTTATTCTGTTTACTAAGAAAGAATTCAGTAACGTATATTGATCTAATCTAGGATTACCATAATCTCCAGATAATAACATTCTGTTAAGTGTAGGTTTATCTACACCTATACCTACAGAATTTAGCATACGTACTACTATGTCTTTCAAGTATTCTTGATTAGCCTATAGGTGTAAGTCTATATTCTTATCACCAGCTCTCAATATACCTCTATTGTTAGTAAATGCATTTCTAATTCGATTGAAATTATCTATTATAACTCTTAAACTTTGTTTAGCTCCATCCGCAGCTACAATAGCTCCATTTTCATTATACTTATATACTCCAGAGTTATTAAAGAAATACTGAGACCACACCTTTGGATAATTAGCAGCTTTAACATCTACTGTGTTATCCTTCAATTCCATCTTAGTAAACCCAGTTTCAGCATCTTCACTGATTTTTACAGTAATATAGCTATTGATGTCAGAAGTAACTACAGTCTCTATCTTAGTAAGCATAGCTTCTGCTTGAGTAGATATATTAGTATCATCGCTCATAGAGTTCTTCACTAAAGTAGTTAATCTAAACAATAATGCTTGATAGAAAGGATCGCCGTTTTTGGCAAAAAACTATACTTTATCTACAATATTAGATATGGTTCTACATCCAGATAAGTCTTTTAAAATGTTAGTCCAAGCTATATTAGGATCTACGAAGCTAGGAAAGTGAGTATATTCATCAAACTTGATCTAAGAAGTACCATCTTTTGCTATTTCATATGCTGGTATAGTTTGAAAGAAGAATTTAACTTCGGCAGGAGCGTTATCTCTGATAGATATATTCATACCTTCTACAGTATGTTGACCTATATTTACTCCTTCAGTTCCTTCTTCTATATTAGAGATAGTGTCATCTTCATTTCTATCTATTGCTCTAATTCCTAACTATTTTAACTTAGTAGTCAACATAGGAAGTATAATAGAGTCAAACTTATCTACTACTTCATTTATAACATCTGAAGGATATTTATAAGCTTGGGCTTGCAATATGAGCTTAAGTCTATCAAATTTAGGAGCGTCCTTAGATAGATCTGAATAATTTATAGTGCTTCCATCAGTAAACGATACCTAGAAAAAAGCATACGTCAAACTATTTACAATATCATTCAACTGTTTAACAGTTTGAATATGTTTGAACTGATAGCCAGATACTTCCATATTAGGTCCTTCACCTTTATATATCTCTTTAAATCTAGCTACATTATCAGCATTAGGTTTTAATCCATAATACTTACCTCTATTAATAGCAGAATATATTTTAGCTAAACCATATTGACCAGTTCTCGCCCACAACTTAACAAAGTCATATATTCTTCTAAACCAATTCTTAGTATCGAATCTATAATTTCCAGATTCTGTTAGCATAAAGTCTTTAAATTGATCAGCTAATTTCTCATCAATCTATTTATCTGTTAAACCAGAGTTTCGATATTTCTTATATATTCTATCTCTGTGTTTAGAATCAATTAGTAATTGAGATACTCTATGCCATGCCTCATGATACTGTACACCTTCTGGAGCAGACTCTGTTATTATTATAGAATCTTCAGTTACTCTACCAACTACAGAATTACCTGCCTCAGTTACTTCTATTACAGATGGTACTATTTCTGGAGTAATACCTAATGTAGTTTGAATCCATTCTGATGCCTGAGTAGGATTCATTTTATTGTATTCGTTTTCAGATATTTCCATATTAGGGCCCTTTCTCTTCTTGCCGTCTAATATAGAGAATATATCGTCTAGGTCAATAGAAGTTTGTTTACCTGTTTCATCAGGTAAAGTAATACTGCCTCTTTTTGACTCTTCTTGAACTTTCTATTGAGATTGCTCTACTTTATGTTCAGCAGTTTTATCCACTAACATTACGTCATCTATGTATACATTAGCATCTTGCATAGTATCTGCAATGTCAGTCAGCAGTATACCTTGTTTTATATACCATCCTAGTACACTAATACCGTTAGGATGATTAGAATCTACTTGTTTATTGCCATTATTATCTTTAATAATACCAAAATCTCTATCAGTAAATTCTAATATACCTGGTATCAAAGTAATCTTATCTACACTATTGTTCTTTAAGAATGTGGCTAATGGAGATAAATTAGGATCTTTTATCTATGATTGTAAGTCACCACCTAAGTAGTTAGAGTTTAGACCGGCTTCATCTATATTCCAATGGAAGTTATCCATTATATACTTTTTCAGTCTATCTCTAACTTCAGGAACTGTAGTTATATCATTTAAGTCATACACCTATTGCCCTACTATTAACTAATTATCTTCTGTAAGATAGAACTATTTATCCATTCTAGCTTTTACCTATTCAGGAGATAATTTAGTATCATTAGGATTAGTGGCAGTTTGAGGTCCAAAGTTTACTAAGAACTGTAATACATTCTAAGGAGTGATATTAGTTACAGTACCATTAGCATCTGTATAGAATTGGTCTTTAGAAGTAATAAGATCTATTATAAGATCTGCTACTTCTGGCTTATTTTTAAAATTGTCATAATTTAATACTACTCCTACCTGAGATGTACTACCGTCATCTCTTTGTGTTTTGATCATCCATACAGGTTTGCCCATAGGAAATCCTTTTCCTGATATTACCTGGTTTTTGAAGCGTATTACACTGCCACCTAGACCACCAGTAGTAACTCCTACTTGGGTATTCTCAGAATTAATTTCATATGGATCCTTAATAGTTAACCAAGCAGAGTCAGTCAATTTCCTATTTTTAGGACTGTTATCTTCGTTCTTAAGATTAACTATTCTACCATTAGTTTTTCTTATGGTAGTAGGTACTATTTCTAAATTAGGGTTTGCCTATACCTGTTTATTTAGTTCTAGTACTTTATTACGTAAAGCACTGAGATTATTTACAATTAACTACTGATCATTAAATGGTAATCTATTGAAAGCTCTGTTTCCTCTAGCATACAGTCCTTCTACAGTCTTAATGCTAGCTACATATTCTTTACCTTTATAGTTAAATAAAGCATATATGGCATCTGTAGTAGTACCATCACTCTTAGTATATGGCCTTACTACTATACGTACTCCATTCTTAGTTACTTCTTTGATAAAGTCAGACTGTCCAGATACTTCAGAAAATTCTTCGTTATTAAGGTACTATTCCATACCTTGAAATTTCTTAGGTACTCTAATCCACTGTCCTTGCTCATTCTATTTAGAATCAGTAAGTCTATAGTTTAATTCGTGAGAATACGGATCTAATCTGGGGTCATACGTTAATTCTTCAAGCTATCTTGGCTCAGCGGTATCCTAAACTTCTGTAGTCTACATCTATTCTTGTGCTTGACTAGGAGTCTCTAATGCCGCTTTAGCGCCTTCACCAAGCCATCCCCCAAGTATATCACTAAGAGTAGGTACTTCTTCTAATTTCGTAGGTTCTGTCTTAGGTGCTTCTTCAGTAGGTGATACAACAGCGGCAGATTCACTAGGGATAACAGTAGGCTGTTGTACTACTTTTTCCTTAGCCTTTATATCTTCTTGTTGTCTTTGAGCTATTTCTTCTCTAGCTTCTTGAGCAATACGTTTTATTTCTTCAGCTCTAGATTTTTCTTTTCCTTGCAACTTCTGAGATATTACCCATTCACCTGAACTAACAAAGTCAGAATATGCCGTTTTAAGCAATTTCTCATCTATCTATTCTGTTTCTTTTTCCTAAACAGGAATGTCAGTAGTAGGAGTAAATACTTCCACTACAGGCTCTTTTACTGTTCTTGATTCATCAGAAACAGGAATAGAAGTAGTAATAGGTTCTGGAGTAACTTCTTCCCCTTCTTCTACTACTTTCTCGTACGTTCTGCCAGAGTATAAGTCCTCTATAGCCTGCACAAAGTCGTCTTCCTTGGCTTCAGAGTCTTTCCATTTATTAATCTTAGCCATTATAGATTTCTTATCATCTGACGACATGAGATTGTTTTCTTCTCTAGCTCTAGTTTGATCTAATCTCGCTACTACTGCTTGTTCTTGAGCATCAGCTAGATCTTGATGTACAGAAGGGACTTGAATATCAGTTTCGGTCAAATTAAATTGATCTAATACTTTTTTGAGTTCATTATAACTGTTAGTCAATGCCTCTCTATCAGTATTTAATAAGTTTCTAAAATGTATTACATCTGCTTTAGAGGTACGTAAATTAGTATTCTTTTCTAGATCTTTTAACTTAGCCCCATTCTACTCATAATCATTTATTAGATTATCATATACTGCTAATTCAGAGTATAGAGAAATGGCACTCTTTACATCTTCTGCTGATATTTGTGAACGCTTATCTTCTGGTAGTTTGGCTATTACCTTTTCAATCTGTTTGTTTACATCTTCGCTATTTAATATACTTTGCAACTTATTATTAGCAGAAGTTAAGTTACTATCAGATTCCTTAAGTAATTTATCATAATGATCCTTAAGAGCTACCAGTATATTATAATCATCAGTATACGGTTCTATACCTAATACTGACGCCTGTTGTAATGTAGAAGCAGACGTAGCTATGTTTCTTACTCGGTTAGCATTACTTCTTTCAGTTTCTATATCATCCTAGGTAAGACCGTCAATATTTGTAGATTGTAAGTTATCAAATGATTGCATTAAGTTATCCCACTTATTATTCGCAGCCATTTCTGCATAAGCGATATCCTTTCTTACTCTATCTTTTTGATCTAGTTTTTCAGCATATAAAGCTGATAATAATTTATCAGCTTGTAATTGGTCTCTAGTTTGTAAGTAAGAAGTAGCAGCACCTATACCACCAGTCATTAGACCACCAAGTAATGCACCTCCTTTGAAATTCTCCATGAATTCTGCATCATCAGAGTATACAGCATCCCAAGGAGTAATTGCTGCAAATATAGATCTTGCTCCAGCACCTAAATTCTTAACAAAACTCTTTACTAAGTTAGGATTTTCTTCAAAATGCCTATTGATGTAATCCTAACCTTTCATGTATTGAGTACCTTCTTCTGCCCCTTCCATAGCAGCAGATACTAGTATTCTACCTCCTAAGTCTAATACAGCTTTTCTCTTAGTAATCTTAGGTAGTTTGTCTACACTATCTATACCAAAACTAGTTATATCATCTATACGTTCTGCCAGTTTACCATTTAAGAAGTCTTTACTTTTATCGTATCCTTTAGCCAATGTCTTTAGACCTCTTACACTTCTAGCCATTTTACCTAAGGGAACTACTTCTAACATAGTTTGTGTAGCATCCCAAGCAGATAAGGCCATATTGTCGGTATAAAGTGATTTCATACCTTCAAAATTATTAAGTCTAATCTTATCAAATTTAGTATTGTTTACTTTTACTTGATTAGTAAGCAGTTGATCGTATACGTAGTCATCATTATCTATCTGTTCCTAAGTATAGGAGCCCATTTTCTGCATTTCAGATTTAGCGTCCTTTAATAGCTATTTAGAGATACCATTTTTATCAACCTAGTTAATAACAGCTGACTTATAGTTACTATATACTTCACCCTTAGACTCTCTTTCTCTACTAAATAAATTACCAACTATAGATGCACCAGCACCAACCACTAGACCGACAGCTGCTCCAATAGGACCAAAATGAGCTCCTAAAGCTGTAGCAGCATAAGTAGTACCAGTAGTTAGTATATCATTAGCCATAGTAGCTGCAGAAGAGCCCATTAACCCTGGCAGTTTAAACAGATACGTATCTATATCTGTAAGATCCATTCCTGGCTGTTGAGATTTTCTACGATAGTAATCAGATTTTAATTTACTATTATACTCATCTGCCTTATTCTGTGCGTTGCTGGCTTCAAACAATGCTGCACTTTTTTTAGCATATAAAGTATTAGGATCAGAATAGCCACCTGTAGATTTGTCGATCTACTCAGTTGTCTAACGATCTATTTCACTTAAAGCAGAATCCCATTTTCCATTAACTAAATCAGTTTTCAGCTTTGTATTTAAAGATGAGTCATTGAGTTTGTCATCTAATATATTATTATATGATTCTTTGTTATTAACGACAATGTCAGATAATTCTTTTACTCTCTATCTTAGATCTTCGTTACTTGGATCTTGCTCTAATTGTGGAAGTATCGTATTTATTTCACGTACAGCTTGAATATACCCTTTAGCATTTAAGATAGTGTTGTAGTCCTATTCAGCCATAGTATAATCACCTAATGCGTTATCTCTAATTACTTCGTTTCTTTTAAGATTCCAATCATTAAAGGCATTAGATAACCAATCTGTAACTCCATAATCATCAGGAGCTCCCTCATACGAGGGATTCTCCATAGTATGAAAGTACTCTTCTACATTGGCTCTTGGGGCTTCATAAGCATCATACAAAGCCGTTCTCTATCTTATACTGTCTGTTAATGATGTATCGTATACTTTTCTTTTCATATTATCTTACACTTCCTAATGTTTGTAATGCTGAAGTTCCGTATTCTTCTTTGGCTTGTGAGGTACCACCTATTCCAGTAGGAGAACCTCCTTGCCATCTTTGATTTACTCTTTGCCAAAATTCTGGAGCATTGTTGGTACTTGGTAATGCTTTGAATATGTCCATCTCAAAGTATTCGTGACCGTCTTCTCCAACTACTTCTGTAACTTCCGAAGCTTTATATAAGTCTTTTAATGCAGTTCTAGTACTTTGTCTACCAAACGGAGCTATTAAGTTATCTGCAAAGCCTTGTGTTAAACCTTTATCACTCCATAGACCTGTACCTAATGCTTGTTCTATTCTTTCTTTAGGTATTCTTATTTTACCAGATAGAGCGAATGTTCCAGGCCCTACTTTGACCATTTTACCTTCAGGTAAAAACTGCACATCTGCTAAATTACCTGATTCAAGTACTTCCTTTAATGGGAAACTGGTATCTCTACCAAAGCCTGCTACTCTTTCTGCTTTTCTAGGAGTAGTCTCAGAAGCTATTTGGAATACAGTCTCTGGCAATAAGAACCCTCTAGAGTCATTAAATTGATATACTTTCTTTGTAGTACCGTTTTCATCTTTTATCTCCTGCTGTGATGCACCTATTCCTGTCAACAGGTCGTCACTTTCAAGTAAGCTAACGTTACCTTTAATCATATCTAAAGCAGAGTTTACTCCTTGTAAGTAACCCTTCTTAGAGTATTCTTTATTTCCATCTACAGATACAGGAGAAAAGCCAGATTTTTTCTGAAATTCATCTCTAAGCACATGTTTATTGGCTAGACCTATCATTTGGGCTTGTAATTTATCTGCTGCATCAGAAGCACTTCTGGCTGCAATAAGTGCATTATCATCACCAGTAGCTCTATAAGCATTAGAGTACTGCATAGCGGCTTGATTAAGTTGCATATAGGAGTTCATCATATTGTCTATATTCTTAACTCCCTTTTTTGCATCTTGTGCTATCTTAGTATTAGGATATTTATTTACTAAGCTTTCGATATAATCTCTATATTGATCAAATCTAGATCCAATTCTAGATTGTACACTTCTAGTAATAGATTCATTTAAGAAGTCTAATCTAGTTGGATTAGGTCTAATTATCTCATCTCTACCAGTCCTACTAGCAGCAGCTTTAGCCTACACTAGCCACAACGGATCAACTGTTAATTGAGGTCTTCTAGTTCTATCTATCTAGGAAGAAGCAATCATATCTATAAATTGTTGTCTAGCTGCATCTGCATCTCCACCAGTATTTTTAAGCATCTATTGGTAATATTTCTGTCCTTGGGGAGTATTAATGAGATCATTATAATGAGCGTTAGCCACAGCGTATAGGTCATCCATGTTATTACCAGTTACTTGGTATTTAACTCCATCTTTCCATTGTACACCTAAACTACCAGGTTTTAAATTATCAAAGTAAGGATTACTTAACTGATTAGCGGTCATGAATTTCACAGGACTAATATCTTCAAATACTTTCTTAGTTCCTAATGTGTCATAGTTAGCTATATCAGATTCATCCCAATCTTCGTTATACAGCCCTTCTGCTTTCATCTTAGCCCTGGTCTATAACCCTAATCTAAGATTATTAGCACTTTCCTTAAGTTGACTTAAAGCAGAATAATCTAAACTATTAATTCTCTATTGTAACCTAGCTCTGAAGTTAGCATCTTTCATAGCATCGGGATTTGCAGCAGCTTCCTAAACTAAATCAGCGAATTTGCCTATTGAGTTCTTGTAATAGTTTTCAGTATCTATAGCTGATGGAGATTGAAACTCTGCAAAAGTTGTTAGATTATTAGTCAGCTCTTTGGCTGCCTAATCTACAGCGGCCTTTTGAGCTGAACCGATCCTATATAACTCACCGAAATTAATAGGAACATATGTGTTTAATATAGGGGCTTCAGCTGCCCTATCATATCTATTTGCCTACATATTATCTTAAGAATTTATTCCAGTTATTTATTACATCAGTAGTAAAACCAGCTTCTAGGAACGGTTTATATAATTCAAGCATAGCTTTATCTCTCTTACTCTAATTACGCATGAGAGTTCTATTCTGTGCCCATGAACTCAATTGGCTAATTCCTGCTCTACGTATATTACGAGTAGTAGCTCTGTTCTGCGCATTTAAGTCTGAAGCAAGATTAGTAGCATTAACGTATTGTCTACCAAGATCATTCATTGCATTTGCGTATTCTGCTTTATATCTATTATTTTCATTACTTTCAACAGATCTAGCTTGCAATTTGGCCTTATTGGCAGCAATAGCATTCTGTAATCTAAATGCCATATTATGACCAGTATTAGTCATTTGCTGACTCAAACTATAATCCCCTACAGCTCTATTAGTATCAATGTCCCTAAGTACTGGATCAATATTATACTTACGTCTAGCCATAGTATTAGCAATAGCCTAAGCATATGGATTATAGTTAACTGGTACAGCTTCAGGGTCACTAGTGAATAAATTAGACATTATAGGAGCTAAAGATGCTAGACCTCCAAATACATCTCCTGCCATACCTAACCAATCTGGATTATATGTAGGTTTGGTTATTACAGGAGCAACTATTGGTTTACTAGTAGTTCTAGTTGCAATATCATTTGGAGTAGCTTCTACACGATAATCCTCATCTATAGTAGTAAAATCAGGAACTATTTCTGGAGCAATAGATTTACTTGCTGCTCTAGTAGCACGCTTAGTAGCAGTAGTAGTTACTTTAGGAGTAGTAGTTCTAGGTTTACTCGCAGTTACAGTTACTTCAGGTAAATTACCAGCATCCACTGTTTTACCATAGCTATCCCAAGGAGCAGTAATATCACCTTTTATGCCCCAAGTATCTCTAGCTACAACTGGTTCTGCCTTATTAGTACCAGTTACTTTATATGTAGTTCCTTTATACTTGAAGGTATCCCCTAAATTATATCTATTATCCTGCACATTTATAGTATTATGCCTACTAGATACCCCACCATTATAATAGGTTTCAATACTCTTACTCTTATTCTTTATGCCTTTCTTAGCTTTCAGATTCTCTTGCATAGTAAACAACTTATCATGCAACATTTTATTATTCATCTCATTAAGCATATCTGCATTCTAGGCATATATATCATTTCCTTTACTCTTTCTTTTAGTCATTATCTTGTCCCCTAATTCTGCGAAGGTTTTACTTGTACCGGGTACTTTTAAAGTATTACTTAACACTCTACTGCCTTCTGGTAAATCAACTAGATTACTATCAGTAGGTTGACCTTGTTCTGGTACTTTGCTAACAGATCCATCAGGAGTTTGTATTAATTCTCCATCATCTACATATGCTAATGAAGTAGGTACTCCCCCACCATATTGGAATGTATTAGTACCTATTTCAGTATTATTCTCATTGAATTCATTGAGTAATCTTTCTGTACCAGCTACACCCTCTCTATTCTAAAAGGCATTAGTTCTTATTCTAGCTCTTTCTGCTCTAAGTTTTTTATTACCTTTAAATGCAGCTCTAAGACCGGTATTTAAAGTACCTTCATCATAATCAGTGAAAGAGGTCATTGACGCTTTCTTACCTTTCTTACCAATAGCTCCAACGATAGCTCCAGCTACGCCACCAATTGCCCCACCTACGGGTCCACCAATTGCAGACCCTAATTGAGCTCCAGACCCAATTCCGCTTGCAATATCCTAAAGTGATTGCATTGCAGCTTCTCCACCAGTAGTAGCAGTAGATTGTTGAAACGGGCTAGCTAAAGTATTAATAGCTCCAGGTATTGCTTGAGCAATACCACCTATTTTTCCTGCTATGTTTCCTAACTTATTACCTTTAGTAACATTATTAGTTACTATCAAATTATTAGGATTATTAACAGCAGTTCCTAGAAGTATAGAAGACTGTAATTCATTCATATTACTTAATGAAGAAGGTAATCCAAACTAAGCTGCTGGAACTTTTATCTTTTTTTTCTTTATATTCTTTTTCATATTAAATCTTAGAATATCTATAAGTAGTTGTTATCTGTGGCATCTAAAAAGAATAATCTTTAGCAGACTTAAATTTATACTCGCATTCCATGTACTTACCTCTCATTCTAGCAGGGAATGATAAGCTCTCATTCTCTTCAAAATCATCCTGTCTTGGAACAGACAATCTGTAAGTATCTTCACGATAATCGAACTTTAAGTCTTCGCCTTGTCTAGTAGATGTCTAATGTTTTGTATCAAATTTAGCACCTCTAAGTACATCCTAAGTAAGAATCTTATTATTAGGGGCTATAAACTCTCCCTAAAATGCTATATTGTCAAATACTTTAGTATACTGAGGATCTTTGTTTACTACTATCTTTAATTGTACATCTTTATCAGCATCTCCAAATCCATCTATTTGTAATGAATTTATGACATAAAAATCATTATTCTTAGTAGTAACAACTTTATCTTTAAATGGTAACGTAAAATCAGGGTCAAATGTGTATAAAGATGTAAATATATTCAACCTCTCATTATATATCAATGATTTATTATATAGTCTAAACCATATTTCATCATACTTCTTATCATACACAGAGTTAGCTTCTTTTGTCTTCTAGTCATACATATTATTCATGTAAGCTTGAACATTACACTCTTTAGATATAATATTCAAACCTTGTCCACCAAATTTGACTATCTCATTATTGTCCTAATCATACCAATAAATATTACTATTTGAATTAATGATACTCCTATCATTGACTACACTACTACCATTAGCAGTACTTATGTAGTCATATCTGTCTAGTACTCCACCAGTACCTAATACTAATTGACCAACATTGTTATCCTATACAAGAGAGCGTTCATTTACAGATAGCTACCCAAATGCAGTATTCTACCAGAAGTATAACTTATTAAATATACCTTTGATATTAGTAATCTAACCATACTTAGAATCTACATCTATATAGTCGGCTGGTTTGAATATAGACCAACTATCTACATTTTCATTAGTAGTCTTAGCCTATGATGTATATACTCTATTATATGACTTAACATTAGCCTCATCATATAATCCTCTAGTAGTAAATAACTTAGCGTCTGATACTACTGAGTACGCATCATTATATAAATAGTATGGTTTACTCTATGCATGGAAACCCTACATTTGTGTAGGTTCAATTTGCATAAAGGCATCTACTGTATTCAATGATGAATTAAAAGTTCTATGAGTCATTTCTCCCATAGATAGCTTCATATTGATGGTACTCTCAAACGGAATATATGCGCCGAAATACTTCTTAGCTTCATTCCATTCACTAATGTCATTCCTTGTAAATATCATCTATGCTGGATAGTCAAGTAATCCAATATAAGTATCTCCTCCGTATACGTACAATGGTTCGTCTACTTCTTTACTATATGCTCCAATAGATACATATACAGAGTTAGTTCTAGCAGAATAAGTATTACCACTATATGGTACTATGCCTCTCTTAGCATTAACTACTATAAGAGGACATTCGTATGCATACTCGCTATCTGCTGACCCACTAACCCCACGTATATTATTTATAGAATCAGAAGATACCTGAAGAATTAAGCATGGGCCAGCTGGTCCAAATGTTGGCACATGATCACTAGTAAAGAATTCTGTAGCAGTCCAATTGCTGTAAGTTATGTTACCTATATTTACTTTATATGGCTTTACTCCACCATTATTAGTAACATTATATGGTATCATAGGTGGATATTTAGCATTGGATATTGTTTGAGATTTACCAAAATGTTTACTACTCTTGTCATAAAAGAATTTCTATATGTAAGCATTACAGAAATCCTACGCATAAAATTCAAATACCTATCTATTATCCTTACCACTTCCTGTAAGGAACACTCTAGCAAATTGTCTGCCTTTCTATAAATTAGTATCTGAAGAAGTTTCTCCATTAGGTGGGTATATGTTTTTAGAACTTACTGCTACCCAGTTTCTGACGTCTGTCTAGTCTTGATTTACTAAATTTGGGTTGAACTTGGTAAGAAGCAGATTTTGTTGTTCTATATAAATATTACTTTTAAATAGATCTTCCATTTTCTCCCCATTAAAGCATACTTCTGGAGAAATAAAACGCCAATATTCATCTGTAATATGCTCATCAGATTTTAGTATTCCGGATTCAAGTATCTCACTATCATAAGCAATTCTCATTACCTAGAAGTTAGTCTTTTTACTATGTAGAAATGGTAAAGATCTGTATTCACTAGTTTCCTTATTACTCTCCCCTACGCCTATATCTCCGCTTTCTTTAGTCTCTAGAATTCTATAGTTATATATAGGAGTAATTACGCCCTAAGATACAATAGTTCTATCTTCAATAGTACGGTCGCATCTTACTATCTCATATGCTACTGCATCTATAGGCATATTTTTAACAGTAAACTATATACCAAGTGGAACAGATAATAGACTACTATACTTCATTTCAGTAATAGGGCAATCCTATAAATCAGGGAATCTGATGTCACCTATCCATAATACTGGAGATGGAATAAACTTATCATTATAAAACACTATACCGAATCTATATATCTCATCTCTTTGATAACTTCTGTATCTAGAATCAATTATAGGGTCTGCATAGTTTTTCTGCATATACCTATTGTAGTCTCTATCTACATATAATGGATCTCCTCCTTTTATATCATAAGTAGCCACATAGTCTACTCTAACGGGATTACGTCCGACTATTCCTACACTATTTGTTAATCCGCCATAAGCTTCAGTAATATCTGCCTCTTCCAGTTGAGTTTTTATAAATGTATACTCTATATTTAGGCCATTACCACCAAGTTTCTTATTTCGACCGTATACATATTTAGAACCAGTAGCTGAGTATTTATTCTATGTAACAAGGTTATATGGATTGATACAATCGTGCTGCTTAGGAACTTTGCGCATAGAAATTACATCATCTATACCAAAGTACATATACTATTCCGGATCAGATGTTTCAATTCTAATATATCCGTCAGAGTTAGCACGATACGCTCTAGCATCATATTCCACTATTTCACCATCTACATCCTCTATCATAGGAACCCAAGAGGTTTCGGTTACATTAGATGCAAATAGTCTATTCTATACAGTAGTAATACTATTGCATATAAATGCATAACTAGTAAGTGCGTTAAACTCTTCTTGAGTAAGAGTACTGATGCCACTAGAACCGGTATCAGTATAGTTAATCTCATCAGAAGCTGGACTTATTTCAACGTCATCTATTATAGAATATGTAGGAGCAGAATCATTATCTTCATAGAAGATACGTATAATAGTACAACGAGTAAAGTCTTTAGTATCTAGAGGTGCTGATAGTACAACTCCTTTACCAGTAAGGCTACCTTTTGACGAACCGTAATAATCCTCTAATCTAGAACTACTGTCAGATTCAGCCAGATGTACTGTTTTACTTAAGCTTGACAGAGAGGTCTATTGAGAATGGGGATTATATAATCTATAACAGTACTGAGCTACACCAGCTTTAAAATTACCCTTTACAAGATTACGTATCACAAATGGATGTAATACTGCATTAGGAATAATATCAATACTATTAGGATTAAGTATATTACCCTCTTCATCTAGTAATGGGTTATCTATATCAGGGTACTATACATACTTATCATCCATTATATTGATTACCTTTATAATAGATCCTCCATCTGTAAAGTACATCTTAATGTTAGATATAGTCTCATAGTTAAGTACTATACTAATCTGATTAGAATCATAATCCTTACCAATTCCTAACTTGCCCTTTAATATTACAGTACTAGTAGGATTAGGAGAATTAAAATTCTCTATACGGTATATCTTATTATACTCATCATTTAACTTAGTTACTACTACTGCAATATCATTAATAGTAGCAGTACCAATTATTCTCTCAGTATTCTTTATACTGTAATTATACTTTTTAGCTCCATCTACGCTTTGCAATACACCTGAAGTACCCTCATCATCCGTAACTATACGGACGTCCTATCCATACCTGTACTGATTATTAGGTAATAAGTTAATATCAGTATCGGTATTCATTCCACCTGTGAATGTGTTTATCTAAGCTGTATTACTAATCATAATCTACTCTAATTATATACATTCTACTCATCTCCTGTAGTAGAGAAGAACGTATCGTGATCATCGAACTCAGGATATAATTTAGTCCAAGTATTCTTAATACTTTCTATATCATCTACTCCTGGCATCATTGCCTCTGCATATGCCTATTTACGATAGAAGTTATAAGAATTACGTATGTCATAATAATCTCCTTGACTTATCTATCCTCTTAATTTCTTAGGATACATCAACTTCATAGTTACGTACCAGAATATTGCTTCTTTATACGATTCAATATCTGGTATCATAGGCATACCTTCACTATCTGTGAATATTGCATAGTAGGATATCTTAACAAAACCACAAGGTATATTAGTCATAATATAGCCAGGTTTAGTCATATACTATAACTCATTACTGAACATAGTGCCATCTCTATGTCCTACTGTACCATTGGTATACTACCCATTTACTGTACCTACTGTCCATTGATTAAGTAATATACTTAATGTCTATCTTAAGCTAGTATCTTCATTTAGTTTCTGTAATGCTTCTGCATCACTAGTAAGATTAAACATATTCTTCACTAATGGAAATAATTCAGTATCGTGTATTAACATACAAGGTTTACCACAACCATTATCGTGGAATACTCCAAAGCTAGATGTACTCTTTCTCATTGGAAGCCATCCACCGTTATCCTAAAATGAAAATGCCACTTGACCTAATTTATACAAATCACAAGGTAGAGATACTTGATGATTTACTACAGGTAATACTACTACTTTATGATCATACTGTTGTATAGCTCCTATCTTAAGTATAGCTTCTGCCATCCATTCTCGGATATCAGTTATCTTAATTTGATCTTCCTTTAAATCTAGATCCGCTATAATCTTAGCTATAACAGATTTAGAACTAATCATTCTATTGTTTATCATATTTATACTTCAGGATAGTCTTTTAACTTATTCTTTATTATCTATGCCAGATCTCTTTTATTTTGCCTACAAGCTACAAACTAATACATACTTTTATTAGTGAGTAAGCAGTCCTTCTTTGACCAATAGAATCTATACTTAAAGAACCCACTGTGTTCATTTAATAGATATACTGGCTTACCTAACTCTTTAGTAGCCTTCCAGTCCCATCTTAGGCTCTTACCTGTAAATTCTTTAGGCTAATGTTTAACTATTGATAATTTACCTAATCTGCATGGTAACTTAAATTCCTTACAATTATACATTACTTCATCTCTGATATACTTGAAATAATCAGTTACTATAGCTTTGAAGGTTTTTAGGTCTACATCATACTAAGTATCTGGCTCTATATATTCTTTATAGCTTATATAGTAATCAGCAATAGTGTAACACTTTCTGTCATATGTTAATCTTTCTCTCATCTCTTACTATATAGGTTTTGTGTATCATCTTCAGAATCATTGGTAACATCACTAGGTTGAGTTATTAATGTTCTAAGTTCTCTTTCTAGTATCATCTATACTATAATAGGAACCATTGCAGATGGTACAGGATATTCATCATCAGGATTGTAACAAGGTATGTCTTTAGTAGGATCCTCAAGTATCACATCTATACTTATATATTCTAATTGATTAGAATCACCTTCTACGTATATTTTATTATTCTTAACCCAAGCAATATAATCTTTACATGTAGCTTTTCTGTATCTCTACAATTTGGCTTTAGTATAACTGCCCAATTGAATAAGATTACCAAACATATCTCGTACTGCTAGTACTCCTGGTTTATACTTAAAATTAATCAAAGTAGGTAGTTCCTTATCTCCTACATATACAAACTTATTAGGAACTGTTTGTACTCTGTCTAAGTGGATTGGTTCTAATGTAGAGACATACGCTTCATCTACATCATATCCTTTATCTATAGCCTACTTTATTAACATAGCTCTGTAATACTTAACCCATAATTCAATCTGATGTTTGGATAACTTCTCAGATTCAGTTATATTGTTATTACGAGCTATCTGTAACACATTGTCAATAATATTATTTAGACTCATATTTATTTCATTAACGTTAATACATCCTAAAACGCATTTTAAAGCGTTTTGAGACACTTTATGTGTTTGCCTTTACAATCCCTTAGTATAACTAATAGCGCTTCCTGTACAGTCTTAAAACAAAAAAAAGGTTGACCTTATTGATCAACCTTATCCATTACATCTTGCATATCCTATGGTAGCATCTATTTCATTGGAGGTGGAACCATTTGACTTGCTTGTTTAATTATTTTCTTTAACTCATCTATTTCTTTCTATAAAGCATCTATCTTCGACTCCTCTTTATTATCTTCTTCAGTACCAAGTTTATCTAGTAATGCTTGACATTTTTTCATCTCTTCATCACACTTGGCAATTGATTCTTTTTGAGCTTTGTATGAATTATACTGATTTCTAATAATACTAACTATTTCAGATTTATCTGTAGAAATAGTAAGACCTATACTAGTATCAGTTATTACTGATCTATCTTCAGGTATAGTAAACTTCTTAGATTCCCCATTACATTGTATTACTATATCTATTACTTTCTTACGAGGTTGATTAGGCATTGGGAACTACCCTTGTGGTAGTGGTTCATCGTATATCTTAGATGCAGATATAACTCTACCTATATTATACTCGGTATTCTTTTTAAACGTCCCTACAACTTCTATAATGTAGACGTTATCACCAGGTTTTAATTGATTGAATAGCATATTGTTAAGATTAAAAGGGCTCAATTAAGAGCCCTTAGTTATTTATTAAGCTGCAGGAGCTGCAGGAGTAACAATGTGATTTACTATTTGGAAGATTCCGTTATTCTTATTGTAGTATACAAAGTATCTGTTGCCATTTGATACTTCTTCAGTAGGCATCTAATCACCAGAACCATTAATCAATGGTTTAGCTCCACTAGACGTATTACTAGAAGTAGTCGAACTACTAGACCTAGTAGGATCAATACTAACTAATGCACCAGCAGGTATAGTAGACAATGGTACATGTGTTACATTTAATAAGAAGATACCTTCACATGGCAATTGTCTCCATATTTTAGGGCATATACCATATGTTACACTGCTATTTTCTACATCAGATGTAACATAGATAGTTCTAATTACTGGTATACCAAAATTATCTACAGTTCTTACTCTATTATTAAACATGTAAGGATTGAAAGGATAAAACATAATTACCTCCTTTCTTAGCAATTACAGCCTTCGCCGTATCCATATCCGTATCCTGAGAACCCACCATTACATCCAAAAGGATTACATGTCAGATATGCAGGAACCGGACAAGGTCTGATCTGATTAACGATATTAGCTGTTTGAGCCTATTGAGAAGCAGACAACTGATAAGCTTGCTTTTCATCACGAAGAGCTTCAATCTTATTCTGCATTTCACGCATTTCTAACTGACAGAATTTGTCATTAATAATCTGGGTCTGAGCATCAATCTTAGCACCTATGATATTAAATTTGGAAGCATTATCTGTCATTAAACTATTGAAACCAGAGGTTATTGCATTCTGCAAAGTATTAGTCTGATTGCAGTTTGCTAACTGGTTCTCATAACCCATTCTAGTTATATTGTTATTTATGCCACATACTTCTTGTCTTAGATCGCAGCAGCAGCTAGCTAACTGAGAAGCCAAAGAAGCATTACCAGAAGTAATAGCATTGATTACTTCGCAGCTTGCAAGTTTAGTATCACAAGATATCTGACTTACACCTGTATTGATAGTATTCAAAGCAGTCTGAACAGAGTTGATATCACAGTTCAAAGTTGTAGCAAGGTTGTTAATAGCGTCTTTGTTACCATTGATAGCCTACATTAACAGGTTAGTATTAGCATCAGTATTCAATTCAGAAGCCAAAGCACCTGCATTGCGACCACCGAAACCAAAACCATTACCACCCCAACAGAAGAACAGCAATATGATCCAGATCCACCACCAGCCGCCGTTACCACCCATGCCGTTGTTATTCATCATAGCCATTAAAGCTGCGGGGTCCATATTACCTCTATTAGCATTTTGCATTAAAGCAGCAAGACCAGCGTCAATACCACGATCTTGCACGATAATTCTATCTTCTAACATAATTGATTTATTTTATAAATTTGATTTTAATTAGTATCTAACGTAACGAATAGCTTTACGCTTGTATTCATAAGGATCATAATCGTGATCATGTTCATGTTCGTATTCGTGTTCACGTCTATCATAGTCATCCCTATCATACATGTGACGTCTTCCAAACATTCCCATTCGTCTACCACCTCTACGATAACGACCAAATTCTTCGTCTTCTTCGTCGTCTTCGTATTTGTACATTTCTTTTTCGTAGCATTCCATTTCAGCTTCTCTGACTTTATCACACATTACGTATACATAGTAATACCACATCTTGCCTTCATCTATGTCTTTATCATTTAGCCAAGCTTTGGCAAACTCAACATAGTTCTTAGTATTATTAGAACCAGTGATATTAATGATTACTTTGTAATAGTCAGAATAAACCATATTTAATGCTACGAACCAATCATATCGATTGAACTTACTTCCTAAAGTAATTCCATACTGACTGGCTAATGCAGTGGTTTCATCTATAGACCAATGCGGTCCACGAGTACCATCCTCATTTTCCATCTTCATTACAGCTTTACGAGCGTGCTCCTCATTGAAGTGTGGACCATGTTCTTTCTCATAAGCTTTAATATGAAATATTCTATGCATATTATTATTGATTAATATTGTTTTGAATATATTACTTTGTGGGTACTTCTACTACCCTTGTGTCCGTTACTTTGATTAACGGATTACTATTTACTATCTGGTATTTTTTGGTACGTATTTTTTTAAAGTCAAAGTGCCAGAATCTAACCCAGCCATTACGATAAGTATTCTTATACTCCTTAGTCTCTGTTACAAATATTGTTTGCTAGTTCTTTATGTCAATTTTGGCTGCTAGGATTGAATCCTTTTTACTAACTATGATAGTTGTTAATTCATTAAGCTTTAGTTCTTCTTCAAAGTCTATAGCTTCCCTTTTGATTACTGTTTTTACAGAATCTTTAATCTCAGTATTGATTACGCTTGCACTAGTTAGATTCTTGTCTTTGACTTTATTTTCTTTCTTAACCTAGTTTATATATTGTACCAGGCTATCCTTACTATAATTAAGTTCATTAATAGTAAGTTGTAATACTCTATTGTGTGCTTCTTTATCTGTAGCTATACTTTCGTAAGCCTTTATATTGTTAGTTATTCTATCTATTTCCTTATTTTTCTTACTTAACTAATTGTTCTAAAACAAAATAGTCGCAATAAGTAAACTAACGAAACCTACTGCGACTATTCTGATATTATTACTGAACCAATTAATTATCTTTACTATTATTGGTATCATCTGATAGTTCTTCATCTAATTCGACATCTAAAATCTGTTCCCCTTTCTTCTTTACTACTCTCTTAAGTATATTCCATATCTTCCATTTAGGATGTAACTTACCTAAGTGTTCTAGTAAAGAAAAGAACTCAACGAGAGCGATAGCACCAGCTATAAACTCGATAGCATGTAAATCGATAGAAGTTACAATAAACTTCTCAATAGTAAATGCTCCACAAATAGCTACTATAGCATCTCTGAGTTTGTAGAATATCTTTGACGTTAATCTCTTAGAACGAGCAAAAAATTCGTCATCTTTGAACTTCTTATTTACCTTACACTCATATATAGTGTTAACTACTATGACACCTGCTAGAGCCATTATAGGAACATATACTGGTGAATATAGTGAAATTAATCCACCTATAGCAGCGGAAAGAAACTTTTCTGCACTGCTAAACATGTTCTTAAATATCGGCATTGTGTATTCTCCTAACTGATAATAATTCATAGATAGTAACTGATAAGTGTAACCAAAAAGTCCTTGTTGATTTGAAAAGGGGATAAAATCAGCAAGGACTCTGAAAATTGTTCGAGATTATAATTATATAACGTGTAGGGTATTATTATGTTCCTATTGCTGAGTAGTTACTAGTGGCATCTAATAGCGCTTCTTACTTACTATAATGAGGCTATTTTATTCTCTAATAGAGTAACTCTGTCTTCTAATTGCTTAACATATTTAGATACAGATAAAGCACATACAGTTCCTAATACTCCATAGTTTAAAGATAGATATTCGTCATTATCTTTAGTAACAACTTGAGGTAATTTATCAAGCCAGTAATGAGCATTAGTACCTACTTTTACTATTTCTTTTTCATCATCTATAAGAGTATAGTCAAATAGATCAGCATAAGCCATATCATCTAGACTCACAGTATGAGAGTTTAATACTTTCTTTTTACGAATATCTGATGTCTCCCTGAAACCATCCTTTGCATAAATAACTCCATCTACATGAAGCGTATATTTTGGTGATGTAGTACATATGCCGACCTTGCCGCCACCCATACAGCAAATTAAGTTATTAGATGAAGCATGCTGCAAATGCAGCTGATCGTTATAATTATTTATCTCACTACCTCTTCCGCTATCATTTCCGTTGTTATCTGTCTCAATGCAGATATTAAGAAACTTAGCTCCTCCTGTTACATTGTTTGTACCGTCAAAAGGCTTACTGAAGATTGTGCGAGGGGTTTGCAGCTTAGTGGCGGACGCTACATTGTCTCCAAGTGTAGCGAGAGTCCCACTTGAGGTAGGTAGGTGTAATGTATTTTGATAATCTCCTTGCGACATTATTCTGCAAGAAAAGTCATTACTCATACCTTGCTCTTCATGGAAATCTATATACTTTCCTATTTCCAATACGCCGTCTCCTCCGATGTAACATATTGAATTCCATTGTCCTTGATGTAAATGTTTGCCGTCCAACAAATCCGCATCCAGCCCTGAACCTGAACCATCGTTGCCGGCATGCCAAACTTTATAATTATTAGACCCTAAAAGAATATTTACGTCTCCGCTTACCCAGTCTTGATTAATATCGGTTTTAGCTATTCTTAGGTTACCGTCTCCGTCTGTGAAGTTAATTCCAATTCTATTGGAACCTGCATTATTAAAACTGATAGCAGACTTGGTTCTTGGAATAGACGTAAGGTCAATGCCAGAATCTGCGTTAAATAACAATTTTCCCGTCATCGTATCCCCGGCCTTGTTGACGTAGTGGTTATCCAGTTCGCCTGCGTAGTTGCCTGAATTTAGTATGAGATTGGCATCGATATACCAATTGTTTCCCAGATACCCTATGTATGATAAATCCTAAGAATTCTAGTCTTGCACTTTTATCATGCAGTAATTATCTGCATCTAGCGATTGTAATATAAGCTTAACATCTAATGCAGTTGATATAGTTGTAGTTGACTTAAAAGTCTTAATTCCGTATATCTCCTAAGCAGTGTCAATTGTTACCGCATCAGTAATTCCATAGCCGCTTAGAGTATTTGGTTTATCCCATATCTTATCCCACGATGTGGTAATTATTTTGTCCCCTATAAATATACCTGTATCCATTTTATTGATCAGTTGTGTGTGCTATTTACCCCCCCCTCTAAGCAATAGCTTTATTAATTTAAATGTATTTCAAAGATTATTTTTTATGCAGCAGAAGTTATATAAGCAACTGTGGTTTCTTCAAAACTGCTATCTATTTCAAATAAATAAGATTGTTCTGTTGTAGAAGTGCCAGAATTTGTAGATCCAGATGATGAAAAGAATATCTATGAGAAGTTGTAGTTACTATGTTCAGAAGTATTAGGATTTATATCACATAGAAACTATGAACCTTTAGATCTATCTACCCATAATGCAAAAGTAGAATTAGGAAGTAATGTTATCTCATGTTCATATGTACTATCTTCTGTTAGCGCTATAATAATAGTATCATTAGTAAGATTTATTACTATACCGTTGGATCCTGGGAAACCTTCTCCTACTTTCTTTACCACATTACCCCCCCCCATTATGAGGTTAGTACCTAAGTAAGCTTTATTAACACTATTAGTGCCTTGTTTTATTCCATTCATATTATCCTATAATTAAATAAAGAGTATTAGATGATTTGGATGATGCATCATATTGTGCCTAAGTACAAGATACTATATGAAAGCCATCTACTGTATCAGCATTATAACTAGTAGATCCTGCAGGTCCTTGTGGCCCCTAATCTCCTTTGTCACCTTTTGGCCCTTGTGGACCTTGTGATCCGGTTGCTCCTGTATCGCCTTTAGGGCCCTATGCTCCAGTGTCTCCCTTATCTCCCTTATCTCCTTTTAAATTAGCAGAAGATGTACCTGAAGCAGATGTAACAGTAAGAGTAGTACCATTCCATGAATGTGTACAAGATACTCCATCTGTACCTCTATCACCCTTATCACCTTTACTTCCAGTATCTCCCTTAGCTCCTTGAATTCCTTGTGCACCTTGTACTCCTTTAAGATTCTTAAAGTTAAAAGTAAACGTTCTAGCTTGTGCAGTCCCCCCCATAGTTACAGTAACTGCTGGAGTACCTACATTAGAATCTATAGTAGCTGTTACATCTGTAATAGAAGCACTTGCCCCATCAGTACCACGTTCTCCCTAAGGACCTTGAGGACCTTCTTGACTAGAAATCAAAGAACTACCTACGAATAAACCTGCATTTGCATTCTATGCTAACGTTGTCATAATTAATTAAATTTATACAGTTGGAACTTCAGGTGTTTCAAGTGCTGTTACTCTATCAGTCAAAGCATTAATTAAATTCATTAACTGTTTACCTTGAGCTGCAGATAGAGCCTCTACTATAGAGTCAGAAGTAAGAGTATTATTTACAGTTACTTTAGCAGCATTTACAATATCTGTAGTTTCTTGTTTAGTGTATACTGCCTCACCATCTGCTTTAGTAGCTAATGTAGTTGCTAAGTTCTATTCAGCTTGTGTAGCTCTACTAATCTCAGCATTAAGGTTACTCTTGATCTGATTAATCTATTCAGTCTAATCAGCGTTGTCACTATTGTTAATAGGTATCCACATACCATCAGTGTTACTCTTTATGACATTACCTGAACTATCTGCAGATAAATCAATCCAATATGCTACTTCAGTTGGATTAGGAGCATACTTAGATGCTACAAAATTAATATTTTCTTGTCTTATCATAATATTTCTTCGTTTTTATTCCATTCTTCATTATTCAGGATGTTACCAAGTTCTCTACTGTTATGTTCGTAAACCGTTAGTTTATCCTCGTCAGTCAACACAGGGGACACGAAGTCATAATGAAGAATAACCTTACTTCCGTTCACACTCTTACGCGCATGCTCAGGTACTACTATTCCCTTTTGCAAGCACCATTCTACTGTTACAATTACATATTTCATCCGTTTAATCTTTTAGTCCAAATTTCATTTAACTTTATCTTCTCTTGCTCTATTTCATCAGGAGTGAGAGATTTATCGTAGAGGGCGAAGTAGTAGATAGCAACATTAGAAAACTCCTGACATCTACCTAAATTTAGATTATATGCATTCGCTCCTAAACTCAAAATATTTGTATCTGATGCATCTCCTGCTATGATATTTCTATCATTATAGGCAGTCTTACCTTGATATATTATTTGATTTGAGTTAAACAAATCAACTGCATTATCTTTTCCAAAAGAATATAAAGCCTTACTACCATTAGCAGTAACTCTTTCAATAACAAAAGCACCAAAACTTCCTATATCATTAGGATAAGTACGTTTGGAAGCAACAGCAGAAGAGTTGTTCGTATTAATTATTTCTCTCCTACATATCACTGTATAATCCGTTTGTATCGGCATATTGTCACATACAGCATAATCATCTACACCATCGAATACAAGAGAACCTTCATAAGAAGAAGCCGCTTTTCCTTCGTCATTTCCGCCACTGTGGTCTACACTTCCACCAAACCCGCTATTAGAAGTAAACGCAAAGTTCTTCAGTACAAGTTCATGCCCCTTGTAACCACTTATTGAATCAGGAGGATTATCATTGCTGTATCCTGACATAAACCAAGCGTCAACTAAATGGCTATCAAGATAGACTTGATTACTAGGTATTAACCATTCTCCTAATACTACTGCACCTTCATCTGTATACTGACTGATACGTATGTGTTTACCTGCATAGTCACTAAAGTCTACCTATTTAGTATCCTTAATTATCACAGATGACGCAGAGCCATCAACTACATCAATGAGTAATTGTCCAGTATACACTGCTGGTTCTACATATGAATCTCCCTTCTCTATATGATACAATGAAGGAAATACAAAGTATGCTTGAGGATTTATATATACAGGTTGATATAATATAGTTCTCATAAAGCTAATACTTGTTTACGTAATCTCCCTTCTCTATATGATACATGAATCCAAGAAAAATCAGATTCATTAATTAACTGATCAAATGGAAGATTATCTTTAATATACTCAAATAACTTCTTATTCTCTTCTTTACTGCCTGCAGTAATATCAGCTGCTTCTCCATATAAGTGCTAACTGTTATTAGCTTTACTGCCTACGGCTTTATTTAAGGCCTCACAACGATATCCTGAGTTAACTCTGATAGGTTTACCATACCATTCCCTTAAAGGGTCTAGAATAGCCTCTATTAGCTTCTACAGTTTAGCTAAGATCTCCTATGAAGGAGTATTATCTATATCTTTTGCTTTTGCAGTAGAAGACTCGGTCATCTCTTCAATTGTAAAGTGTTTCATTCTTTTTGTTGTTTTCTATTATTATTAGATAAATCGTCCATCATATTACCTAATAAATCCGCAGCTAAGTTCATACCGAATTGTTTAGAGTCATTATCAATCTCACTGACTTTAACATTAATCTAGAGTAATAACATATATATCTACTCTAGTAATTCTCTATCTGACATATGAACTAAGTACGGATTCATCTTTATTTAAAAGTATAATTGTAATTATATTATTGTGCAGAAATTAGTACTATTATTCCATTATAACCAGCTAAGTCTATTGGAATATACTCTCCCGCTACTAAATAAGATAAGGGCTATACATCACCTCTATCTGTACATCCATATACCCAAACATCTTCTGTAACTCTCATATTCTACCATTTTTCTTGATAGAGGGTTATGAATGATACTCCATTTGGTAAAATAGTATAGTCAACATCATTATCATCCATTTTGAGTATTACTTCCTTATCAATATCATTAGTGTTAATGTACAGTATTAACTATGAGTGATTTTCCATGTTCTCTACTGTATTCCTATACAGCGTTAACCCCCCCCCAGTTGCTAGCTACCAAGGAATATTTTACCTATGTTCTGTGAACCTAATTTAGCTTCTCCCATAATTTTACCATTGTATTATATATTCATATATATCACCGTCAAATATAAACTGATAAGTAGCAGATGAACCCGGATTAACATCACTAAGGCTACTTAAATATTTAGGATTTGCCATTCCAGCTGCAATACAATAATTTCCTTCATTTCTAATATAGCCATATCCAACATTCACATTCTGATATAGATCACAATCAACCGTCTAATCAAATGTATTAAACTTAAATCTATACTTAAATGAGTTTACAGGCTATGAGAAATATATGTTGCAAATCATCTAGTTAGAGTCTGTATAAGGTAATGCTTTCAAATCAGATAAAGTAGCTTTCTACAAAGAGCCTTCCTTAGCACAAGGGTATGTCTTATTAGTATTTACTATAGTCTAGCCTAATATAATATAATCAGTATTTTGACTTCCTTTATACCCAGTACTTACTTTAGATGTACCTACATTAATACTATTCATAATACTTATATTTATTCAGTTACTGCATACATTGTATTAGCATCCTTAGGATCTAGTGCTGCATAATCTGTAGCAGATATTTTAGTTGCGGTAGTGAGATTATTGGATTTTATTAGAGAATTAACTTTAACGTATCCTCCAGTACCATCTACATTTATATAAAACGAATGTACATTTACAGCAAAATTCTCTGCAGGTAAGCTTATTGTAAACATTAATAAGTACATATTTGCAGAAGAGCTATCGTGATATGCAACTACATTACTTAATTGAAAATATGTACCAAGTGTATCTTCTGGTAAAGTTATATGATATTGAGAGTGATTTTGTATAATGTCCATTACTACGTTCTTGTAATTATTAAAACTTCCGAACATACTATTAACAAAATCCATAGCCTAAGCACCAGTAATCTCAATATTACCATCAACAGGAACCAATCCACTAATAGCTTTAGAGGTCTAACCCATTATTCTCTTAGTAACAGTTATATCTCTAGTAGAGCCATTAATGTGTATATATACCCATAGAGGATAAGCAGAATCTTGATCTATTACAAAGTTGAGACTAATCTCATTATCTATAGTATAGGCGGCTACGGGAATTCGTGATCCAGTAGTAGATAGATCTGCCATACCTACGTAAGTCATAATGACTTTCTTCTTAGTAATGGCGTTCTACAATGCAGTGTATTCTTCTTGACTTATCTTACCCTGTGATATACCTGGTTCAAAGTAATATACTTCAAGATCTTTATTGGTTTGATACAGAAATGAATTTACTGTAGCACTAGCTGTCTCATTTTCATAACGTATAACCATATCGTATACAGCAGTGCCTAACTGATACATGACTTCTATAGTTATTTTAGATGTACTTTCTACATAAGTACAAGTATGGTATATAACGAAAGCAGATGTAGACGAACTCTAATTGCTATCAGCAATAGCTAGCGGTTTGTTACTAGAAGCAATCTTAATCATCAATGCTTTAAATGACTCAAGTCCACCAAACACTTCTAATATTTCTTCAGAAGAACTATGCTAGCTAATAGTAATAATCGTTGATGGTAATAATATAAGATCATTTATCTCAGACCAAGTTGCATTCTATCTACCATACAACTTACCATCCTCAGGAGCTTCTGCGATACCGCCTCCAGTACCTCCACCACCAATCTCTACCCAATTACTTGTTTTAGTATAATCGGTAGAGGTAAGCTGATACAGCTTACCTGGTCTATCCTCACATGTAACATTCTTTCCTTTATATACCCATACACTACCTTCTTCATCAGTCCAAGTCTCAGCTTTGGTTAGATCCGCATAGGTAGGAACTATACTACCTGCTTCAAGTGGTGCATCTTTCTTTACTTCTAAGTTACCACTAAAATTAAATGTTCCTTTATTTCTCATAATTATGCAAATGTAATTTTAAATGATGAAGATCCATTAATACCATCATTACGTGTATATGTTTTATATTCTACTTGACTTCCTTGTACTTCTATATTCTCTGTAGTCACTGTGAAACGATCTATACTATAATCTTCGTACTTATCATTTAATGTATTTAACAGAGTTATAGAACTTACTGTGAATTTAGAAGGTAATTTGAAAGTATGTTTATTATCTGCTGTTTCAGCTACATAAGTAATATCCAATAACTTACTAGTAGATAATGGTAATTTAGCAAATGTAGTAATATTATCCTTATTAGTAAAGTAAGGATATACGCCTGTAACAGTTAAAGTCTTAGTATTACTAGGAACAGTACTGTTAAGTGTAGCATTCTCTTTAGCTACAGTCTTATGTTCATCACTAGTCTTACCAAGATTAGAACAAGCGTAATATATAGGCATAGATGCAAATGTAGCAGTTGCTTTTGGGCCTGTAATATCTACCTTCACTGTATTACTTCCTTCAATTGCATTAAATACTTTACTTTCTAAAGTAACAGCAGAATGATCTGTATTAGGAGTAGCACTTTCTGATTCTCCATTTACTAATCTAGTCATAGTATAATTTTCTTCTAACAGATTTACATTAGAACCATTTATAGTAATAGTATTATTATCTGAGTCTTTACTGTTATCATTGGCAGCACTATAACCATAAGTAAATCCAGAATACTTTCTAGGAGTACTAGATGCTACAGCTGCAGATAATGTAGTATCACTAATAGTAATAGGGGTACCTACTTCTACTAATCCAGTAGAACTCAATGTGAATGAAGGAACTGAAATAGTAGCTTTAGATGTACCTTCTGTAAATGTAAGACTACCAGGCCACAATTCCTTAGTAAACAATGTCATAAATAAATCCTACAGATTAGTATCAGAACTAATACTAGTAATACCAGCACTGTTAAGTAAACTAGCTAAAGGGCCACCAGCTACAGGTATCTCATTAGTAGTCTTTACAGCTTCAGTATTTACTTCGGTTTCTACTGTTATATAAGTTCCGTTATCTGCTAAGAACTTAGTACCATCCCCATTAGTAAGTATCTTATTAAGTTTAATACTTTCTTGACTAGTAATGATACCAGCTGATGTTGAACTAGCTTTTGGTAATGTTATATTCTTCTCACTGGTAGTAATACCGTTAGCTAAATCTACAGTCATTATAGCATTATCGGCAGTACTATTAGCAAAGTCAATATCAGTAATAGCAGAGTTAGTCTTCTTATCTAATTCAGCCTGTACTGCAGTAGAAACAGGTTTATCAGCATCGCTAGTATTATCTACATTACCTAATCCTACTTGAGCCTTAGTTACAGAATGTGGATTCTACTTATTAGTGATATGAGTAGTAAGATTACTCTAAACGGCATTGATATCAGAAGTAATACCTTCTTGTGTCTTTAAACCATCTAGTTTAACCTTGTCATCTGTTGTCATAACTCCAGCAAACGTAGATGAAGCAGCACCAATACTAACTATTGCCTAACTTGCATCAACATATATGCCATCTTCACCCTTAGTCTTCTTGTCACCCATTATGTTAACATAATTGGTAGAAGAGAGAAATTTAAGATTTGTTATTATATCTGAAGGTAAACTGTCAGATACATCTTTGAGATATTTACCTTTATCACCAGCATAAGCTGTACTAGATGTTTCACCTAATGCTAATGATTGAGATATCTCTATGTATCTAGTACCTGACCATCTATAAGTAAGATTAGTATCTAATGTAACATATATCTTACCAGCTTCCCCTACTTCAGGTAGCTCATCAAATGTAGCTACTTCTATTACGTCATCTACATATGCAGGCAATTGTGATGAAGGAATAAGACCCTTACTATCTAATGATGCAAATCCATTAGGCTGACCTTTAGTAGCTATAAATCCATTTAACTAGTTGCTTACTTCAGTGATTTTAGTGTTGTTGTCCTGATCACCTTTCTGTCTTTCAGTAGTTTCATTAGAAATAGCTGTAGATAATTCTGCCTCTTTACCAGTAGCTCTAGTAGTCTCTGCAGATATAGCCTATTGTAATTCAGTATCTGCTTGCTTCCTATCTGTTATCTCTGTAGAAATACGAGTATTAATAGCAGAATCAGCCGATTGATAATTAGCAGTTATGTTATTCTCTGCATTCTTAGCGCGAGTGACCTCTGCATTTAAATCAGTACGTAATGCTTCATCAGCTTGAGTACGAGCAGTTTCCTCTGCAGTTATAGCTGCTTTTCTATCAGCTATCTCAGTATTAATCTTATCAGTAACTGCATCTATAGCATCACCTCTATCCGCAATCTCCTTATCTATTCTGCCACCTAATGCAGTATCTGCCGCCTCTCTGTCACTAGATTCTGTTGTAATGCGATTACCTAATGCAGTATCAGCCTGTGAACGAGTAGATGCTTCTGCATCGATATTACTTTGTAATTGTCTATCTGCAGCTTCTCTAGCTTCTCTTTCAGCCTATATATCTTCAGCAACTCCAGTATCTAGCCTTACTTTATCTGCAGCAGTCATTATACCTGCGGTAGTAGTAGTAGCGGCTGGGATTTCTCTATATAGATTACCAGAATCCGCATAAACGCCATCTATTACTCTAGAAATAGGCTGTACTACTGTTACTTTATCTGCAGCGGTAGTAATAGTTGTCTTTTCAGTTAGCCACATCTTTGGCATTGAATCAAACAACTTCTTATCTGCAGCAGCCATAAGACCTGCTTCAGTACTAGTAGATGAGTCGAGTACTACAGAACTATCTGTATTATTCACATACAGTTCATCACTGCCTCTTTTCTTATTGTTTACATTTATCTTATTAGTAGTACTTGTTTTCTCAACTGTACTACTTACATTAGACAGTACCGTATCAGGTAAGCTGTCTATAATATCTTTACTATGTTTACCCTTACCACCATCGTAAGCAGTACCAGTAATCTCACCTATGATTAATGGACCACCGTCATTTACTGAAACCCATATTGACCCAGACCATCTAAACGAATATGCAGGCTGACCTTCTTCAATATTTATATATATCTTACCTACTTCTCCTATTACAGCTTGAGTATGTTTGGCATCTTTATATAGTTTAATGTTGTTTAACTAGCCAATAGGAGATACATCATACGTAGCGTATACTTCTATTACATCGTCAACATATGAAGGCACAATGAATTGTTTGCTGTTTTCATCCCATCTATATATAGCATCAGACTTTTCACTATCTAGAGGGGTAAGAAATACATACAACTGGGTTTTAGACGGATCACTAATTGTATATGCTCCATCCTCTTGGTACATATACAACTTCTTGTCTCCTGTATTAAAGTATACATCACCTACATTAGAAGCATAGAACTCTAATTCTGAGGCACTCTGTATACACTATTTAATATTTACTAAACTCTGCAAACTAATGTTCTAATCGGTAACTTTCTGAAAGTAATCTATTATTCCTTCCAGATTTAGTTTACCATTAGAAAACGAATCCTGGAAAGGGATATTCTCCTTTCCAGTTAGTTCGTTTCTTAGTTCGAGTTCACTTATTTTAACTCCTTTTACTATCATTTCGATTCGTCGTCTTTAAGTTCTTCTACTTCCTTAGTTGCTTCGAGAAAAGCTTGGATAAAGGCAGGTTTGCAGTATTGACTTACATACTTATTCAGTACTTCTACTTCTTCAGATGTAAGTTCTACTTCGTTATCTGAATTGTAGATTTTGAATGCTAAAGCATGGTCTTTAATACCACTACCTACTTCATATATCATTTCACCTATTTGTTCTCTAACATCAATACAGACTTTGTTAGTTTTCTTAATATCTGTATATACTTCCAGTTGTGCAAAATTTATTTTCATAATTATTTATGTAAATTATAAACTAACATCATATAATATACCACCTCTAAAGCGTAAATATATATCTTTAGTATTAATAGCATCTCTCCTTAATGCTCTTACCTCACCAGTGTATCCTTCATACCGCTTATAATTACTGTCTATAAAAACAATTGTACTAGTTGTTAAATTTAACTAATTACTATAAGCTCTATCCCTAAGTACAATACTGTTGCTGTCAATATATGTTCTATTTGCTATATTATCTGTTCCGTCTTGTATAGCAATACTACTATTATTCATAGATAGAGTAGTAGCACTACTGCTACTATTGATATTTAATCTTGCTCCTGTACCTGCATAATCAGATTTTACTTCAAAAACGGTAGTATCATTTCTAATCATACTCATACTTCTGTCCTAAGAAGATATCAATATACGTGTACCTTCTTTATTACTAGAAATATTACCATTAAATTCGCCATCAGTAGCGTAAATAGTACCAGTAAAAGATCCACTTGTAGCATAGACAGTACCTTCAATGTATGCACCTCTAGCATATAACTTACCCTCCTATGTGACTCTAAACGGAGCATTTCCTCTATTCTCCTCAGTAGCACCAGCCCATATTCTAATTGCAGATCCATTATTACCTCCTGCTCCAGTAATACCAGCTACTACTGTAAAGTTATTAGTACCAGATTCATATCCTACTCTGACTGCATTACCACTTACAAAGTCTAATTTAGCATCTTTAGCGATAATTAAATCTGTATAGATACTTTCTACATTAGTAGTAAATTCTTCCCAATAAGCAGCTCCACCAGAAGTACCAGGAGCATTACTATCACTAGATATATGTGGAGCGACAGTATATATACATTTGTATACTTTATAACCAGTAGCTGCACCAAAGTCTCTTACAAGTACAATATCTAAATAACGTATCTTAGATACTGATTGAGGAACGTCTTGATCATTACGATATTCTCTGTTAGGTTTCCATTCTGATCTACGAATAATTAAACCATCAGCTCCATCAGATCCATTAGAACCAGGAATACCCTAATCCCCTTGTTCTCCCTTAGTCTTACTCCATTTATAGTCAGCCGGATTAGTACTATCGTTAACATTTAAGTCAGTAAGTAGGCCTAACCAATCACCAGGATCTTCACCATTATTACCTGTAAATGTACGACCACCGTCATTAGAATATTTTATATGTAAATAATAAGTCTTACCGTCTATACCTATACCTGGTATACCTTGCTCTCCTTTTTCACCCTGTACACCTTGGAATCTAGCCCAAGTATAATCTGCAGGATTATTACTATCTGCATAGTTAAAGTCTACATAAGTACCAATGTATACATCAGGAGTTTCAGTCATTTGACTAGCTGTAGGATTTTCTACAGGTGAGTACTTGATATGGAAGTACGATACTTCACCTTTATCACCTTTAGATACCTATTCCAACCAGTTAGTACTAGAACTACTAGGTTTGTCATCTGCTCCATTAGGATTGATACATAACCACAAGTAACCCTCTACACTTACTCTATCATAATAATCATAATGAGTATCTGGCTCCCATGCACCACAATCATTTGCTACTCTTACTTCATCCCCATTTGGCTTTACTTGAGTAATAGTACCAGTGAAATATACTGAGTTAAGATACGCTGAATAACCAGTCATTTCATAACCAAATATATTCAAATTACTAAGATCACCAAACTACATAGCTATATTCTTAGCCTTGTGATCCCATGTATTTTGTTTTACTAAGTAACGTGTATAAGTACGAGTTGAATAACAAGATGTCTGACGATCTACATTAGTTTTATTACCGTATGCTACGAAGTTCATCTGAGCACAAGGATGGAACGTCATATTCCAGTATTCGTCTACAGGTCTAAGTCTATAACCAAACTTCTTATTCTAACTATCAAGTATATTTGTAACTTCAAAGTATACAGTATAGAAACCGGCAAACTTTCTATTACCTTTACCATCGTCTTCATCCTATTCAGCATTCTCTTGAGTTCTTTCAGAATGGAATATACCCATACAAAGGTCTCCTACAGATACTGCTCCATATTCACCTTCTTCCAGCTTTAAAGTAATAAGACCAGTATATTGATCTAATTCTTCAACACTTTCAATTACACCCGCACCAGGAGCATTCCATTTATCTCCTAATTGAATCTCTACACGATTGTAACGTAACTCTGGCACCTCTAGGAATCTACGTAAAGTAAGGCTATCAAACTCAGCATGACCAAACTTATCAATCTTACCACCAAAACCAGTAAGACCTGAAGCAAATCCTTCTTGACCAAAAATAGCAGAATCTTTAAACCATACTTCATAAGGAGTAGAATCAGGTTTAATTTTACTTATATATATGTCATCATACAGTTCAGTATTCAGATTCTTGTTTGTCCATTTCTATAATTCGCTATCCCATGCAAGAGCATTATCATTACGTAAGTTCTTTATCTCTACGTCTTGCAAGTCTGTTAATCTACCAAGTAAGCCTGTTACTACTTTGCTAGCAGCTATATTAGACCATCTATCTCCATCATACTGCAATAAGTCAAGCTTAGTGGGATCTACTATATTAGTATCTTTCATTAACTCAATTCTATTCTACAAGTTAATCTATGTTTGTATAGAATTGAGATCATTCTTCAGTTTGTCTATATCTGAAGTATTAGCTGCTGTAACCTTATTAGTACTAGTTAACTACTAATTTTGCACATAGTTTACAAGGCTATCTGACACAGTCTTAATAGCTATAGTATTCTTCCTTACCTATCTTTCTAATTCTTCTGTAGTCATTATTCACAAATTATAAGTTCGTCATTAATAGTGGCAATGCCAAAATTAGTAATTAATTCTCTTTCTAGCAATAGGGGATGTATTATTTCTTGATCGTTACCATCCCAATATCTACTAGGTTGTACTAGACAATTGATAATCTACTTTAGTTTGTCTACTTGTACTTGAGTTAATGGGTAATCCCCATCTATCAAATTAGCTATATAGGTAGCACATATTATACTTTTAATGTCGCACTTATCGTACTCTATGTTATACTTAGTAAGTAGATTCTTGCTAGCTTCTATCTTGTATATCTCTTTAGTTAGCATAGTGAACAAACTCCATTTTTACAATTACAACAACTAGTACAAAAAGTTTTATTTCCACTCTTACAACATTTACTACAGTCATAATGACCGTCATTAAATACAGAATGGTTAGTATTTATATTCAACATTCTAGCTATATCTTTATAGTACTAAACTTGATCATCAATTATATCATGTTCTACTGCATATTGTAATAAATTATATTTAAGCATAAATAACATAATACGATCTTTCTATTGATCATCCAAACAAGTACTACAATGATTACACAATAGGTCTATTTGCTTATAATACAGTTCTTCTGTATCATAATAAAAAGCTACACTATCTTCTATAGTAACAGTAAATGCGCTAAGCACCATTTTTGGATCAAAGCTGTCTATATCTAAATAGATAATACTTCTTCCTTCTGTTAATTCTACCTGATCACCTTCTTCATTCATTAGTAAAACAGAGTAAGAATGATCGCTAGGTATAGCTGAATTGCGATTAGAATAGTTATCCAGTGTGTCTATATACAGATACAAATCCTCCTATACTGTCTCAGGTAATTTAGTATCTAGGTTTATTGATAGAATACCATTCTCTATATTTATTCCGATTATTTTCATGATATTATTTTAAATAAAAAAGGCTACAGGGCTATTTAGCCCCATAGCCCTTTATCAGCACACTGAAATAATATTTATTATTTTACTTCTGCACCAGAAATAAATGATTGGATACCCTTGTCTACGATAGAGCCAACCAAGCTAGGACAATAAACTTCCGTAGTCAACGGAGTAGTCTTAATATACTGGTTGTCATTGCTCAAATACAGGTTATCATTTTCAATGATAGCGTAGTCGTATTCAGCACCTTCAACTACCTTACGAGTCTGTTCTACGCTAGGATAAGCACCAGTAAATACGTGGCCTTTGTAACCCATATTACGTACTTCTGCATCACGTACTTGTTTCCAGTAGCCCTTACCAGGATTACCTACAGTCTTAGCGATAGTAGCACCAGCAACAGCTTTAGGCTGATTAGCAAGCAGAGCACCCGGAATAGTTTCATACAATGAAGCTTCCATAGTTACAACGCTATATTCGTTCAAAGAATCAACACCTTCGTTGTCATCTTTCGGCATAGCAGTCAATGTAATAACTGCAGAAGATACAGTAGCCTGTACACGACGATTTTTGTGAGCATTAATCTTCTTTACAATAGCGGCAGCCAAGTCAGCAGCAGTTGTAGATTCAGCATATACTTCATAAGTATGAGTAAACTGCCAAGCAGCTTCGTACATATCTTTGTAAACAATACGTAATACGTAACGATTACCTGCAGCGATAGTAGCATCAGTCAAAGTAATAACGATCTTCTCTTCTACAGGAGCTACATATTCACCAATTACTGCAGACGGTTTAGAGTTTTTCTTGATCTCATTAGAGAAGTCAATATTTGCCTTCTGAGCTACAGAACCATCAGGCATAGTAACATTGATTTTAGAACCAGCTACACCTACGTAAAGAGAACTAGCAGTAGCAGCTTCAGCAGCAGTTTTAATCAAAGCTTTATTTTCGTTAAATAAAGCTACGTCACCTGCAGCAAGAGCATCAGCTGTAGTATAAGATGCAGGACAAGTTTTTCCGATCAATACGGAATGTACACTTTGTAACATATTAGTTTTTTTATTTTAAATTAGACATATTAAGCGCTTAGTCTAAGACGCTTAGTTCTACTCCCTTATTGCAGGTTTCCACGTTCTAAGCGCTATTTGGTTTACTCCATGTTAGGAACTACTTCCTAAGTATAGGAGTTATAACGAGGATTTGCTTGATTTTCAATATACAACTGAGCTGCTAACTTAACAATCTCTAGATGTGTATGTTCAGGCATATCCGTATATTCTTTAAAGGGTTCAGTGTGTATATCTATATAATGTGGTTTTCTTAAGTAATGCAATATATACTTACTTACTTTATATTTTCCATCAGTATATAGTTTAATTTCGTTTCCCGATAATAGACGAATTGGTTTTGCTTTAGTATATCTTAAATGATACTCTGATAAAGAATTTTCCTTGATTCTATCAATAGTTTCTATACTACCTTCTAATACATCTGAGTAATGAATTACATAGTTTCCATCACTGTCTAATTCCCAGCAGGGATCTGTATATCCATCAGCTGGAGATATTCCGGCAGTGTCACCTAAAAGTATTACGTAATCTTCTGGTATAGTTACTGTATATAAATCCTTAGAAGTAGTATCTGGAACTAAAGTAACTTCAGCAACCAAAGTACGTAGGTCATCAATTCTTTTCTGAATCTATTCAAATCCTTTAACCTTAGGGTTATTCTAAGAATATCTTGTCTTCCAGAATTTATCTAAACCTGCATTCAAGAAATACTCAGTTGTATTTGTAGTAGGCTTAGTAAAGTTATCATCTAACTTATTAAGCTCTAATTCAAAAGACTCAAGTAATTCAATATTCTTCATAATTATTTATTATCTTCAGGTTTCATATTTAACCTATACTTAGCTTCAGTGATAAACATCTCTACTGCTCCTTCTACGATCTCCATATGCACGTTTTCAGGAAGTTCGCAGTGATCTAATACGTTTACTCCATCTACTCCAATTACGTCAAATTTCTTAGGCTTACGATAATATACTAAATCTACTTTCTTTATAGTAGTATACTCATCATGAATGACATTTAGATAAAGTTTCTTTTCCTCATCTGCATTATTACCTGCATTCAATACTACGTATGGATTTAATACAATAGCTTTGTTATAGTATGTAGATATTACTTTTTCAACGTCATCCTCTCTAATAGTTTTATTAGAAGTTACTACATAATCTTGTTCGTTCTAGATCTCTTCCTCTATCTTATAGTTCTTAGATATTAAACTATTAGAACGTATATATAAGAAGTAATCAGAAGGTAAAGATACTCTATCGCTAGTCTTATCTGTATTATTTTCATCTTTAGCTTCAACTGCATACAGACCTCTAGTAATAAGACCTTTTAAAGCATCTGCATTCTTCTTTTGAGCTCTAGTACCATCCTGTACTGCATCTTCTTGCAAATAGTTCAGACGTACATAACGTTCTGTATATGCATTCAGAAAAGAGAAAATTGTATCAGATGTTAGTTTTTCTGCCAATTCAAAATTCGGATTCATAAGTGTGATCCGTCTTTCAAACTCAATTTGCATTGCTCTGCTATTCATATCTTATTCTTATATTTTATTATTCTTCTAAACTGTTTATCTGTAATTTAGTCTAAGCTCGATTAGATTCAATATTCTCTAAAGCTATTACTACTGCTCTATTAACTACTTCATTAAGAATATAATCTGGTACTTCTGTAATATTCCTATTATAATCTGTATGTTGTATCAGTTCAGGATACTTAACATAAGTAATATCAGCAGTATATTCTTCTGCCTCCATTCTAATAGGATCTATATATATCTTTAAAGTATTATCTTCTAATACAGCTACAGGAGTGTCTATCCAAGGTAGATTATTATACGTCTATAAGAACTTGCCAGCTTTGTCGTGATCTATTAGTATACAAGTTGATACTTCATTATCATAATGGAGTACACAATCTACATAGAACATTCTCTTAAGCTCTTCTCCGTCTTTAAAGAAATTAGATAAAGTAAGCACATTAGAACTAGCATATGGATATACTAAATTCTAAGCAGAATCTGTCTTAATCAGTTTCTATAGATCAGCAATACGTTTTACAGCACCTTCAAATCCAACTTGCATTGTATTATTTCCAGTATATTTATTACATATTACTTCTATATATGCCTAATTAAGAAACAGATCAATTTCTTCTGGAAGAAATGCAGGACAGCCGCCGAAGGCGACTGCCTCTGAATTCTTATCCATTAGAACTTTGAATGCCTTATGTAAATCAGATATTTTCATTATTTAGATTTAATTTCGTTCATTATGGCTAATTTGATGTCTTGATTCTTCTTGTCTTGTAAATAAACAATCACATCATCAATGCCATTACCAATCAGATCTGTACCAAAGAAATATTGTGTTCTATTCTTACGAATGATATTTTTAGCAATAGCTTCTTCAATAACAAAGTTAATTTCCTTATTAGGATTATTAACCCATTTAAGCATAAATTTCTCAGGAGCTGATTCTACTTGTTCTGTAAGTTTAGCCTCTACTAATTCATTAGACATAGTATCAGACTTCATACCATAGAGACGTAAGCACTTGCGCATATCTTCAATAGACATCTTATCAAGTTCTCTATATGCTTCACGTTTAACTTTATTGACTCTATTAGTCTGTTCAGCTTCTGCATCTTTATTAATCAACACATAGTCCTTAGAAGGATTCATATTAGCTAATCCGTCAGCTACTCTCTTGTGACCTTTTAAGAATAAGTATTGTAATTCATCCAGTGGCCTTTCAGTATTGAGAATCAAATCTCTTTTACCGAGTTGTACTGCGAAGGTAGTCCAAAAGTCACTACTTGGTGACAATTCTCCTTCTTCTTTGTTTAAGGCTTTTTCCAATCTACGAGCATCCTATTCGCTCAAGCCAGTATAGATATTACCAGATCTAGTCCAGTAGGGTCCTACATAGTCAAATGTTGTAGGCCATTTTGTAAGTCCAGTCCAAGGATTTACTTTAACTATTCTAACGATTACTTCCATAATACTTTGTATTAGATTTATCAAGTTAGTAAAAAGGCCAGCCTAAACTGGCCTTCTATATTATTCAAGAATTACTCGAGAATTAATTAAATAATGTTAATTAATACTCGTCTTACTCTAATATCAATTCCCCACACGCACGTGGATCCCTCAACATTATTCCCATTTCTCCAAGGAAGAATACAGTATATCCATCCTTACCGTTAGATCTCAGAGTATCTTTGCTCTTAGCATAACCAGACGGAGCAACAGCACCACCAGTATACCAAGTAACGAACTCGCGATCCTTACGAACTACCTTAACGATATTGGCTTCACCATCACGACGACCAAGATCCAAGAAGGTCATACGATAAGATTCTTTCGGTTTCAACGTAATCGGATGCAATTCACGATTATAAACTGTATCGTCATACAACGGGAAATATTTCAATGTCAACTCGATACCATTAGTCATCTTGTAAGTCTTGAACTGACCACCGAAAGTAAGGTTATCACCGGAACCAGTTACAAATACTGTATCAGTCAGGTTCATAGTAGCTACCTTTTCTTTCAAGATGCGATCGAATTCACGCATACCCATTTCACCAGTCAAAGCAACAAACTTACGTTCGTTAGTACCCAGACAGTTGTAAGACAGGTCAAACAAGAAGTCTTCCAACATTTCACCAGTCAACTTAGTATAATAGCGTCTGTTAGACGGAGCAATCTGTTCGAGCAAACCAGCACCGATAAATACAGGACGACCATTAGTACCCGTCAGATTACAAGAACCGTCTTTGTTAACATTGGTTTTCATGTAAACCAACATACGTTCACATCTCTTATACCATTCACGTAAAGCTTTCCATTCCTGATAATCAGCCCACAAGTAAGAAGTCTTACCAGTTGCAGGATCTTTCAGTGCAATAGCCATTACTGTAGAATAAGCAGAACCAGTGATATCATAGTTGATACGAATAGTAGTCAAGTAGTTACGCATCTTGAAGTGAGTGTTGTAGTTCAAGATATCACCCTCTTCACTGTACTCTTCGTATGCAGAAGCAAGACGAGATACCTGCTTACCTGCTTCCAGATATTCAGCAGGAATATAAGAAGAAGGTTGACCATCAGCTATAAAGCAAGTATAAACCCACAGATTACCATCTTGATACGGAGCACCGGCTACACGTACTTGGAATTCTTTATTATCAAACTCTAGAATAGCACCAGGACCAAACCAGTTATCTTCCAACCACAACATAATAGGTGTGTTACCCAAACCTGCAGTAGAAGTAGAAGTAATAGCTGCGCCATTCCATTTAGCGTCTCTAATTGTTACGGCACGGTCAGCGTCGATCATTACAGACCATTCAAAAGAAGGCTGATCAATCGTCATAACGTTGCCAAGACCACCTGTCAACATATCCAAAGAAGTGCTATAGCCACTATCTTTAGTACCAAATACATAAGACAGGATGGTAGATACCTGATAAGGATTCTACTGTGAAGCTACTGAAATCTTCGCAGTATCAATCAGGTCTGAAAACCACTTACCTTTGTATAGTTGCAGATTGTTAAGAATACTGTTATCCATAAAAATACTAGTAAATTAATTTATTGTTAAATTTTTTTATTATGCGGCACGTAGTTGTCGTGCAAAAGTATCCCAAATAGTTGAGGTACTATCATTATTTATTATCTGTTTCTTAGACTTCTTAGATACTCCATTACCTCTCAGGCTATTTTTAAAGTTATCTAATGCGTCTTTTCTACCCTTCTGTTTAGCAATAGTAATCAAACTATCACCTTTCATTGTAAAGTAAGCAGAAGTAATAAGATTCTTAAGGCTTTTAGCGTAGTCTTTCTAATACTTAGTAACGCCATTAGCATCTGGTTTAAATATATATTCTAGCAAGGCGCGCTTGTCTTTTTCAGGAATATCAATACCATAAATGCTATTCATGCCTTTTATTTCAGAGACAACGTTCTAAAAGAACTCCTGTTGCTGCTTTTCAGCCTCTCTAGCCTACTTTTGTTGCTGCTCTAATAGCTTTTCCTTCCTCTCAGCTTTAATGTCTCTAAGAGCCTCTAAAGCATCTGTAGCCTCATCTTCAAGAATACCAGCATCTTCATACTTGGTAATCTTCTTTTCAATTTGTTTAGTAGAGAACCCTTTTTCTTTCAAAAACTCCTTAACTATGAGCTTTTGATTTATTTCGTTATCTTCCACCTCGATATTGTCAAGATCAAGATCAGCATCAATACTAAAATAGTCTTTAAGATTGCCTCCATTGCGTACAAATTCATCAAGTTTCTCTACTTCTTCACTAGCGTAGTTTGGAACAGAGTTCTCTTCAATTACATCTCTAAAGTATTCAATAAGCTCTTCAGCAGTCTTAGGTTTCTCTTCATCATCAACATCGTCCCAACCAAGTTGCTCTGACAATGAATCAAAGAAGTTAACTATTACTTCTTCTGACTTGTTATCATCTGAAGCGTCATTATCTTCGACTTCTTCTGTGTTATCGTCTTCATCAACTTTAGATTCAGGCTTTTTCTTACTTTTCTTAGGTTTAGTTTCAGTAGGCTCTTCCTACTCTTCTACATCATCCACATCTTCTGTTTCATCTTCTTCTTCAATTTCTTCCTTTTCAACCTTTTTATCTTTCTTAGGATTTCTCAAAGCCTCCAATTCCTCATCTGTCAACTCTTCTGAAACTATATCATTAAGATCGTTGTCAATATCATTATTCTTATTAGTACCTACATTAGGAACGAGACCATCTAGAATTGCCTCAAATCCATTTAATGTGTTCTTATTTTCCATAATTATATATAATTAGATTTATTTCTTCTTTCTACCCTTATGCTTCCAACGCTTAGCATTCTAAGCAAAGATAGCCCTCTTACGAGTTAATGGGTTCTTACTATGTGTAAGTTCTTCAGTTGTCTTACCAGTTCTTTTCTTTAAGGCATTAAACTTACCTCTATTCTTTTTCTTTATATGTATCCCTCCATTCTTATAGTTAGGTATTGGATACTGTGGATACTGTAACATATTAATAATTCTTAGTAGCTCCTAATTCATAGCATCTTCTTATTAAGAATTCTATTACTTCGTGAGCTTCTTCCTATGTAAAATATTTTTTATCTTCAAATAGCTTGATTGCATTTATCTAATCTTCTGATAAGATGTCTTCTATGTTATAAGAATCCTGTGACGGAGGCATTATAACATCTGGTAAGTAATGATATGAATGCTCCTCTTTGTATTTATCTAAAGTATTAACCCCTGTCACATAAGTATATAACTTACGATCAGTCTCTGTTTTCATTGCTTGTAAAATATTTATTTGCTCCTACCGCTCCTACTCCAAGTAATGGTATAGTATTAAACCATTTTGTATAAGATCTCATAGATTTAAACTATTCGCTAGCCTTCTTTATAGACTACATACCTTTTGGTAACTTACTTATTGCTTGTTTTATTAGGTCTGGAGTAACTATCTAATCTCTTGTATCAATCATTTTATTTGCATACATAAATTCTCTTAACTGATTCATATATGCTTTCTACTCAGTAGGTTTACTATAGTACTTAGTAAGTTTATCTGTATTTGGATCTATACGACTAAATGGTTTTAACGCAGATCTCATCCAATAATATAAATTACTGTTAGCATCTGCATCTATTGCTTTGTTTTTCAAATAATCGGCATTATGATTCATTTCGTGTATAGTAGTACCATATGGCACACCATTAATGTCGTACTGATATTCGTATTCTCCCATTTTAGGAAATTCACCTCCATCCATATGCCTTTTAGTTGACTCAGTAGTAGTAGCCATTCTAGCTCTGGCGTTATCCTCAAATGCAGTTCTTTTAGCTTTAGGTAATAACTCTGGACTATTATTATAAGCATCTATTAAATCTGCATATATCTGAGTGTAATCATCGCCGTATTTTTCTTTTACCTACTAAGCTCTACGCATATAACTAGGATCGTCCATCAATCTCTAAACGGTTTCATAAGTTTCATTATTCAACCTAGCTGACATTCTACGTTCTTTTTCTCCTAATTTAACAGCTTTATCCAAAGCATTTGATAAACTATTACGGTAATTCTTTACAGTAGGGGTACTCCTCCTTACAGTACTAATTGCTCTAGGTACAAAAGGAATCATAGTTGCAGTAGCCAAACCAACTCCTAACCAATCGTTATTCCTTGCTGCATTATACGCATCTTTAGCAGATAATACATCCCCTATAGGAGTTACATTAGCGGCATCTTCTAAGTCTATTACAGGTTTAAGTCCTTGTTCTTTAGGCCTACCATCTGGAGTTCTACCTAATTTAGTATTAACTGCTTGAATAAATTCATCATCTGGATCTCCTACTTCACCACCTTCTGCTAAATACTAAGGTTGAACGTAATTACGTTCAGTGCCTATGTCAGCTACTGTATTAAACAAATCTAACAACTGATCATCTTTATACCTATTCAGTAAGTCTACGTCGGTACCGGTTTTTTAAGTTCCTTTAGAGCCTTCTTGTCCCATACTTGACTAGGATCTATATTATTAATCTATCTAAAATCCATTAGACGGGAATATACCTCTGTAGGTCTATCTAAGTAATCGGTAGTAGCTTTATTCTCTCCTCCTAATATTTCTTGTATCCTATTTTCTTGAGGGTACGCTTTGGATGCATGGGCCTGTTCATGAGTCAGTACATCCTCTGTAGGAGCGTATATTGCTCTACCTCGAGGATTATATTCACCAACAGTTATCTAAGTACCTACTAACCCTTTCTAGTTTGTATTCTACATTCTAGTTCTAGTACCATAACCGAATTGTTCAGCAAACTATACATGTTTTTGAATAGCTTCCTATTCTGTCATAGTAGCAGATCTAATTATAGGAGTACCTCTTAAATAGGAATTAAATCCGTATTTTCCAGGACTTTTATAGATAGCAGTTGCATCTCTATTAGCCTTTTGTAGTTCTAGCTTACCATCACCTAACTAATCATTAAAATTACCAGTAGCCAGTCTTGCCTAATTCCAAGTATCCATAAACTGGTTAGGTGTACCCTTAGCGTTTAATGCATTCTATATGGCTTGCTGTTCTCTACTTACTTCACCACCATCCTCGAAAGACTACACTTTCCAGTCCCAATAGCCTTTACCGGGATTACTCTCCCGGTAAGACTTTAGGGCTTGCATTCTCTATTTAAATGCGTTTCTATCCATAATTATTTACTTTTCTTTCCGCCTTTACCTTTTTTGCTTCCAGATTTCTTTCCTCCGCATGCCATAATTTAGTCCTCCTTATTTTTTATTTTTATAACTGCCTATTTTTACATATTTGAACCATGAATAGTGCTTGCGCTCTTTACAATAGTTTAAGTTTTTATCATTATTGTGAGCTTCCTCTTCAAAGCCAACGTCATGATATTTATCGCTTTGTTTATTCCATTTACAGGACAGCATTATACATAGATATTCTATACCATACCATAAGTAAAAAGGAATCCAAAGCATTTCCTACATCTGTTTTAGATGTATCTTTTCATGATTGTATTCATCCGCTGTTACAATAGCATCATTTCTCTGAAATATAATACCAAAGAAATTCATTAATTTATAACCTTTAAACGGTATGAATTTATTCTTAATTATCTTCATATTACCTCTCTCCTACTACTTTGTTTGCTCTAGCTGTCTTTGCCTTCAATTGCTCTCTCTTGTAAGCTTCTTTATCTTTCCACTTCTGTAATTCCATTTCTTGCTTCATTTTCTGCTTTTCAAGTTCAATCTTCTTATTCTCAATTTCACGTTTCATTTCCATTTCACGCTTCTTATTATTGAACTCAAATTGTTTAGAAGCAATATCAGAATTTACCTTTTGTTGTTCAATAGCTTGCTTACCTATTTCAATTACATCAGGTACTCCCGATCCATCTTGATCCATATCTTCAACACCTCTATAAGCATTCAATTGAGCAACAGTAATCTTAGTAGCGTTGTTAGCATCGATTTCATATTTCTTAAGATCCATTTCAGCTTCTTTAAGCATCAGCTCTTCTTCTTTAATCTCATTCTGCATTTGAGCCATTTGCTGTTCACGTTCAGCCTGAGCTTGTTCCATCTACTACTGCTGTTCCATACGTTTTTGTTCAATCTCTTCAAGGCGGCCTTTGATCATACTTATATTATCCATAGTAATGATCTCAGCAATATCAAGTAGACTAGCTCCATTCTACATAGCAGGTTGCATAAGTTGCTTAAGAGCTTCAACTTGCTGTTGATTCTTAGTAGTATCATCAACAAATATATCCATATCTTCATAGAAGAAATCATCTGACAATGATATAAAGGCTCTAGTGGCATCATCAAGTATATAATGTAAACAACGCTTATTACCCTTCCATGCTACTTTTGATGTATCTAATAGCATAGTAAGTGCCTCACGTTTTACCTAATTATGAACCCAAAACCAAGGCTCAGTAATATGAGCAGATTGTACTACAGAACGTTCAACATTACCTACTAGCTCATTAGACGCAATAGAACCTTCACGTTGCTTACTTACTCCTGATATCTCTGACACCATGTCTTCGATCTTATTCATAAGATTGATATACTAGTCTATAGTACTAGCCATAGTCAAATCAAGAGAAGTAAACTGATTGAATTGAGATGGTTTACCACCTTCTCTACCAGGTATATCCCAGCCTTCTTCGTAAGGATTGATAAATGCTACACCTAAAGCACCTAAGTAATGCATCCACTTATTTACATCAATACCCATAGACTTAGGTATCTAAGTAACGTCAATAACAGGTACTTTACCTTTGTCTCTAGCCATAGCTAATTCGAGTCTATACCATAACACAATGTACATATATTGTAATGGTTTCATCATACTTACTAATGATCTAGGAGAACTATTAGTATTATTATATACTACTCCAGTATATGGTAATTTCTATGAGTTAAGATTATCAGCAGATATATGTTGGTACTCAAGAGGTTGTATTCCTATATATAAATCTTCACCAACTCTATAACCTTCCCATACTTCGATGATCCAAGACCATTCTACGTTTAGCTCGAAACCTGTAACTTTATAGGATTCATCTACTTGTACTTCATCAATCTCGCCAGTTTCAGGGTCCTAATAAGTGATGAATCCTATTTTCTTAAATGACTTCCAGCAGCAGTGCCATACATTAATATTATCGCTACCTTCAAATGGATTAGAATTAAGACTATTAATACTATGAGTTTTAATATGAGGATAATCTAATGAAGACTTTCTCATCTCAGGATTAATACCTCCTCTACTAGTATCTTCAATCATCTCTAGTAATTCATTCAATTGGCTTTCTGACATTTTATCATAGAATCTGTCATATATCTCAGTAGCTGACATAACCATCTTACGACAACACCAATCTGAATCATGTATGAATTCTAAGTCAGCACTCTAGTCATAACTAAAGTATAATGGATTTACTCTCTCTAAATATGGGTCTCCATTAACAATACCGACATAGTATACCTCTTCTCCAGCTATTAATGCGTCTTTCCAGCCCTTATAAAACTCGTGAGTTATATTTAGCTTATTCTTTAAGTAATTAAGACTATGATAGGCTGTAGTTTCTGCTATGTCTTTATAGTCTTTATTTAAGTATTTCTGTATCTACTCAGGAGGGAGTATTTCTCCAGACTATATAGCTTGTTGGAATCGTATTGCTTCCTCCTAACCCATATTAGCAGTAATCATACCCATGATATAGTCAGTAAGCATCTGCTTAGCTTTCTCCTACATTTCACTAGTAGCATTATCACTAGTACGTACTACTTTAAAGTTAAATGGTCTTTTAGTCTCTTCCCCTAATAGTAAATCTATCTTTGGTTTAATTATGTTGTAATCCTAAGCAGTAGCAGGGAATCCGTCTTTCTATTTAAATGGATTAGTGACATATAAGAGATCTTTTTCATTATAGATACTATTGTATAAATCATAGTATGTTTGCATCTCTTCATATCTAGTACGTCCATTGTTTCCACCACCATTGCTAAATCCAGATTTCCCGATAATATAGTCGACGCAGTTCTCTTTCCATTCCTTTGTCTTCTTAGACATAGGTAATTTCTAAACTGGAAACGAACCAATATTTTTACTTATCATATTATGTTAATTAAATGTATATACATCTTCTTCGACTTGATCATAGTTATCGTCATAACTATAATTACTATAAGTAAATAAGGGACCGTCGAATAGTAGTCTTTCCCTATTACTTTTTTTCTTCTCTTTAACAACTACATTGTATAGTTGTTCCCTATAAATCATTACTTGCATCAACGCCATCACTCGGTCAAAGTTACCTATATCATTATAACCTATAAGTTCTTCTAATAGCGGTTCTGATAATATATCGTGTAGATTCTTATGACCAGGAGATTTCTCATCGTTAAGCCAGTCTTTAATCAATCCTTCTCCCCATTGTTTGATCTACTTGTTCATGTGACATCCTTTCTTTCGCTGCACTTTTGAATTGCTAACAATATCAGATATAATGTCTGGCTAATCAGCCAAAAGATAATCACAATGTTTAGCAGTAAAATATGGAAACAAGCCTTTACGCTCATTTTCATACATAATCCTACCGTTGTAATAAACTGCTAATTTACGTAAGTTTTCATAGTATTCTTCAGCTGTAGCAGGTCTTCCAGTATACTCTGCTACGATTATATCATAGTAATTTTCAAAGCCCTAGAAACGCTTATAAACAAATGTAGAACCTAATGAATTAGTACCAGATTGATCATGATCATAAGGGTCTACTCCTAGTATATATAACCCAATAGGAGCATCCTACACAGGGTGTTCCCATATTACTATAGAACCAGTAGGATCGTCATCTTTATTAAGAGGATAATGGTTAATATCCCCTTGTTTCTTTACTATCCATTTAAGAGATCCATCAGATTCCCATACTAGATCTCCTACCTATTTGTGGTTAGTAAGTTTTTTATTAGTACGTATTTTGGCTAACTACTCCTGTAACTCTTTCTTAGGGAATATATTACCATTGAATTCAAGACATGCTTCTGCTGGAGTAATAGGGCGTTCAGCTACATACCTATCTACTGCTACAGAACTAGTTGAATTCTATATTATTATCTTACGTTCCTCAAGTATATAAGTACGTGCTTTGATAGTAAGAGTATTACCATCCTCATCCATATACAAACGCTTACCGTTTTCATCACGTAAGTCCATATTTGTATACTGAGGTATAAAGAATCCACACTTAGTATTCTATACGTTTTCATCCCATATATTATCTAGGCTTAGACAATTATAACCATCAGGATGATAAAACATCTCTTTAAGTGTAGCAAAGTTAGAGTCTGTATCACCACCTGTACCATATGCAATCATAGTACCAAATGCTTTACCATCTACTTCTACAGAAGGTCTAGCAATCTGCCATGCTGCGCTTAACTCCTTGAAAGAACCAGCTTCCTCAAACATGATAAGATTAGCTAATTTACCACGTACTACATCAGGATTGTCTTTCAAAGTAACGCCAATGATTTCAGACTTATAACCTACTTCTATTTGATTGCCATATTCATCCTTGATAAGCATACCAGCACGTCTACGCATCTGAGTATTAACACTACGTTTCTTACCCCACGCAGTATGCTCATCAATAAAGTCCATGTAGTCCCAGGCTTTAGTAAGTACACCATCATCAGTCAAATATTGCTTATTTGAGGCATATACATATGACTTAGAGTTAGGTATTAAATAGTAGTTACGACATAGCATAGAGCCTGCTTTATATGAATAACCTTTACGTCTAGACTTTAATACACATAGATGTTTACCTTCTATTTTAGCTTCATCTACACATTGAAAATAGTAATAGTCATAATCCCAGAAATCAGGAAATGTAACTTCACGAGTAGTTACCCATTTACCATTAACCTACTTATTCACAGATCTATTGATAGGGCAGTAGTTTAAATAAAAATAGTTATACCCACTGATATAGTCTCCATCATCAGCAGTATAACCATCAATACATTTATCCGCTTCTGCCTACCAGAAACGCATATATTCGGCCGTACCTTTAGGGTAAGGACAATACTATCCTGTCTTTATAAACTATAAAGCTGGACCTCTAAATTTATTACTATTGGATATTTTCTTATTGAAGTCAATCATATTACGATTTAAAAAAGGGGCGCGTTTCACAACGAACCCCTTTTGCCTACTTTAAACTTATATTTATTTTTATACAAAACTTGTTGCGGACCCTCGATTCGAACGGGATCTCGAGCTTATGAAACTCAAATGCTGCCTTTGCACCAATCCGCAGTACACAGGATTATGCGTGACTCCTGTCAACACGCTGGCTTACGATCCAGTCCTTCATTAGCTGTATTTACTATTGATCAGATAGCAAGTGACTTAGGCGGTTACGATGCCTCTACTAAAGGCCCACTTAGATTATTGGTCGCCCCAGTCTCGATTCGAACGGACATCCTTCGGGTTAGAGCCGAAAATAATAAAACCATTATACTATGGGGCAAAATAGAGGATTTCTTTAAAGACGCATCCTCAGACGTCACTGAATTATTTCTTAAACCAACTTTTGATACGTTTGGTAACTCGCTTCAACCAGGGTTGCGCTACCTTACGTGCAGCTTCACATTCTGCAATAGCTTCTTCCACTGTCTTAGTTTCGTCTGTTAAATCGACAATTACATCCGGCATTTCAATATTCTTCTTCATAATCTCTTTGTTTGTCTTGTTAAACGTTGTTGTTATTTTTTTGTATTCATTCAATGTTATTTTCTAACATTCTGTGGTAATTCAAATGGGTTAATTTGAGCGTCACCTTTAACTTTAGTAGTATTGATTTCTCCAGCTTTAACTGCTTTCTCTAAGAAATCTATAGTAACATAAGTATCTTTTACTTTACCAAATCCAGCTAAGTATTTCTCTATCTTCTTTTCGTCTAATTCTTCATCCAGACTATCTTTGTAATACTTAGTAAATGTATCTAGTTTCAATCTAATGCTATCTAACATAGCTAAAGTACGAGTATACTGGAGGTGTTTATATGACTCTTCTGCTATTATTTCATCTGCAGTAAGTTGGTAATCTGGAGCTAGGAACTCTGTCTTTAGAGCTGATTCTAATGTATCAGCAGGCATACTAAGTACGTATGGGCTATCCCATTTATTCTTAAATACTATATAACTTATTACTGCAATAGCGTGCTGTTTATCTGCTTTATCCTTTTCCCATATCTTCTTAAATGCAGGAATAGCAAGAGCCTCCTCGTGTATAGTAACATTACCACCTATTATATCAAATAGTTTCATTGTGCTGAATTACATTGGACCTTTTCACAATCACAAGTCTGTTTGGAACTATTATTATTGTTTTTATTTTCTTTATACTTTTTCCGTTCTGTTTCAATTATAACTGCTAAATCATCTACAGTGCTAAATACTACTGGTCGTTCGCAATAAAAATCACCATATACATCAAGATAAGCAACAATTTGACCTTTCTTATAAGGTATGTAACCATCTTTAGTATATACTCTGCCGTCTTCTTCAGCAATGTATATGTAACGTAATACCATATTATCATCTCGTTGGCTAAATGTTATATCTTCTGTATTGTTACTTTTAATTTTATATTCAAAAGTACGTCCAATTAAGTGTTCCATAATTAATCAATTCTATAATCTGTATAATACTCTTTCTTTAATCTTGCTAGTATCACTCTAGCCTGCATTTCTGAACAATTTGGATTAACGTATTCAGGATTATTCTGATACTTCTCTAGCATCTTCTGATATATCGCTATCTCTTGTTCTAGACTCTCCTTCGTTATGTTCATACTTATTAATATTATCTAATATTGAATTACAACAATCTATCTTCTCCTCAATACGTTTGTCTAAAGCTTTGATTAGATTTTCTGGCGTCTTATGTTTAGAGTGGTACAGCATCGCTATTGCATTCCAAGCTACCTGTGCAAGATGTCTGCAACCGGTTTCGCTGTCTATCTCCTCTCCTTTTTCGAATAATACTAGATGTCTGAATAACGCAGCTTTATATCTATCATAACCATTATCAAGTAACTGCCATGAATTATCTGAGTACTTTTTAGCTCCTTCAGTATATACTTTAACGATGTCTTCGATTTCTTTTAGAGGAAGTAAATCCCATCTAAGCTTGTCATCCTTAAAGTCATTCTTCATTCCCTTGTTCATACTTATCTATTATGCTTTGACAAATCTTATTTACTAATTCCTCTCTAACTTCTACAGTAGACTCATCAGCCTCTTCTGGTACATTTTGTTGAAAGACTTCTATGAAAACATTAATAAATTCTTCATAAGTTAGACGGTCGTTTTCAATCTCTTTCTCTACTACATCAAACATGTCACTCATTATCTTAGGACCTTGTTTGGCTCCTTCTTTCTCTAGCTGGAGTAAAGCTAGCGATGTTTCTTTATCCATTCTCATCTTTATTATCTCTTATATAGTCTATCATGTATTGACCTATCTTACCTGCTATGAAGCCTACTAAATAGGCATATGGCTCATTGCCTCTATCGTAACCTTCTCCGTATGCACCAATGAAGTCATATATAGCATCTGCTCCATGTACAGATTCGTGAGCTACTACATCAAAGTCAAAGTCAGTTATACCTTTTATATCCACGTCTATTAGAATTAGTATTCCTTTCTTCTTAGTCTTCTTTTCTATTACCACAAATGTAACCCCACCTTTATTAGTTGGACTAGTTGGAGTACCAGGATTATCATTATTCATATCTGCTATACTAGCATAGTAATAAAATCTAGATTTATACTTATCAAAATACTCTAAAGTAGATACCCATAAATATGCAGGATATAATCCTATGTCATAACATCTAATCATCTTTTATCACTTTATAAATATTTGCTATAGCTTTATTACTAAGTAAGTACAGATATAAATAAACCTCATCCGTCATCTTATAAATTGTATTAGGAGTAACTATTTCACAAGACGAATCAATTAATCGTACTTCACAAGTATCTTTATTACCAGTAGGATAGGATAACTTATAATATATCATATATTCGATAAGTTCTGTAATTACATCGTATTCTGGTAGCTTACTCAGTCTAATTATCTTCCTATCTTTCATGATTCCTCTTTATCTTTATTTTACCTAAGTAAGTAAACATTAAAGGTCTTTGATCTCTTTGGCTTATCTTTCTATTAGCAAATAAGAAAGGATGAATACATATTGTTTTTATTATCTAAGTAGGTAAATTGTATTTCTAGCTTAACTCAGAAAATATATTCACTCCAGTTTGCTTCATCTGATAATTCCTTAATATTGTAGTATTTATTATCAAGGAAAGCGTTTAAGTTATTTTTACTCTCAAATGTATCAGGTCTAACACAGTTTATAGCTATGAATAAGTCTGATACTGTTGCCTTATCAGAAGATAACCAATCACCTTCTTCTTTTTTAGAAGAGTCAATAATAGTATTCAGTCTTTTAAGCTCTTTCTTACTATAAGCCTTTTTAGGCTCTGCTATTATTGCGTCTCTATGCTCTCCATGAATGTTAATCAAATCACAGTCAGTAGTAAAGATGGTAAATCTGTTAAATTTGAGTTCTTTCTTTACTAACTTATACCACAGTTTAACTATCCAATTATAATCCCTTTGTAATAAGATAGAACCAGGTTTTATTGTCATATATTCTATATTCATGTTATTCTTTTTCTAATCGTAATACGATTGTTAATTGTACTCTATCACCAATCACTTCAGGTATCAATGCTGGATTTACTATCCATTCATCGTCTGCTTTACCTTTTATAATCAGACCTTTATCTTTTAATCTTCCTATATATCTACTTAGGTTATCACTAGTAATGCCTGTTGCAGCTTTTAGATAACGTCTGTTTTCTGTACTTATAACATTCTTACTATAACCAGGGAGCTTAGGAGTATTTATATCTATATCAATGAGCAGTATCATTATATCCTGCTCCCTGTCAGTAAGCTAAAGTACACCATCAAGTGATTTGAGGAATTCTCGATAAAGATCCGCTTTCTTAACGGTCTTTACAAGTTTATTCATTAATAATGTCTTTGATTGTATTTAATACTTTAGTAAGATTGTAGTATACAGTATCTGCTTCTACCTTAACACAAGTAGGAATCTCCTGATCATTATAAGCTTCATTCATCTGTTTATGATCCTCTTCATACTTAGTAAGTAAGTCATCAATAGTAGACTCAATCTTAGTAAGCTTATCCGATAACTCTTCGATCAGCATATCATCACAGCTACATTCATCTTCATCCTCAATAGCGATTATATACCCATCATCTGCATATTCTTTACAAGTTTGTTCATCTATATACATCCCACGTTCACTAGTATCGTCCTTGTAATTAAATTCAAACATCATAGTATCGTCGTTCCAAGTAAGGATATCACCTTTTTTAGCACATGCAAACTCTTTAACTACTTTATATTTCATACTCATAATAATTATTATTTAGTTGGTTTAATTGTTGTTACAATTATATAAACGGGAAATGTTAAAAAGGTATTAATATTTTAACATTTGTTAACTGTAAATATAAAGAAAAAGGCTAGATCCTCAGACCTAGCCTTCCACAACAACATTAAACGCATTAATATTTACCTAACTTAATCTTCTTAGCCACACAATCATACGGTTTAACCAGCATGCTGTCTTTAAATAAATCAAAATCCTTAGCAAATTTCTTATTGAATACAACCGTATCTCCAACTGCAAATTCTGGTTGTGTTGTAAGTTCTGTTCCAATTGCAAGTACGATACCGGTTCTCCACTCTGATTCTACTTCTTTTACCTCTGTCTTAGTTTCAAACTTCTCATATCCATCTACGTCTTTTTCACCAGTACCAACTGCTTCAGTTACTTCTTTCTTCAACATAATTGGTTCCAGAGGTTTAATCAAAATATCTTTCAAAGGAATATATTCCAAACCGTTTATTACTGTCTCAAGTACTTTATCTTCCATATTATTTTATTGTTTATTTCTTAATTTCTTTTAGTATATTACCACCCCATATACAATTTCTAAGGGCTTTAGGAGGGCATGTTTGTTTATTTAAAAAGTAACAATCATCACAACTACCTCCTTTACTTGGTATTACTTCAAATTTCTTATTTAGTATTTCTACTATTCTCTTCTCCTTCTGCATATTCTTTAGCTTTGTATATACACCTCCATATTACATGAGTAATACCAGATCCTATAATAAAACCTATTATAAAACTTTCATTCATTAGAATTCTGCTTTTTTAAATATAAATCCTTGTCTACAGTAAGATACAAGTTTATCGTCACATTTCTTATTATAGAAAGCACATCCTTCACAATACTTAGAAGAAGTTTCTGTCTGTACTAGTTGATATGTACTACCTTTGTAATCTATGTATTTACCAGAGTATGCTGGTTCTATTTTAACTAACTTTCTTTTACCCATAATGCGTATAATATTATATATTAGTATATACTTAACTAAAGTATACTTTATCTAAAGTAAGGTCTATTAATACTACTTAATCTGTCTTAGTATGTCTTAGACTGTCATTGACTGCATAGACAGTAACGTATAAATATGCCTTTAGGTTCCCATTTATATCAACTTTTTAACATTTATTAAGAACAATTATGGCTATTTAACGGCAATATTTTAACATTATTTAACCATTAATTCACGTAATTCATCAGCTAATTTCTTAGCATCTGGATGAGCTGCACCACTACATCCATCATTTAATTTCCATTTCCATATAAACCCTTTATCTGTTTTTCTATATCCATTGCAGCATTCGCTTATATGCCGTGCCCCAGTTATACGCTGAGCTTCATTTAGACCGAAATATTCGGATATAAAATTACCATATTTATCAAACTATAACACAGGTTTACTCCGCTTCATCTTAGAAGATTTTGTTCTATGTTTCCCCTTATTTTTTCTAACGCGCTTTTCTATTGTTTCTTTTGTTTGTTTTAAACCTGTGTGTGATAACCTCATACGTTCAATTTGTTCAGGTGTAAAATTAATACCAGAAGCCCCCTCACCACCATCAGTGACGTTGTATGATTTGTATTCCTTTTTGTATAGTTTTATATATAATTTTTCATACTCACAAGCCTATTTTTTAGTCAATCCTGCATGTAATATTTCATGTATTATATTATTCCACCCGTATTTTAGTATCGCTGGGGCAAACGCAGGATGTTTCCAATTACCATTTTTCAATTTTATAACATAATTGCATCCATCCTAACCCCAGCGTTTAATAGGATTCTATCTAGTTATACCTATATAACATTTTCCACTCGGGGACGTGTGTTTATACACACAATACTAATTATTTTTCGTCATATAATAACTCTCTTAGTTTTAACGATAACTGTTGAGCGTCTGGATGCGCATTTTTGCTTGTCCGTAATGACAAGAAATGCTCCCAATCACTCTCAAAGCCTGTCATTACTAGTTCTGTTTTAGTTGCATTAGGGAGTACTTGTCTTGCTTGTTGAGGCTTCCAACCGTTATTAAGCAGAGTAAAGTAATTAGATTCTGCAAATTCTAATGATCGTTTGAAATGATAGAAACATTCATTGTCATCTGCTACTATTTCTCCAAATTTATTTACTTCTGCCCAACTTGGTATAATAAATACAATCTCATTATTAAATTTATCCTTACTATAGTTGCAGTAACGAGTACTCTCTTGAGCAAAGCTAAATACGCGATGACGTACAAATTCATGTGATACACCGCGATCGCATATGAACTTAGCTGTGATACGTTTTTCGTGATACCTTGTAGGTTCACATCGATATGTTTTTAGATCATCTAACCAATTGTTTTCTACTAATACTCTTAAGTTAGTAGTTACGCATGCTACATCCTCTCCACTCCATGCATATTGAGCTACCTTTACTTTTGAATACTTGTTACTTTGATATTTATAAAATCTATGGTTGGGTGTAAGATTATTATTATTGTCTACATCACCATCAAATACTAAACACGCTAAGTAAATAGTACCATGCTCCAACATAGCCCCATGACCAAGCTTAATCATACGATCTACGAACTCTTTAGCACTGTCTTCTGTTATCTTATCCTCTGACTTATAGCAGGTCCTTCCTGCTAATTCTATCATCTTGTAAGGATCTTTCTCCTTAATTATCTGTACACTAGATTCTATTAATTTCATATTAGTTTAAAATTTCTATGCTTGTTATTTTTACTTGGTACATATATACATGCCCTTCATATTCTTGAAGTCCTTGTTGTACCATATAGTATTGATTGTCTACTTTTACTATTTCAGACCATCCGTCATCTGCAGGACCTATATATGTAGATTTATTATACATTTCTGCGGATTTGTCAAATGGAAGGGCATTACCTATTATTTCGTATTCTATATTCATATTACTAATAACGTAAATGTTAAGAATAATTACAAATATTTAACATAATTTATAAAAATTTTTTTAGAAAATAAAATTTTGAATGTGGGTGTGAATGCGGGATATACCAAAAACAAATCCCCCACGGCTGTCAACAATCGGGAAGTCCCCGTATACTTAAATGAATCAATCACTTAATTTTTACCATTATGAAATACAGAGTAGATGCTTTTAGAGGTAAAATACTTGTTAAACAAGGTACAGTATTGTTGAACGATATTTGTGAAGCCATCAAGTTAGCTAAAAGCGTAGCAGCACATTATCATTGTTACACACGTATTGCAAGAGTACAGGCTTAATGCCTGTATTCATTGTATACGGGAACAAATCAACTACTACTATCAGTCATTGCATTATTAACTAAATATTACTTATTATGGATACCTACGAACAATGGGAAGAGACAATTTGGGATGGAGATGAAGTGCCTTTTTAGGCACTTTTTCTTTATCATTGCAATTGCTATGTATCGAATATTAATCATTAAAACTTTATAAATATGCTTAACAAAATCAAATTGTATATTGGCTATTGGCTTATTATGTTGTCTTTCTATAAGTATAGGAAAGTATTTGCACACGATTGGCTTATCCTTAAAGAGACATTTAAAGTAATCTCACATCCTGATGATTATGGTGAATGTACTGTTGCTACGCACTACAACATGTTTGTAACTACTAATACTGTATTACGTAAGAAAGTAGAACTACTTAAACGCTATGGAATATGAATAATTATTACGATGACAGCGATATAACAGAACGTTATGGTTATAAAGTAGCTAAAGACCTAACTGTTGTACCAGAAGGAGTATGTGTAATTACTGATATAATTGAAGGAGATATTGAGGAAATACGTAACCAACAACAACTTCGTGAACCAATGGTAGAGGTATTACCTCTATGGTACAGAGATTTCTGGTTACACGATGACTATATGGATGTTATTTGCATTGAACTTACCACTAACAGATTGTGTTGTCTTGCTGGTTGGAATAAAAGTCAAATATCTAAGATTGAAGCAGCAATAAGTGGAGCGTATAGCATAAAAGTTGCACAAAGTGAGGTGCATAAAGTTGGAAACGTATGCTATACATAGTACACAGTACTCAGTATTAACACAAAGGCTGCGCACAGGAAGCAAATCAGGCACAGCTGCTAAGTATTGGGAGAAGCAAGAAAGGCTAAACATGTAAGTATGTAGAAAGACTCTACAACCTTTCAGCTTTTCCCATTTTCAATGTATTACCTCATCACGTAATATATAGCTATAATTTACAAATCACCAAAAACCTTGAAATATTACTTGTAATATGTAATGTTTCGCAGAAACCTCACAATGTATAGGCAAATTGTATCATGTCATGGCACGTTATAAATTAATCGAACCGTTAATCAAAACAGTTGAACAAGGTAAGCAGAATGCAGGCACTAAGTATTTAGTAGCCAAACTTCAAAATACCTTATGTCCTTGGGAAGACATGCAAACATTTACTTGTTTCATTCAACCCATTGTGAACATACTCACTCCATTGTTATCAATTAAACATGGAGGAACAGCACAAGCAGACCAACCAATTCCTGAAGAATTACAATACGTAACAGGATGTTGGATTGACTGGTGTCCACCACAGAAGTTCTACAAACAACATCTGTCAGACCATCCAGCTCAACCTGCAACAGCAAATCGACCAGCAAGAGAAGCAATCAAAGCTGGTTCGCTTGTATCGAAAGGTGGAAAACCTATTCTTTACACTACACTACGAATATTCTGTCAATATTATATTGACGAATTCGGAGAAAAACAATGGATACGTGGAGGTTCTCCCGAAGAAGTAGGACAAAGAGCATTTAGTGCATATTGTGTACCAGCTGAAGAAGATAAAGCTCCTCAGCTTATACCAACTACTCCAGCTCCTGAAATAATTGGAGGTCAAGTAGTACAACCAGCTCCAGCTCCTACATCTCAAGAGCAACCAACCTTCACACAAACACCGCAAGGAGCTCAACCATTGCAATATTAACTCTTATAGAGTAAAGTAATTAATATTACTATCCGCTAATAGGCCGGAGAAATAATAGTCTGTTATCTCAAAAAACTCAATAACTTCCCAAGACATTGAGGGCACCAGTTTCTTACAAATGGGTTTAGGACTATCCTTGTAAATGCTTAGCTACTACAACATTGATCTCCGGAATCATAACGCCAGAGTAGAGAATCCCTATCTGTAAGTTTTAGGTGTAAAATGCAAATCAAACAATATATAATATGAAAGGAATTGCAATATTTTATGTATATGTATTTATATTAGCAGTATTAATAGTATTAGCACCCAATGATAGATTTGCTCTTATTGGGGTTACTGTATATTCTATAATAAGTACAGCATTATTAGCATGTTTCATTGAATCAGAATCAAAAGAGTAATTAACATTTAAATCAATTAAATTATGAGAACAATTAATGGAAAACGCTATCTCTTGATAGCAACATGTACATCACGTAGATTAAACATTTATAAGTAATGTAGCCAAAGACAGTGACAAGCCTGTAAAATCAATTTGAATACAGAGTCAAGAATAAATATTATATTCCTCGGCAGAGTACGTTAAATGTATTATTATCCTTATGCACATAGGAGTAATACAGGGCATATAATATAATCCACGTGGTAAGGGCACAGTTAGGTTCGCTGTGAGTGCACCCTTAGTAGCAACTAACCAAAGCAAGTATAGATGGGAATAAACTATTACCTCGATAGAATAATGAGGTGCTTGACAGTCTGACACTAACTGAACAACAAGTGTCAATCCTTAAGGTGAGAATCCTTGACAAGCATGTGGGGCTTATATCTTGTTATATCCTTTATAGGATGGAAATAAATCTATTGGGGATACAGAGCGTTAGCACAGCTACTCTAAACCAATTATAACAAGTATTAGTGCAGACTATAAAATCATGCAATAACACACAACCCTGTTCTATTTCTATCTGATAAATGCAAAACTGTGTGTTATAACAGAGCTAAGCGTAGCTCAGTCCTCATATACAGCATATCAACTATTATTTGTGTCTTAATTATTTGTTTCGTTAGAATAATATGGATTTGTAGATACTAAGCGTAGTATTGTTAGTATATTTGTATGTGAATATAAATATACTAATCGCATTCACGAAGATGCCTTCACGTGGCGAATGTGTAAGTAATAGGTTAAATCAAATCTTCCAGTTTGTACCTATGAAACTAAATCTTCATTTTAGTCAGAAATCTTTTTTTACAACAATATTGTTTAACTAAAATTATCAAAATTATGAAAAGTGTAATTAATTACATCAAAGAGAATGGTATCAAGTTAGCAGCTAATTCAAAAGCTAAAAAGCTTATTGAACTGTGTGGGTCTGAAGTAGAAATAGCAATAGCTTTACAAACTACTAAAGCTTACAAAGACGACAAAGAACTACGTGAATTGTGCAAGAAAGTAGTTGAAGACGCAGGCAATAAGCAAGCTGAAAGCAATGCTAAACCTGAGAAGATGTCCAGTTCTATAAGATGCGGTGAACGCGAAAGGGGCTGGTAGGACAAAAAGAATTTGATAACTATTAAGGGGTAGACTATTCTATCCCTTTTTTATTAAACATTAAAGATTATGACTAAATGGCAAGAATCGTGCATTACAGCACTCGCTTCATCACCACTTGCATGGGAAGCCTTTAAAATGAAGCAAAGAAACAAGAGAATGTTATGGCAATACGTTAATAGAATATGGCCATATAAAAGAATAAAAAAGACAAGAACAAGTACTCTTGAGTATACTGAATGTATTAATGAGTTAAAGACGTTTGCAAGATGGTTAGTAAATAATCATAATGATATCGAAGAAAAACTTTTTACATTTAGAAAAGGAAAAGTTAAATCAAATATACTAGAGGAAGCTTTAAAAGATATTACTCATCCTATAAGTACAGAAGGAGTAGGAGGAAACTATTTTCTAGACATTAACTTTAGTTATAAATCAGGAAGTACTGATGGAGTATCTACTTGTGGTGATAGACAAATATCATACATAATAAGTAACAGATATGGTATTAATGAAGGAGAGGAATATTATATAAATAATATTAGAGTTTTTAGCTCTCTTCACAATATGCGTAGAATGTTTAGCCAAGTATTTGATGAATTAAAATATATAATAGAAAAGCTAATATCACTACGAGAGGAGTCACGTAATTATAATCCTATTACTTTATATAATTCATTAAATGTAGGCATAGAAATTGAACACGATGCAGATAATCCTACATCAGAAAAGATACAAAAGTTAATACTTAGATATAATTGTAGTAGTTATGATTCAGGATTTGATGGAAATATGGATCATCGCCTTCGTGAAAATCGTATAAGACTAAATGGAATTAATGGTCTAAAAGGATTATATATACTTCTAGAAGACATGAAAGAAAATGCTGCTATTGCTAGAAATAGTAGTGTACATATGCATATAGATTGTAAATATGATGAATATGATGAACATTATACAAAATATTACAAGAATGAATTACATAAACCAAGTATATATAATTGGGATGATGCAGTAAGTTATTATACTAAAAGATTAGTAATAAGAAATCCTGAAGCAATTAAATATTTACAATATATATTTGAATATAAAAATGTAGGTGAGAAATTTTTCTGGTCAAATAGTCGTAATGTAAGAGTAGCTACTGAATTTGACACCATAGAATATCGTTTTTTAATAGTAAATTTGAAATATAGTGATTATGTTATACAAATGTTAGCGTTAATTCATATAACAGAGTGTATAAAACACAATTGCATATTAAATAAATCTTATTTAAGTACTTTAGCTACAGTAGCAAAGAGTTTACGAAAGTAAGATTGGCCCTCAACATACTTAGTGATACTAGTGCATGAAGTATAATGAGATTAATGTAGGATATATTCTAGAGTATATCTATTTAGAACATTCCGTTATCTGTTTCGATGCTCTTGCCAAGCGAAAACAGGTGGGTATAGACTTGGGATTGGCCTCCTTTAGTCTATATGATTAGCAATGAATTGTTATAGTATATGCTTATTATAACAAAAGTTGCTTACTCTGCCTTATAGTTTAATTCTGTAGTAATACAGATTGGGGTAATAAAACAAACAGTTTACTGTTTATGTAGGTTCCTATTCCTACTAAGGTACTATCTAAAGATTAACTTTTAAACATTATCAAAATGGTTACAATTAGAAGAGATAAACACTATAATATAGTAAATAATATAAGTGAAGTAGCATTATCAATTATATTGATATTAATTATATCTGCGCTTGTCTATGTATTTGGTAGTAGTATAGAAATTAATACTAATGAACCTATAAACATAGTAGAGCTAAAAGCTAAGTATAAGAACTATATTATAGTAAACAAATATCAAGAGAAAGATATATGTATATTAGATATAAAGAATCCTATAAATAACAAAGTAAATAAACAACAAGTTAAGGATTATATCTACTATAATATATATTATGTGGGAGATACAATAAAATAAAATAGTAAACATTAGTAATTAACATTTAAAAACATTTATCAAAAATGGAGAAAAACAACAACAAATTGAGCATTATTGCTCTAGTATTTGCAATCATAGCTGCACTAGTCTCATTCTATACATGCTATAGTACAGACAAGCTATGCAATATTTTCAGTAATGAAGAAACTGAGAGTGTACAAACAATTACTTCTGCTGGAGAAGTTATAGACGAACCAGCAACAATTGATGACGTACTTCAATTCCGACGGGATACTAAGGAATATGAAAGATATGATTCAATATTTATGAATATGCCAGATGTAGCATTAATCGCTATTCTAATGAAAGGAGGTACAAATATGTCAAACAGTGATATCGCTAAAGAGTATCTCTCTAACAGGAAGGATTACGATAATGTAGAATTTGGTGCGCAAATTAATGCAATTTATAAACAAAGAGCAACTGAACCTGATACTATACCAAGGAAATTAGAGCCTGATTCAATTCACTAAGACGACTCAGACTGTGTTTGCTTATGAAAGTAGACACAGTCGTCCTCAGGAAATGACAAACCTGTGGGGCGTAAGTAAGCGCATATCTATAGCCCTTAGCTGAATACGACAGAAAGCGCGTAGAAATACTCGTATTTGTGCTTATGATCGTGCAGACGTTAAAATCAGGTACACCAATAAGGAAAGTTTGACAGCAATCCTGCTTATGTGTTAAAACTATGAGAGAGTCTAAAGTGTAAATATGTAGAGAAATTTGTTATTATTCTTAAGACAACCTTTATTCTAACAAATGTGCTGATACTAGCTAAACAAAATCCAGAGTATCCTGGTCGTCGTCAGAATGTTATTAACTTTAAATATTTAAAGAAATGAGTATTATCAAAAAACTTTATTACAAATGGAGAGCATATAAAGTGCGATCTATGGCTAAACAAAAAGTACGAGAAAAGCTTTTTAATAGCCCTCTAGCTTATACTAGAGCTATGAATGAAATTGACTGTATGGTCAATGGTCATCAATGGAGTAGTGAGTTTGATCCTAAAACTGAAATTAATAAGAAGTTTAAGGACAGAGTTTACTGCAAACATTGCGGAGTTCGTTGGCATCAACATGCCTATAAAGAAATTAAGAATTCTTAAATTCTATTAACAATTAATCAATAATTTATGAAACTAATTATGTTCGGGATTACAGATCCCACTATGACTTCTGAGGAAGTTAAACAAATCTTAGCTGATAGCTTTGGTGATAGTATAGGTAATGTACTTGAAGTACCTAATGAATTCTTCAGTAACCAATCTCCTACTACAGCACGACAGAAAAAAGATAGCGACTTCATTACAGCTTGCAAAGGAATTTGTAAAGTATGTGGAGACCCAGTAGAAGAAGAAGGCTTTAGAGCTGAATTCTGGAAAGCTCATCTTATTGACCACGCTATCGAAGAACCTATCCTTGAAGTACTTGCAAAAGGCCCTACAAGTGCTACAGACTATCGTTATCTTAAAAAGATAGGAGGTTCCTATATTCCTAAATTAGCAACATCTGCTTTAATTCTAAAGTAATATGGGAAAGACATTCAAAGATAGTGTATATAGTATGGCTAAAGCCAGTGCTAAGAAGACAAAGACACCTCGTCGTGCCAAGTTACAACCTTATGACCGTAAGACATTCAAAGGTATAAGCTATGAGTAAATTAATTAGTAATCATGTATTAAGGGCAACTGAAAGTAATATGCTTAAGAATGATTGCCCACTCAACTGCAACAAACAATATTGCACTGATTGCCAATTTAGAGAGAAATCCTCTAAAGTGACACAAAATAAAAAGACTATCATTACTCCTTCGCCAGAGGTATATGGTAGAGATTTGTATTATTAACCCTAAACAAGTTAATATGGTGAAGTCAACCTTAAGAACTACTAACCAACCAGAACCCTAATGGAAGCTTAGAAATAAGCAAGAGTACAATGGACTATACAACGGTCAACCAAGTATTTATACTTAGGTCAGGTGAAGGATATGGGTTGCCTACTGAATAAGAAATACGAATAAGTAGGAGTAGTTCTTTTTAAAGAAATTAAAGAAATTGACTGTTAGGTCTATTGAATCATTGTTTGGACGAGGGTTCGACTCCCTCATGCTCCACTAAGTTCGTTCGACTCGAACCAGTGGCAACTTCTGTATGGGGTAACTTCCAAGCTATTGAAATAATATAGTTATTGGCAACTAAGTTGCATACGGTATTTATAGTTCAACGGTTAGAATAACTGATTGTGGCTCAGTAGATGCGGTTTCGACTACCGCTAAATACCCTAAAACTAAAACAAGGAGTTTTATTAGGTTTACTAGCCATTAGGTTGCAAGTCCTATAAAAAGGAAACCTTAATCTAGGGGCATCATGGTTTTGACAGCAATAGTGAAAATAGAATAGGTCAATAACGCCATAACTGGCAACTTTTATGTAACAGACTACACTCGTATCGCAGCGTGATACGATAAGTCAACGGCTAAGCTAATGTCGTAAAAAGCTGGAGTGAGATAGGAAATAAGGAGGGTTCGACTCCCTCCCTCACTACAAATCTAATTATCAAAATTATGAGAAGTGTAAAACAAATTAAAGCTAGCAAGAGGAATTTTGCAATTATGTATCTTGTAGGTGTAACTATTGTGCTAGAAAGGATCATTAAGAGTACAAGAAACTACGCTATAATATGATGCTATAAACCTATTGAGAGATACAGATTACGAACATTCCTTTTATGGACCTCAAAAAGATGTAAATTATGAGTGTAAATAGAGCAATCAATGATCTAATACCTCCTGAATGGTATCATGTACTGAAGAAGAACAGAGTATTAACTCACTTCATTAAGTATATGTATGAATACTGTGTTCCTCAATGTTGGAGGAACAAGTTTATGTTTAAGAGATCTATTGAACGAATTAAGTTTCGTATCAATTTAGGTTTCATGTTCTGCTTCGATCCTCACAATACAAGTGAAGGATATGATTTCTGGAAGAAAATTGATTTAGAAATTACAAATTATATAGAGCAATGTCGGTAAAAGTAATTGAAATTATCCCCTGGGTTAAATTTAATAAGCCAGGAGTAAAGGAAGAATTAGAGAAATTATCTAGTTCTTGTACAAGTAAAATGGATTTTCTTTCTCATGTAAAAGATAAGTATGAACTATCTATTACAGATGCAAAGACAGTAGCAGACAAATTTTTCAAAAAGGAGGTATAATTATGTTAGAACTTAAGAAACCAGGCTTATATATAGCCAATGGTAAAAGCACAAGTGTGCTAATCAGAGTTGCAGGAACTGCGCCCTGCTTAACTATTATCAGAGGCATCTTGCTGAATGATATGGAAAGGGATGGTACTATCACAGTACTAGAAAAAGAAAGTCTTGAAATACAAGACATCATGGCTAATCCAAAGTCTTATATATTTGATAAGCCAGCTGTAAGTCAGGCAGTATTGAATACATTAGGCTTAGAGGCTACGGAGAAGAACAGAATTGAGTATACTGAGAAAGAGTTTGCTGGCTATATAGCCTCATACAGACTTAATCGTACAATGTATCCTGATGAATATATTGTAAAGACTCAAGTAGTACTCATACAAAAGGGCTTCTCAAAATCTCAGGCAGATATGATTATAAGTCAAATTGAAACTCGTTTAAGGCTTCAAGGAGAAATGTAATGAATGTCATTGAGTATTTACAAACAAACTTAGAACCATTCTATAGGTTCTATGCTGGACATATACCCATATTAACTACACATGATATGAATACTCCATTTATTTTAAATGGAAAGGTATACTGTACTGGCTTTATAAATATAGGAAAGAATTGGTATAAAATCGTAGTAGATGAAAGTATGGACGGAGCTATAACATATGGTTTACGTAACTATATTAGTATTAGAGCTACTCATCCAGAAATCTATACTATCATCCGAAGAATACAAGATAAACTTATGTTATCTATGATAGCTAATCTTGAGAGTACTAATACTAAGACAGAATTAGTACAATTAAGAATAGTTACTAATATGATTATGAATCTTACTTATTTAGACTCAGATATAAGATTAGATTGGACTAATTGGATAAGAGATTTATACTGGAAAAGGAAAGCAGCTGTACATCAGTATATTATAAATTACGTACTGCCTTTTTAATTCTTTTCAGGATTATAGTCATTGGGTTGGCTATAGTCCACTAAAATCTAGCTACTATGAAAGAAGAAGAAAAGCTTCTAGTAGAGCAAGCTAGAGATGGTTCCGAAAAAGCTTTTAATGCACTTTACAACAAATATTACAAAACAGTCTGGTATACTGCAAATAATGTAGTAAGAAATACAGATGCAGCAGATGATATAACATCTATGGTATTCACTAAAGTGTACTTAAAATTGCAATCTTTTACTAATCATATTTCATTTGAAATGTGGTTAAAGACAATTACAGTTAATACTGCAATTGACTATATAAGACGGAACAAAAAAGAGCAATTAAATAGCTATATTGATGACGAAGAGTCTAAAATTCAACTAAGCGGGTTGGAGCATAGTCCTGAAGATAATATGATATTTCAACAAAATGTCGATATCGTAATGGAATGCATTCCTCGTCTAAAGAAGAAATATAGAGATTTAATATACGCTCGCCTTGATGGGAAATCCTATCAACAAATTTCACAAGAGCT
>OGHC01000047.1_pt1 | contig 104359 bp, 105 predicted proteins | sample 1571381 | NCBI WGS metagenome assembly OGHC01 (sample SAMEA2581945, study PRJEB24529) | metagenome | biome: Human gut stool | place: China | collected 2011 | reverse complement strand
TACAGCAGTCAAAATAAGGAGTAAAAAATGGAATTAACATCACTACAAACATCTCTAACAAGAACATCGGACAAACAGCTCCTGTTGTTAAAAGCCTCAGATAGCAGTCAGCAGAGCAGTCCGACATTTAAATTAGATGAAGTACAGGATATCCTTTTAGAAGAAGGATTTGATAGAACACTGGATACATTTAAAGAATGGGAAAAAACTAGAAAATTCTACCCAATAAAAATTGTAACAGACGCAAATACTGGAAAAACTACTATTAGTGGAGAATATAATGGGGTTTCATTAGAATTTATTGGAACTTGCGAGAGAGATCATGAATTGATTGTATTAGATCAAGTGTCAGAGCAGAAACCAGAGTCTGAAATAAATTTAACCACGCTTTCAGAAGCTGCGTCAACAATTATGAACAAGATTACTACATACATTACAGGCTCTGAAATCAACATGTATGCAAAAATTTACTCAAAAATTCATACTGAATTCGGGCTTGATTCTAACGGCAAGATAATCTTTCAGGAAAGCTCTACAAAAGAGGTTTACGATTATATGAAAGACCAGATTGTTACTGATATGACAGAAAGGTATCCTGACTTTGTCGAGGCGCTTGGCGGTGCAGACGGACTTGAAAGACTATTGCAAGCTGCATGGATTGAAACTTATAGTTCTTTCAATTCTTCCCAGAGTAACGATACAAAAGCTTTTATGAACAAAGTTGTTTCAAATCTGCAAACTATCCTCAGTAAAATCAGCAATAATCCTGAGTTGTTAGAAGTTTACACAAGTCATACAAACTATGCTGACAAGACTTTGACTGACGGGCTTGAGAATTACAAGAACTCATCCGCAATAACATATTCAGATGCCGATATCTATATGGATGGATCTGTACATATCCAAGATACTCAATCTGACAAGCTCTATCAACAGACAATGAGTAGCTTACTTGACAAATTGAAGGCTAAATATCCTAAGCTTGATGAATCAGTAATTGCAAAACTCTTTAAACAGGCACAGGTTAATGCTCTCAATAATTGTGCAAACAATACAGCAGACTGTCCTTACGGAACTGATAATGGAGGTAATGACAGAGTATATGATACAAAGCTCGACTGGGGTGGTAAAGACAGTCGAAAAGGCGACAAGAACAAAATCCTGATGCAAGAGTTGGTACAGCTTGTACTTTACCACTTTGACAAACTGCTTTACGCGCAGGCTGCATAAACTAAGTTGAAGAGTGACTAAGTAATATGTTATGAAGTGACTGCACACTGTCAACCTTGAGCTTTACTCAAGGTTGACAGCTATTCTTAGCAAGCTCCACAAGTAATTATCTTAACAAATATATAACAGTGTTTTATTTCTGTCTTTTCTAATAAGGTAAAGGGGGCGTCAAACTTGTAGAAATACTTGAAAAAATTTCTGATATATTGTAAACTTATTGTACAAAAGCTAACCCAGAATATAAGTACAATGATTTTAAAAAGACCCCAAAAACAAAAGAGAGTAAGCTTAAAAGGTGCTGTGCAGATTAACCGCAACAGTTATTTTGTCTATGCTGACGAGGGCGGTAAAATGTTTCTGAAAAACGGAAACGACGAACGTTTGCAAAAAGCTGTCGTAAAGAATATGATTGCTCTTAATCCTTCAATCAGCGGGCTTTTGAAAAAATATAAAATAAAACCGTCTATTGATACAAAAACTCTTAAAGAGTTGGCAGGCGGTCATATGAATGAAACCTGCAATGTTGCAATGGGTGTTTATTCATCACTTTCGGAAGCTATGCGTATGGAAGTTGATAAGAGTAAGATAAAAGAAGCTTCAATGCTCCACGATTTAGGAAAAGTTTTAATACCTTCTAAAATCCTGAATAAGCCTGCAAAGCTTAATGTAAAAGAGCGTGAAATAATGAATATCCATTCAACTCTAGGGTATGAACTGCTTAAGACACAGAATATTTCTGCAGAAACTTTGGAACTTATCAAATATCACCATCAAAACTTAAAACATACAGGATATCCTGAATTGGAAGAAAGTATTTACCCATCTGATATCGGCGTACAGATTATTTCAATTTCCGATAAATACAGTGCACTGAGAGAGGCGCGTGTTTACCGGCGTAAACTAAGCCAAGTTGAGGCTCTGCTAATACTCTACCGTGAAGTCCGCGAAGGAAAAATTCACCCCGAGGTATACAAAGCTCTTGTAAGTTACGTAACTAAAACAGGCATTTAATATTGAAATGCGTCTTCAAGCATTCCATTTTCTGAAAAATACAAAGATAATTGCTCTTCCTGTTCGCCTTCGTCGTTAATTATTCCTTCTTCGTAGCTTGTAGGTCTGTTATTTTTATCAAATCCGATATTTTTGTATTTGCCGTTATCCTCAACATTCACACGATAATTTCCGTTTTGGAAATAATACGTTGTCTTTGTTTTATTTTCACCCAAATTTTCTTCAATTACCTGTATATCATCTTCATAAGATATTGTCTTATCAGGCATTTTTAACTTTGATAGTGAACCGTCAGGGTTAAACTTTATACTTAACTCCTGGTTTGTTATCTCAGCAGGTGCACCGTTTGAGTAGAATGTTTTCTCTCCTTCGGTGTTTTTTAACTCATCTGTAACCTCAAATTTTTCTGCAGGTTTTAATTCCGTATCATTCAATTTCTCGCGGCCGAAAGTGTTAGGGATAATAATTTCTACTTTTTTGCTTAATTTATACATTCCGCCGTTATAAAATTCTGCATGAGTTTCTATCTCTTTATTTTTAATTTGTTTGTTAAGAGTTACTTCGCTTAACTGTTTGTCCTTGTCAAAGACAACTTGGCTGTATACATCACCTTTCTGCTTTGAAACAGAAAAACTCTTATTCCAGTCGGAATAACTTTGAGTATTTTCTTCGTCTTTATTATATTCAGTTTTAGATGCATACTTCAATTTTCCGTTTTCATAACGTGTGTAGCGTAATTTTTTCCCTGTTTCAGGAGAATATTCTATTATAGATATTTCATTGTCATCTCTGTCGTTGTTCTGTTCTAGAATAACTTTCCCTGTCTTTTTATCCTTTGTAATAACTGTTTCAATTGAATTTTGATCATCTTCATAAGGTGTATAAATCGTTATATTATCGGCATCTTCCTTAACTATGGAATGGAGTTTTCCTTCCGGTGTATAAATCTTTTCTCTTTCTACTGCCGTTGGAACTTTCACTTCAAGCGGCTGCAGAGCTATGTTGTAAGCAGCGAGGGCCTGTGTTCCGTTAAGATTTTCTATTGGTGCCGGTGTCTTTTCTTCTTTTTTTTCAGCTTTAAATGTCGGTTTTGTTACAAAATTAATACTGCTTAATCCATTTACCCTAATCATTTTATTCTCCACAATATACTACACATTTTAATTAAAACTCAAAAATAAAAAAAATGCTATCTTTAGTGTATAATTTAACTAAACAAATAGAGAGGTAGGAAAGTATGCAAGTTTCATTAAACTGGTTGAATGAATTAGTAGATTTAAAAGATTTAGATGTTAAGCAGATTGCTCATGAGCTTACAATGAGCGGGCTTGAGGTTGAAGAGGTCGAAGAAGTGAGACCTAAATTCACCAATATAATAACAGCAAGAATAGAAAAAATAGATAACCATCCAAATAGCGACCACTTGCATCTGGTTACCGTAAACACAGGTTCAGGCTTGAAAACAGTAGTTTGCGGCGCACAAAATATTGAAGTAGGACAGGTTATACCTTATGCTTCTGTTGGAAGCAAAGTCCTTGACAGAAAATCAGGCGAACAGTTTGAACTTACTCCGGCCGTAATCAGAGGGGTTGAATCCCAAGGTATGCTTTGCTCTGATGATGAACTCGGTGTTTCTGACAGAAATTATCAGGAAGAAGACGGTATATTAGTTTTGAATAGAATTTTCCCGAACGTCGGGCTGGGACTTAATGTAGAAAATGTTCTCGGGTTTGAAAAAGATTACATTCTTCATACTGCGCCTACGGCAAACAGAGGTGATCAGGTTTCTGTAATAGGTATTGCAAGAGAACTTTCTGCTTTATTTAACAGACCGCTTAAATTTGAATATGCGCAACATGACACATCTATGGCAGATTTTAAAGTTGAGATTAAAGATAGTGATGTGTGTAAATACTATTCAATCGGTGTTTTGAAAAATATTGCAATTAAGCCTTCACCTGATTGGATGCAAAAAAGATTGATTGCGTCCGGAGTCAGGGCAATTAATAATGTTGTTGACATTACAAACTATGTAATGCTTGAATACGGAACACCTCTTCATGCATTTGACCTGGATAAACTAAATGGGTATCTTTGCGTAAGGCGTGCTGAGGAGGGTGAAACGCTTGTAACTCTTGATGAGGTAGAAAGACAGCTGCACCATGATACAGTTGTTATTGCAACAGAAAAAGAGCCGGTATGTCTGGGCGGAGTTTTCGGAGGTGCAAACTCTGAAATTGATGATAATTCCAAAAATATTGCGCTTGAAGCGGCTTACTTTACACCTCAGGCAAACAGAAAAAGTTCAAGAAGTGTAGGATATAAATCAGACGCCTGTGCCAGATTTGAAAGGGGCGTTGATATAGAAGCTGTTAAACCGGGGCTTTTAAGAGCTGTGGAATTAATGGAAAAATATGCTGATGCTAAGTTTGAAGGTATGTGCGAAACAGGCATAAATAAGCTTGACCCGATAGAAATAACTTTGAGATATCCGCAGATTAAGAGAGTTTTGGGCTGCGAAATTGAACCTTCAAAATGTCTTTCTATACTTGAAAAACTCGGTTTTACAATACTTGGTAAAAATGAAATTGCCTGCAAGGTTCAAGTGCCTTCTTTCCGTGCGGGTGATGTGACAAGAGAGTGTGATTTAATTGAAGAAATTGCAAGAATTAACGGGTATGATAAAATTACTCCGACACTTCCTAACAGAGCCGGAACTCCTGAAATTTCTGTTGCAGAGCGTGTTGTAAATAAGGTTCATAATCTTATGCGTGCTGCGGGCTTGAACGAAATGCAGACTTCTTCGTTGATTGGCGAACCTCTTTTGAAACAGTTTAATATCACTTACGAAAAGGAAAAAGCTGTGTTTGTAGAAAATCCTGCCTCAGAAGATTTTGCTATGCTCCGACAAACGCTTATTCCGAGTGTCTTAAGCTGTATGAAATATAATTATGACAACGGACAAAAGAATTTTTGGGGTTATGAAATCGGAAGAAGCTATGTGAAAATCGGCGCTGCTGATGAAAAATTCTCAGGAGTTAATGAAACTCAGGTTCTTGCTGGCGTCATTACAGGAAATGTTCAAAATTCGCTCTGGCAGCAGACTGGTGAAGTTGATTTCTATACTGTAAAAGGTATTGTTGATAAACTTCTTGAAGAATTCGGACTTTCAAGACGTATAAAGTTTGCACTTCTTGCAGAGTCTCCGCTTGCAGAATCTCACAAATGTTTACACCCGTACAAAACAGCCGTTTTAACAATGCTCGGCAAGAAACCTGAAATTATTGGATATTACGGCGAAATCCATCCGGAACTTAGGGGTAAATTAAAGCTTAACCAAAATGCGTTCATATTTAAGCTTAATCTTGATATGTTAATTAGTGCAGTTAATGAAACAGTACCAAGATTTAAGAAATTACCTCAATTCCCTGAAGTACAGAGAGATTTGGCGGTTATAGTCCCTGCAAAAACAACGTGGGATGAGCTTGAAAAAGTTATTAAAAAAGGCGTTGATAATAAGGTATTCTCAGGAAGTGAAGTCTTTGACGTATATCAGGGCGAGCATGTACAGGACGGGTTTAAGTCAGTCGCGTTTAAAATAAGAATGCAGGACGCAAATTCTACTATGACAGATGAGGCAATTGAAACTCAGATGGCAAATGTGAGAGCTGCTCTTAAAAAAGCTATGCCTGAATTAAGCTTTAGGGAGTAAATTTTATGTCTAAAAAATCAGGTTATTTAAACAGAACCATGGAGTTTCATAAAATTTATGAAGAAGAAATTATTCCTATATTTAAAAGCTATAAGCAGCAAAATGAAAAAGCAGATAAGAAAAACCGTCGTTTGAAAAGCATAGGAAGTGCGATATTAAGTCTCGGTGTTATTATATTGTTTTTATTACGCATATATTCTGAGGCAGGAAATAATATTAATATGGCAATAGCGTTGTCGATGCTTGCGAGCGGTGTTTTCTTAACCCTTGCAGGTGGTATCATCATGGCCAAGCCCTGTAACGAGCTGGAAATTAATAGAAGCTTCCTCAAAAGAAAATGTATGTCTAAGCTGCTTAGGGTATTCGGTAATATAAAATGGTATAACAATTGTGAAGTCATTAAGACAGATGAAATTCGTAAAACGGGGCTTTTCAAGGTTATTGCGGATAGATTTACGGATGATGAATTTGTTGGAGATTATCATGGTGTTAAGTTTCGAATGAGCGAAACAAGATTTCGTGTAAACGAACATGTCGGCTTCACAGGAGTTATTCTTGCATTTGAGGCTAATAAACCTTTTGAAAGCCATACAATTATTGTTTCAAAGCTTGCACCAGACCGTCATCGTTCTTTAAATTTGGAACCTGTAATTTTAGAAGATCCAAAATTTTGTAGAGATTATAATGTTTATTCTTCTGATCAGACAGAAGCCCGTTATCTTATAACTCCATCTCTTATGGAACGTTTTAGGAAGCTGAAAGTAGCATTTAAGACAACAGATATAGCGTGTGCTTTTTTCAAAAACAAAGTAATCTTTGCTTTAGATAACGAAGGTTTATCAGGTTTGTCAAAAAATTTATTTGAAATTGACGCTTATTCTGCATTTACTGATGATAGGGAAGCAATTAATATTTTTTATAATGAATTGACATCTGTATTAGATATGGCAGCTTATTTCAAACTTGATGAAAAGACCGGATTGTAGGAAATTTTTATCAGATGATTATAACAAAGGAGGCTTTATGCCAAAAAACAAAGGTTATCTTCAAAGAACACTGGAATTTCATAAGAATTACAAATCGAAGATTGCGCCGATTTTCAGGAGTTATGAAGCCTTCCGTAAAAAAGAGCTTGCAAAATTCTGGTTTATGATTATATCCGGAATATTGATGCTGTGTAGTTTCCCTCTTATGCTTTTGCTTTCAGATAGTATCTTAAGCGATATTGTATGTGATTATTTTGTTGCATATTTAATATTAATGATGATATTTATGACGCTTGGCATCTTGCTTCTTTTCATCGCATCTAAAAAAATCAAAAATTATGCAATGAAAATTAAGTCGGACTGTCTTTCTAAATTGCTCGAGGTTTTCGGTGATATTCAATGGCAGAATGGTAAAAATATTATAAACGATTGGGAATTAAATAGAAGCGCATTATTTTCCAATTTTAATACCAGATATACAGATGATGAATTTTCCGGAAGCTTTAATGGCGTGCCGTTTAAGATTTGTGAAACAAATCTGCTTCAGATAAGCGGCTCGGGAAAAAGCAGAACCTATATACCGGTTTTTAAGGGAGTTGTAATACAGTTCAAATCGAATAAAATAATTAGAAACCGGACTATGATTGCTACAAAGGGTGATTTTACAGCAAAAAATTCGTGGCTGCTTTTATGGCTCGGGTTATCAATGCCTTTAATACAGATGTTAATAGAACATCCGGCAGGCTGCCTTATAGCTTTTGTGGTTTTGGGACTAATATGCTGGGGAGGTTCAAAAATTTCGTACAAAGATGAGGAAAAACTTGATGAAGTTAAGCTCGAAGATCCTGAGTTCTGCAAAAAGTTTAATGCTTATTCTTCTGATCAGATTGAAGCACGGTATCTTTTAACAACGGCTTTTATTGAGCGATTTCAAAATCTTAACACAGCATTCGGCGCTAAAAAGGCAAAATGTTCTTTTTATGGAGATAAGATAATGTTTGCAATAAGTACTAACAAAAATCTTTTTGAAGTAGGAAGCCTGTTCAAATCACTTGAGAAACCCGGGGCTGTCAATCAGTTTTATAACGAACTTGCTTCTATCTATAGTATGATTGATTATTTCAAACTTGACGAAAAGGTCGGATTGTAGGATTGTTTTAATCAAGGAGATTGGTTTATGAAAAAATTTTTAATTATATTATGTTTGTTTTTAATGATGCCGGTTTGGGCGGATACAATGCCGTTTTATATGAATTCAATCCCTAAAAATGCAATAGGTATGTATCAAACCGGTGAGAACATTACATTATATTCTAATCCGGAGGCAAATTCGGCAGTGATAAAAAAACTTGATTTTTCTTATAATCCTGAAACTATGCCTGACAATGTTTTTGCGGTTCTTCTGAATGAGAAAAAGCTGGGCTTTTTATACGTTTCAGATATTGGTGATGACGGCTGGGTAGAAGTTATTTATGATAAGATTACCGGCGCAAAAGGCTGGGTGCAGACAGAAGACAGGTTTCAATTTCTGCCGTGGCTGAGTTTTTATAATATGTACGGCAGAAAATACGGGTTAAGAATTCTGAAAGACGCGCCAGATGAAATAGAAACCCTTCACGCAAAGAGTGAGGATTTATCTCAAAATGTTGCTACACTGAGATTTGTAAAACAGATTAAACTAACAGTAATTCGAGGCAATTGGGCCCTAGTATCTGTTGTGGACATAGATAAAACACCTAAAACAGGCTATATGAAATGGCGCGGAACTGATGGTACAATTTATGCTTTTCCAAATATAAAGTAATTTATGCGGGTTGTGCAATTCTGTTTTTGACATCAACTGCAAAAGCTGCCGCTATACTTGTTGCAATTGCACCAAATATGTATGAGCCAAGGCTTCTGGCATTTATTGCTTTTAATTTTTTAAACAAATTCGCAGGAAGTACACTTTTTGCCATATTTTGTCCGTTTTTGCTTGCAAGAGCTTCTTCTGCAATAATCGGTGTAAGAGCTGCAAATGTCAGCTTTCCGCAATTCTCATTAAAGAAAGAGTCTTTGTTAGTGCATAATCCTGCTGTCAGGGCTAAAAATGCAGCTGGTTTAGAAAACATCCAGACTTTATATAATTTGTTTTTCCAGTCAGCAGCTGTGTAATTATGCACGTGTCCCATTTCGTGAAAAATAGAACTCGCTCTTTTGTCGCAATTAACAGCTATACTTTCTGCTGCGGGATGAAAAAAAGCCTGCTTGCCGTCCGCAGCTTTTTTGTAGTCAGATAGTTTGCCTTTGAATTTGAGTTTCGCAAATTCTGCATCGCAGTTTGCCGGATTAATATCAATCAGTGTGATGCCTTGTTTATCCAAACCTAATTTTGTGAAAGTTTCAAAGCCTTTTTGTTTAAATATCTGGTTTTCAGCATCGTTAAAAAACTTTTTGCGATAGTCTTTCAAATATATGCTGTAAGGTTTTTTCAAAATTTGTTCTGAATATTTTTTTACAGCATATCCGGCGCCGATACCTATAGCAGTATCTGTATAGTTATGTTCAGCCATCAATTATTTCCCCATTAAATATATAAAGTATTTTTCGTTTGAAAAATTGCCCAGCTTGTTGTTTCCTTCCCCCCTTGAAAAAAGTGCACATTTTTTGTAATATATACTAAGATAAATATATTTATAAGAAGAGGAATTTTTTTAATGTTCGAACGTTTTACAGAAAAGGCGATAAAAGTTATTATGCTGGCTCAGGAAGAAGCCAGACGCCTTGGACATAATTTTGTAGGTACCGAACAGGTTTTGCTCGGACTAATTGGAGAAGGTACAGGTATTGCAGCAAAAACTCTTAAATCAATGGGAGTTAATCTCAAAGATGCAAGAATTGAAGTTGAAAAAATAATCGGAAGAGGCTCCGGTTTCGTAGCTGTCGAAATTCCGTTCACTCCAAGAGCAAAAAGAGTTCTGGAGTTATCCTGGGATGAAGCCAGACAACTCGGCCATAATTATATCGGCACAGAACACCTGCTGCTAGGCTTAATCCGCGAGGGAGAAGGCGTTGCCGCAAGAGTGCTTGAAAATCTTGGTGTTGATTTAAATAAAGTAAGAAGCAACGTTGTTAAGATGCTTGGTGATTCAAAACCTCAAACTTCAGGGGCGGGTGTTGGCAGTTCATCATCGTCTTCTCAGGCAAGCAAGGTAAAAACTCCAAGTCTTGATGAGTTTGGAACTGATTTAACACAAGCAGCTTCCGAACAGCGTCTTGACCCTGTTGTGGGCAGAGAAAAAGAAATTGAACGTGTTATACAAATTCTTGCAAGAAGAACTAAAAATAATCCGGTGCTGTTAGGTGAACCGGGGGTTGGTAAAACTGCAGTAGCAGAAGGACTTGCAATCAGAATTGTTAATAATGAAGTTCCTGATATTCTTGAAAATAAAAAGATTATTCAGCTTGATATGGGGCTTTTAATTGCAGGTACTAAGTATAGAGGTGAATTTGAAGAACGTCTTAAAAAGATTATGGACGAAATCCGTCAGGCAGGAAATGTAATTCTTGTTATTGATGAAATGCATACACTTATCGGAGCTGGTGCTGCGGAAGGTGCTATTGATGCTGCTAATATTTTGAAACCGGCTCTTTCCAGAGGCGAAATTCAGGTAATCGGTGCTACAACTTCTGATGAATACAGAAAGTATATTGAAAAAGACTCCGCTCTTGAAAGAAGATTCCAGCCTGTAATTATTGAAGAACCGTCAATTGATGAAACAATTGAAATTATTAGAGGTTTGAAACCAAAATATGAGGAACATCATAACCTTAATATCTCTGATGAAGCGATTGTTGCTGCAACAAAATTATCAAGCAAATATATCAATGACAGATTTTTGCCGGATAAAGCAATTGACGTAATTGACGAAGCAAGTTCTAAGGTTAGATTAAAAGTTTGCACACTTTCTCCTGAAGGTAAAGAACTCGATAAAGAACTGAGAGAAATTATCAAGGAAAAAGAAGATGCTATAAGAAATCAAGAATTTGAAAGAGCATCAGCTTTGCGTGATGATGAAGCTAACATGAAAGATCGTATACGTGAAGTTTCTGAAGAATGGAGGCGTCAAAACGATGCTAATAAGCCGACAGTAACAGAAGAAGATGTCGCAGAAGTTATTGCTACAATGACAGGCGTTCCAGTAACAAAACTTACAGAAGGAGAGTCTGAAAGATTGTTAAAGCTTGAAGATACACTTCACGCAAGAGTAATCGGACAGAGCGACGCTGTAACTGCTATATCAAAAGCAATTAGACGCGCAAGAGTTGGTTTAAAATCTCCGAACAGACCTATTGGAAGCTTTATCTTCTCTGGGCCTACCGGTGTTGGTAAAACAGAACTTGCAAAAGCTTTAGCAGAAGCTATTTTTGGCAGCGAAGATAATATGATAAGAGTGGATATGTCAGAATTTATGGAAAAACATTCTACTGCAAAACTTATCGGCTCACCTCCAGGGTATGTAGGTTACGATGACGGCGGACACCTTTCAGAACTCGTTAGAAAGAAACCTTATTCAGTTATTCTTTTTGATGAAATCGAAAAAGCCCATCCGGACGTATTTAATATAATGCTTCAGATTCTTGATGACGGACGTCTTACAGATGCAAAAGGAAGACATATTAATTTCAAAAATACTGTAATTATTATGACTTCAAACGTCGGTGCAAGCATGATTACAACTCAGGGCAAACTCGGGTTCTCTACTGCTGATGACGCTAAGAAAGATAAATACGAGAAATTAAAAGAAACAGTTAACGAAGAATTGAAAAAGGCATTCAGACCTGAATTTTTAAACCGTATTGATGATATTATCGTATTCTCACATCTGAGCAAGGAAGAAATCCGTGAAATCGTTGACTTGATGATGAAAGACTTGTTCAAGCGTCTATCAGAACGTGAACTTTCTATAGAAGTTACAGATGAGGTAAAAGATTATCTTGCAAAAGATGGTTATAACGAGGCATACGGTGCAAGACCGCTAAGAAGGTTAATCCAGAAAAAGATTGAAGACCAGCTTGCGGAAGAAATTCTTACAAATGCTTACAAGCCTGGTGATACAATCTTACTGAAACTTCAAGATGATAAGATTGTGTTTGAAAGAAAAGAAGGTTCTAAACCGGAAGCAGAAGAAGTTCCTCAAGAAGGTTAGTAAAAATAAAAATTCGGGCTCAAAAAGAGCCCGTTTTTTTATGAAAATGTCAAAGAAAAGACAATTATTGCTGATAATACAAGGACAGTCATTACAAATGCGATTGCTAATTTTATGACAGGGTGAAAAGAAAAATTATATTCTTCATTTGGATTTAACTGCCTTATTACGTTTCTTGAAAAGTCCTGTCGGGCATCCATCTTTGTTTTATTAAATGATTCACTCATCAAGCGTCGGATATTATAAGTATCTTCTAGCTCTTTTCTAGCTTTTTTATTATTTATCGTATATTTTTTTATTTTAATACTCTCATCTGACGGAAGTTCATTGTCTATATATGCAGACAGGTTATTCTGAAAAATTCGGTACTGGCTGTTTGAATTTGCCGAACAAATTTCTTCCTTATCATCAACCGATGATTTTAAATCATCAAGCATGCCTTTTACAATATTATATTTTGCTCTGCAGGATGAGCAATTTTTTAAATGTTCTTCAACTTTGATTTTTAAAGCCTTGCTCAAATCTCCTTCTATGTAAAAAGAGAGTAGAACATCCATCTGTGCACATGTTATTTCCATGTCGTATTACTCCTTTATATGTATAACTTATCCCTTATATAAACTCCTTCAGTTCTTCCTGAAGTTTAATTCTAGCTCTCGAAATTCTTGACTTAACAGTCCCGAGCGCGGTGTTGGTAATTTTTGATATGTCTTCGTAGCTTAAACCTTCGTACTCTCTTAATACAATAACGATTCTCAAATTTTCAGGAAGATTTAATAAAGCAGCTTTGATTAATTTTTCCATTTCAGCAAACAGGCATTTTTCTCCAGGTTCGCACCCAATTTTGTCTTTAATTTCAAGAAGTTTGTCGTTGTCTAAATCAATTTTTTTATCACGAGCATGTTTTTTTACATAATCATAAAAAACATTTGTAACAATTTGGTTAAGCCATGGTTTGAAACGCGCAGGATCTTTCAATGATGCTATATTTCGCGCCATCTTAAGAAGCGCTTCCTGCGTTAAGTCAGCAATATCCTGCCTTTTATCTGTCAGATAGCTAAACATAGCGAATATATTTTTCTGCACACGTCTTACAAGCTCTTCAAGAGCCTTGGATTCTCCATGTTGTGCCATTATAATAAGTGTGTAAATATCCCTTTTTTTGTACTTTGATTTAGACATCGTACAATCATTATATTAAGTAGCTGGAAAAAATATATTGCCGAGGAGTGGATAAGCTTGGAGGTAGTTTCAATAAGGCTGGATTAGTAGCTCTCACACCAAACCCAACACCATTTACCTCCAAAAGAAAACAGGTCGGTTATTATCCTTCCTGTTAAGATTTTACACTAGCCGAAATATAAATAGCAATTTCATTGTACACTAAAACCAAGAAAAATACAAATAATACCGTCAATAAATTTACATAAATATCCGGACAATTCTTTAAGTTATTTGCATATAAGCCAGTCATACTCAGAAAAACTGCAAAAAAGCAAAATATTAACTTATGTAACAAATATATATTAATTATATATAAAATTGTCAATTTTCTTTACATTTATGTTTTTATATATATAACGAGGATAATTATGGCTTACAAATTTGATTCAATTGTTAATAAAAGCGAAGCAGATGCCCTTAAAGACATGATTTTTAGACGTGTTCAAGAGCGATCAAAAGGCATGAGCGACGAGGTTCAGACAGATGTAATGGATTTGGCCAGAGATTCTTTTGTTAGTAAGGATAATCCTTTTTCAAAGATTATTAATACTTCTTCGGCGGAAGAAAATCATGCTCCTTCAGAAGTTCAGACTGTCACAAAAGAAGAAGATAATGCAATCGGGTTTCCGATAAAGGAGCCAAAATTGCGTGTGAACGGGCAGAGCCGCATAATAAATGAGCAGATTACAAGTGCTGCAATTGCATCCACTATGCAGGAAGCAAAGAGTGGTTTAAGTAATAAACAAAGCTTTATGGGGGCATTGAACTTTTTAAATTCTCAGGCTGCAATATCATTAATCAGGACCCGTGCTGATAAATTTGAAGTTCTTGCATAGTTTTTAATCTTTATTGAATATTATATTGACACGATTATCTAAGTTTGTTAAAATAGATATAGATGTAAGAAGAAAAATTTCACATAAATATAAGAAGAGAAAGGAATATTATGATGAAGAAGAACGGTTTTACTCTTGCGGAAGTTTTAATCACCTTGGCCATTATTGGTGTTGTTGCTACGTTAACACTTCCTGCATTGATGACAAACACTCAGGAACAACAAGCAAGAACAGCTTTGAAAAAAGGTATTAACACTCTAACTGAAGCAGCTCAGATGAATTCAGCTATTGCAGGGTTTGACTATGGTTCTTTTAATGAAACCTCAACTAACAACACTGAATCTCAATCTTTATATGGTTTGTTAGCAAACCGTACAACAATCGATTATCAGTTAACCGGTACTACAACAAATCAGGCAAAAGCTGTTAACAACGGTGCAAGCAACTATGTTATGTTCTTTAGAGATGGTTCAGCTATTGCATTTAAAAATGACGCTACAACTTTAGTTACAAATGCAACTGTTAATAAAATGCAATCAGATGGTTTAGTTTACGGTATTTCTGTAATATATGATACAAACGGTGCTAAAGGTCCTAACTTATTATCTAACTGTGCAGGTAATGCTGGTATGTTGAACAATGCAGCTCAGAATGATACAGCAACAGATTGTACTGTTAAAGCAAGACGTGTAATCAAAGACCAATTTGGTGTAAGATTAAGAGGCGGTTTCGCAGTTCCAAACGGTGCAGCTGCTAGATGGGCATTCGATAACTAATAAAGAATAGTTTTACCATAAAAAAGGAGCGGAAATCAATTTCCGCTCCTTTTTTATGATATATTTATCACCTACTCTCTTTGTACTATCTGTGTTTTGCTTGTATCCTCCATTTCATCTACACTGTATGCTCTATATTTTGAGTTGATTCATAATCTTAAAGTATTGTTATTACTGATATTCAGCGATTTTATTGACCATATGGTCTATATCTATCAATCTACCTCAAACGCTGTAAAATCAATCATCATATTGATGAAAATCTCCTCTATAAGGAGGTAATATATATAGTGTAATAACGAATAAAAAATACTAAATTTACATGATAGGGGAGAAGAGAGTATGAGACGAGAGTTTAAGAAGAAATCAAAGGTGCTGCTTATTGATGACAATTATGAGCACTTAGCAGGAATTAGGGAGCTTTTGAATCTAGAAGGCACTTTTGACGTAGTTGGAATTGCAACTAATGTTACCGTCGGGCTTAATTTAATTAAGAAATATCAGCCTGATGTTGTTCTTCTGGATATGAATATGCCGGAACGTGATGGCTTGCAAGGTATTATGGAAATCGCTAAACTTGATTTGGATACTAAAGTTTTAGCGTTATCAGGATATGATGATGCTGATTTAATCTTTAGAGCTATGAAAATAGGAGCTAAAGGTTATGTACTTAAAACTATGGCATCAGCTCAATTAATTTATGCAATAGAAGAAGTGTTAAATGGAAAAATTTATCTTCCGCTTGCATTGTCTTCAAGATTTTTTGAATACTTTCAGCAGACATTTAGAGAAGAAGCTGAGAAGAAGGATGCTGCTGAAGAAGAAGAAAATCTGCTTAATTACCTGACTCAGAGAGAAGAAGAAGTTTTGGAGTTATTAACACAGGGTATTACGTATAAAGGCGTTGCCAACAAATTATTCATATCAGAAACAACTGTAAAAACCCATGTAAACAATATTTTCCAAAAGTTACAGGTTAATGATAGAACACAGGCCGTTCTATACGCTATAAACAATGGCTTTTTAACTAAAAAGGTTAAACTTGCAGTGTAAGGTTCAGGCTATGAAAAAGATTGTAAGACAGCAAAATTATTTAAAGGGTTTGATTGAATCTCAGGATAATAAGTTTATAACAAAACAAATCTTGAGATGTGCAATTCGTGCTGTCTTAGAACCTTTGCTTGATAATCCTGAAGCAGGCGTCGTTTTGTATAGAATAATAAATCAAACAGGACTTGCCGGATTAATAAAACGGGTAGAATTTTCAGACATTGAAGCTTATAATTTTTCAGATGAGAGTGAAAATTTGAGGGAAAGAGTTTGGGCTGATACCGAATTTTTATGTGTTATGACACACAGATTTGTTTCTATATTTATATGGGATAACAAAACTGACAGCAAGAATTATGTTAGATATTATTCGATCTGGAACTCAAAACTTCAAGATGAGGCGCTGGATATTATTAACAGAAACTCAATAATTGATATCAGGCAGTTTCAGGAAAAATTTAGACCGGACAGACGTGATAACATACTTTTAAATTCCTCTATCAGGCGTCTGGTTGAGAATATGGATGAAGCTGCGAAAGATGCTGTGTTAGGATTCGCTGAGTTTCAGGCTAAACCGGCTGAAGCTTCTGCCGAAGTTAGAGAAGTTGCTCATGAGATAAAAAATCAGCTTTCCATATGTGATTTGTACGGTGAAATTATAAGGAAGTACTGTGAAAAGAACGGAATAACTGATGAAACGATTTTAAACGGGGTGAACTGTATCTCAAGAGCAGTGAAGATATCAGGCAATTCTCTTCTGGCTTTGAAGTCAACGCAGAGCAAAGAACTAAAGCAGTGTGATTTAAAAAATATCATTAAAATTGTAGAAGATTTGACTAAAGTATACTTTGAATGCAAAAATGTTGAGTATATTGTAGAGAGCAAGGCTAATTTAAAAGTTCTGGCAGATCAAGATAGTTTAACAGCAGTTCTGGTTAATTTAGTAAAGAATGCTGTTGAGGCTTTTGGCACAGAGAATTTGAGTGACGAAAATGGTAAGTATGTTAAAATTAAGGCGGAGAAGAGGGGAGAGTTTGCAGCAATTAGAATTATTAATAACGCTGGAAAAATAAACGAGCCTGAGCGTATTTTTGAAAAAGGATTTACAACAAAAAGCGGCGGCTCAGGTCTAGGGCTAAGCATCTGCAAAAAATCGATTGAAGAACAGCTCGGGCAATTAAAACTTGAGCATACAGGAGATGATTATACTGAATTTTTAATTAAGTTAGGTCTGATTGACGGGGTGAGAGGTTAATAATGGATTTAATCAGCAATAGAACAATTGAAATTACAAAGCTGGGTATGGATGGGCTTATGAGCAGACAGCATGCGATAGCTTCCAATATTGCCAACGTTATGACTCCAGGGTTTCAAAGGCAGGAAGTTGCATTTGAAAGCCAGCTTGCTGAAATTATTGAAAATGAGGATTTGAAGGATTACATCAAAGGGCAGAATAGCATTGAGTATAAACCGCCAATGGTAGATGTTTTTACAGGCGATGTTCATACTTATAGAACACCGACGCAGCAGGAGAAAGCTTATTTGAAGGCGAATACAATGGAGCAGTTTAACCCGCAGGTGGTTACAGATATTTACAGCGGAACAAATTCCGATGGAAACAATGTAGAACTTGAACGTGAAATGATGGATTTGTCGAAAACAGGTACAAGGTATATGGTTTTATCAAATCTGGAAAGAAGACAGTTTTCAATAGTTTCGTCTGCAATCCAGGGACAATAGTAGAGAAAGAGTAGCTTATGAGTTTTAATATTTTTGACATAGCCGGTTCTGGAATGACCGCTCAGAGAATTAAAATGGACACAGTTGCAAGTAACATTGCAAATATAAATACTACACGTCAGCCAGACGGCTCAAAAGGTGTGTATGTAAAAAAAGATGTGTCTTTCAGAACTGTTTACGATGATGCTGTTAACCGCGGATATTCAAATTTTGCTGCAAATAATCCTGATGCTCAGTTTGATCCGAGAACAGGAAACATGCTTATAAATGCAAATGTTTCCTTAAATAATGGTCTGATAACAGGCGGAGTAAGAGTTGATGAAATTTATGAGGCCGAAAACGGGGTTAAAACTGTGTATGACCCATCTCATCCGGATGCTGATGAAGAAGGGTATGTTGATCTTCCAAATATAAATATTGTGGAAGAAATGGTCGGAATGATATCTGCATCTAAGGCTTACGAAGCCAATGCAACAGTTGCAGAAAACGTTAAAACAATGATGCAGACTGCTATGAATATTTAGGTACTACGTACGTAGACATTGGGGCGGGAGACAATCGAAATATTACAAGTTTACATTAAAACTACAGGTCTCCCTTAAAGTGAAACTACAAATAAAAAGGGGTTTTAAATGGAATTTACAACAGGGATAAGTGAATTTAATACGACTTATAATCTTAATGCTATAGATGATTATAACAAGTATCTGAAAGGGCAGGCTTCGTTTGAGATAGACAAGAATGCTTTTGAGGAAGCATTGGACAATGCTGCCAAAAGTTATCCTGTGAAAGATAAAGCCGATCCGACAGGCTTGGGAAATTTTGCTTCCAGCCTTGGAAATGCTTTTTCAAACAGCCTTAATGCTGTCAACAATGCTCATATTACGGCTGACAAAATGCAGGAAGACATTGCTATGGGTGGCTCTACAAGTATTCACGATGCTATGATTGCTGCAGAAAAAGCTTCTTTAAATATGCAAATGGCTGTACAGGTAAGAAACAGGCTTGTATCCGCTTATACAGATATAACCCAGATGGCAATATAGGGAATTAGTAATATTAAATAATGTAACAATTAATTTAACTACTCGGATAAAAATAATCAAATAAAGCAAATAAATATTGAAATCGGCAAAGAATGGAATTCTTATAAAGACGATTCGCATAGTTCGTTAAACTCAATTTTTAATGTGGTTGACGCAAATTCTGACGGAAAAGTTGATGAAGATGAGTTAGATATATTGCAAAAATTACTCAAAGTTGCTGATTTGCAGATTGAAGAAACGAAAAATAATAATATTATCGAACAAAAAGAGTTAGATTTATTAGCCAGTAAAATTGAAAATAATGAATTAGAAACCTTGGAAGGGAATAGACCTCCTGAATTACCAAAATTCATAGAGCTTCCAAAGGATAAAGATAACTTGAAAAATTATACTTATATGGTTGTGGGCGGTAATGAAGAAGATAATGACATAATAGTTAAAATTACAGTTGACTATTCTGTTCTAAAAAATTTAGATGAAGGGAAATACTATATTGCTGATTGGGAGTCCTCTAGAACTCCCGATGGAGGAACAATAATAAAGAGTCCTGTCGTAAGAAAAATGCAAGAATCCAATCAGGACGGAACAACAAATTGGTCTGAAGGAATTAATAGAAATATATCGAAAATTCAGTTTGATAAAGTTGGTGGTTCTGAAGCGCTTATTGAATTTATGAATAGAGTAGGTGAGGAACAGGGCTTTGAAATAGAGTTGCTGGATGGTACGGAAGGATGGATTGAAGATTTAAGTATTGTAAGAGCCGACAAAAAACAGCTTATTCCTTATAGTACTTCTTTGTTTGCATTGAAATCATACGACAATGAAAGAAGAATTCGGGCTAAAAGGACTCAAATTACAGTTCAGGCCCAAGGCAGTGCTTTTCAAAGTAATCAAGTTGGGATGCCTTCTCAGGCTAAGCAATATTCATATGCTCTTTCTCAAGATAATATTATTGAAGGCAAAACATATCTGGAAGGCGGAAATGTTTTAAATACTCTTACAAAAAATGGTGAACCGGCTGCAGTTATCGGTGATGAGTCAATAAAATATACATTGCTTGCAATGTCGTCAGAGGCTATAGTGGATATAAAAGATTTAGAAATATCAGAAGATTTAGTAAATATGGCTAAAAAACAGATAGCTTCTGAACTTGGCATAAAAGCAGAAAATATTACATATATACCACAGTTTGATTTTCATATAGATATGCATTATAGACCGCTTAATGATAGTCAAATGGCAGTACCTGATTACGAAGCAGGTATAAATATCTTGAAAGAATTCGTGCAGGAAAATCAAAAACAAGAATATCTTAAATTAATAACCAAACTTGAAGATTTAAAAGTTAAAACAGAAGAAATTTCGAAAGCTGCTGAAAATAAATTAAAAGAAAATGGCTACGAAATTGTTAAAATTCCTTGCTTTACTGATATCGATAACGGTTATAATCCTTTAAAGAGCTCTGTAGAAAATCCTATAAACTACATGAACGGAATTTGCGGGACTTCTGCTAAAACCGGAGATAAATTCTATATTACAAATACATCAGGTGATGAAAAATTGGATGAGTATATGGAAAATTATTTCAAGAATACAGTTGGTTTTGATAAGGTCTATTTTGCCCCGACAAAAAAATATTTAGCAAGCTCCGGTGGCCTAGACTGTCTGACAAAAGAATTATAGGGGGGGGGGGCAATTCTCAAAACCAGTAGTATTACCTGCAAATCCTATGTCTAAAGTGTTTTTACATAAAAAGTAACCGGCGGTAAGGGGAATTGTCTTGGATTTGCTCCACGCTCGGAGAGTTTCGCTTTTGAGCCTGCCAGCTCAACTTCGCTCAATCCCCTCGCTATCCGGACTAACTCACTTCATTCGTGTCGTCCGTCCGCAAATCCGCTGAACCTCCTGGCAAGGCTTCACCTTGCAGGGGTTCCACAACTTCCAAAGCCGCGTAATGCCAATAAAAAAGGTATGACAAGCATACCCTTTTTATTGGCGGCGGTAAGGGGAATTGAACCCCTGTTTGGAGAATGAGAATCTCCCGTCCTAACCACTAGACGATACCGCTATATAGGCATATAATCCGAATAAATTATACTTGACCAATCATCTTCAAAATAACTAATCTGTGTTAGTGTGCCTGTTTTTATAAGGTTTTTAAACTGGCTTACCGGATCAAGATTAAGTGTCTTTGCTATTGCAGACTGAATTACATCAGTAGTCGTAACTACTATTATACGATTACCTTTGTTTTCTTCAACAAGTTTATCTATAACATCAGATACTCTTTTATTAAAGTCTTCAAGCGACTCTCCGCCCTCAGGCTTCTGTATAATAACTTCCGGTCCAAACTCATCAAAAACATCCGAATATGAACGCCCGCTCCATTCACCGTGGTTTCTTGCAGGAAGGTCAATTGATGTTATTTCTTTTTTGAATAATTTCGCAATGATTTGTGCTGACTGAGTACACCTTGCAGAAGAGCTTGTATAAATTTTATCATACGTTACTGCTCTGTTTTCAAGGTATTCACAAACTTTTTCAATTTCTTCTTCGCCAAATTCGTTTATTTTCGGGTACTTTTCTGTATCACAAATTATGCCGTCCATTGTATGAACGGTTGCTCCGTGTGAAATAAAAGTGATTTTACATTTACGTTTAAACATATTAATACCCTCTTATATCATTATACCATAAACGCTTTTTAATCTCCAACTTTAGTTGTTAATCTCTCATATTTTTGTATAATTGACTTTTATATAAAAAACATTAAACTGAACATGTATAAATGTAAACTAAGCACAAGGAGATATATTATGGGCAAACGACTGGACGGATCTTCTTTATTCAGTGGAATAAATGCAGGATTAACAAACTCTTTTTCTTTACTTTCAAGCCAGTACAGTGATGGCTTAACGCTGGAAAATCTTAATGCAGCTTTGACCAATACTAATGTAACAAACACATCCTATGGTTCAACATTTGCATCTTATTTAACAACTAATTTTAATAGTGTGGACAAAAATGGAGATGGTACAATTTCTGCAGACGAAATCCAAACATTAATGAATAATATGGCTACTCAAGGGCTTACAAGAGAGCAGATAATGTCTTTAGGAGCTTCTTCCGGTATGAGTTCTTCTTTGCAGGAAACGGTGCTATCACACTTTGACGACATTGATGCTAACCACGACGGCAAAGTTACAAATGCCGAAATTAATGCTTACGGCGTCAACTCTGATATTGAAAAACAAAAAATCGAGGATAGAAACAGAATAGTAAACAACATGTCTATGTTTTACGGGGACGATTTGACAGAGTACGAAGGAAGTATAATGGATTATAGATATTTGGACGATGATGAGGCATAGTTGCAGAAAGAAAAGCGCCGGTTGAAAACCGGCGCTTTTCTCTTGCGACAGGTGTAGAAGCTTAAAATCTGTTTCGAAACCTTATTTACCCCTTTGCTAGCAAAAAATATTTTTACAGGTTTTTAAAAAGGTATGATTAATAATATTTCATATCTTACAGGTATCATCCAACCGCCAAATTTACATCAGCGTAAGAATATATCCTTTGGACAGAATATCCAGACGCTTACTCATACAAATATTGGCAGTTGTCTTGAAGGTTATATTGGAAAAATCAGGGTTCGCAAACCAGACGGCGAAGCTTACCTTAATGTTTTCAAAAAATATATCGGTAGAGATGCTGAAAACTATGTTATCCAGAATGATAAGAATGAAGCTGTCGGCAGCATAAATGTATTTATAAGAAAATCGCAGCCTAATCCGTGGGATAAAACAGACCCGAGCCATGTTTTTGTTGATGAATTAAGAAATTTTTCAAAGCCGAATACGCCTTATCATAACCCAAAACTAGAATACTTTAAGGATATCGGAACTCGACTGCTTCAAATTGCTCAGAGGAGAAGTGATGAGGCAAATTGCTGCGGGAATATAAAACTTATTTCAAAAGGTGAGTCTTTGAACTGGTACAAAAATGTGATAGGAATGCGTCAAGAATTTCCACCTATTCCGGGTATGAAGTTTCAGATACATAATCCTAATCAACTTTACCTGCCTCCGGAAGCAAAAGAACCGTTATCCAGACTACAGGGCGGATTATAATTATTCTTCAGGGTGCTCATGAGGTTCAATTGCCTGAGGTTTTGTCATTACGCTGACAAGGCTTAGAACAACCATTATTAAAATAAGTACGGCAATATATATGAAATAATTTTTTAGCGTTCCTGTAAAGTATGTTGCTAAAGCGCCTCCAACAATGGCAACAGAAGTTAAAATCGCAACAGTTTTCTTTTGTGAGAACCCGGCTTTTAGGAGTTTATGGTGAATGTGTTCTGCATCAGCAACAAATGGTGATTTACCCTTCATAATTCTTCTAAGACTAGAGTATGTAATATCCATAATCGGTACTGCAAGAACAAGGAATGGCAGAAGCACCGCGAGCGCTGCACCTTTCATAACACCTGCGATAGATAATGTCGCAAGTAAAAAACCGGAGAATAAAGCTCCGGAATCTCCCATAAATATTTTTGCCGGATTGAAGTTAAAAGTAAGAAAAGCAAGCATTGAACCGGCAAGTATAAACGCAATAAGAGCTGTTATTGGCTGTGCCGGACTTACTGCAACTGCAATAAGAGCCAATGTTATTGAACTTACTGTAATAACAGAGCCAGCAAGTCCGTCAACGCCGTCTATAAAGTTAACCGCGTTAGAAATTCCTACAATCCATAAAAGAGTTATTGGATAAGAAAATATTCCCAGATGGATAACTCCCCCAAAAGGATTGAAGATTGTATCAATTTGTACCCCCAAAAGGTAAACAATTGTAGCAATAGAAAGCTGTATTACAAGTTTAAATTTAGCATCAAGGTTATAAATATCATCAACCAGCCCGAGCAGGAACATTAACGACCCGCCGAGCAAAATCCCTGAAAGCAGGCTCCCATATGGATAATAGCTCAATAATACAAGGAATAAGAATGTTAACATTGCACTTGACCAGATAGCAACACCGCCGAGTCTTGATATTGGCAGTTTGTGAATTTTTCTTTCGTTAGGAAGGTCAACAAGTCCTTCTTTTTGCGAAAATTCAATTACAAACGGTACGATAAATACACCTATGAGGTATGAAATAAATGCTCCTATTATATGTGCCTGTGTTAACTTGATTATCATAATATTATTATTCCTTAGTACAACGGATATTTTTCACAAAGTTTTAGAGAAGCTTTTTTGAGTTCAGCCAGTACTTCTTCGTTGTCAGAATTTTTAATGGCTTCTGCTATAATTCTTGCAACTTCTCTCATATCTTCTTCTACAAAACCTCTCGTAGTCATTGCTGCAGCACCCAATCTTATACCGCTTGTGACAAAAGGACTCTGAGGGTCATTAGGAACTGTATTTTTGTTTGCAGTAATACCAACTCTTTCAAGAACATTAGCCATATCTTTACCGGTCTTACCTGTTTTTCTCAAGTCCAGAGTCATTAAGTGATTTTCTGTCATACCACCCACAATGTCCATACCGGCATCTAGTAAACCTTGAGCCAGAGCAGCAGCATTTTTAACAATTTGTTTTGCATATTCTTTAAACTCCGGAGAAAGAGCTTCTTTTAGAGCGACAGCCTTCCCAGCAATAATATGCTCCAGAGGTCCGCCCTGAATGCCTGGAAATACGGCTTTATCGATAGCAGCAGCGTATTGTTCATCACACATAATAATTCCGCCTCTAGGGCCTCTAAGTGTTTTGTGTGTTGTTGTTGTAACTATTTGGGCGTAACCAGCAGGTGACGGATGAACGCCGCCTGCAACAAGACCTGCAATGTGTGCAATATCTGCTAAAAGTACAGCTCCGACTTCATCAGCAATTTCTCTGAATTTTTTGAAATCAATAATCTTAGAATAGTTGCTTGCGCCGCAAATTATTAATTTAGGTTTATGTTCGAGCGCCATTTTGCGAACATCGTCATAATCAATATTGCCGTTTTCGTCAACGCCGTAGCTTTTTACGTTAAAATACATACCGGAAAAATTAACCGGTGACCCGTGGCTTAAGTGTCCGCCGTTAGATAAATCCATGCCGAGAACATTATCTCCGCATTTCAGAAGTGCTGCAAAAACAGCCATATTTGCCTGAGCACCGGAGTGGGGCTGAACATTTGCGTGATCCATGTGAAAGAGTTCGCAGGCTCTTTTTTGAGCAAGCTCTTCAATCTTATCAATAACTTCACAGCCGTTGTAGTAACGTTTGTGAGGTTTTCCTTCAGCATATTTGTTTGTCAGAACGCTTCCGCAAGCCTGCATTACAGCCGGAGAGGTAAAGTTTTCACTTGCTATAAGCTCTATGGTTGTCTGCTGTCTTTTGAGTTCTTCTTCAATATAATTTGCAACATCAATATCAGCTGCTTTAACTTTGTCTAAATTCATATCCCCCTCCTTACAAGCTTATACTATGTTTTAAATTATAAGTGAAAATAAAACATAAGTAAATATTTGTAACTTTTAATTGTAGTTGTAACAATTTTTATTTTTACCGGTTTTATAGTAAATCAGGAGAACGATTATGAAAATACAAGCAATAAAATCATATAATTATACACAAAATAGATTACGTAATAATTCCGGAACAAGCACTCCGGTATCAAATAATGAAAACGCGAAATCCCCTATATATATATATCCAGCCTCATATGCAAACATAAATTTTCGTGGGAACTCGATGTCAAAATTGTGGGCAGATTACGATTGGTTTATACGTCATGACAATACTCCTGCAATTTTCTCTTTTCTGAAAATAAAAGAAGCTCCAGAGGTTATGGAAAAGTTTTTGAATGCAATTTTGGAAACATCTGACAGGAGCAAAGAGTTATTTACCAGTATTGTTAATAATCCGCGAAATTCGCTGGAAATTTCTGAGAAATTAGCTCAGGTTTTACCGGCAAACTCTCCAAACCTGCTTCCGTTTCTTATAAACAGTCCATACAATAAAGGTTATGCAAAATTTATTGATGGCAAATTTAATGAGGCACATTCTCTTGAAGATTTACTAAAGATAAGGCCGGATTGGCGGGGTGAAGTATTGATAAAAAAATATGAAGCTTTAAAGGGAAATAGAAATCTGGAGATTGGAAATATTCCAAAAGAGATTCCGTCATCTGATTTGACACAAATTGTTGATTATTTAAGCAAGCAGATGGAATATGGCGTAAAAAACAAGAAAAAAATAGAGAGTCTGACAATAGGTTATCGAAAATATGATTTTGCTTATTTTACCGAAGGAAAGTCTGATAAAAATGTTTTTGGATTATTTACTCCGGAGGGAAAGAAATATGTTTTAAAAATGAGTACTCCTGAGCGCAGAAGCCTGGATAATCCTTTTGCTCTAGGAACGCTTGCAAAGATAGATTCTTATCTTACATATAATAGAAGCAGAAATTCAGCACCGTTATGTTACTATAACCATGAAAAGAATTTTTCTATATACAAATATATAGAACATATTCAAACACCTGATTGTCAGCATGATTTAACTAAAGTTGCAAAGAATATGCCAGACTTTTATGCTTTAGGCTTAACCTATAATGATACCGTTGGTAATAAAAATTTCTTCCTTTTAAACAATGAATCAAACGCCGATTTAGTCAAAACAGTAGGTTTTCAGGAAGGGGTTAACAGAGGTGAATGGGTATCTGTAGATAATGACCACGTTACATATGCTAATAGGATGCAGCCGATGTTAACAAAGTATCATTCTTATTTGCCAAATGTAATGCAAATGTGTGTATAAAAAAGAGGGCTTTTAAGCCCTCTCAAAAACAATTTCGTCATCTTTGACATCGATTTTAATCTTGTCGCCTTCAATGAATTTCTGTGATAATAACAATTTTGAAAGCGGATTTTCAACCATTTGTCTTATTACTCTCTTAAGCGGTCTAGCTCCGTAAATAGGGTTAAAACCTCGTCTTGCCAGGAGTTCTTTTGCATCGTCTGTGATTTCAAATGTAATATTTCTGTCCGCAAGAAGATTTTTCAAATGAGCCATCTGAATATCGACAATTGCTGATAGCTGCTGCATAGTAAGAGCTTTGAAAAAGATTGTTTCATCAACCCTGTTTAGAAATTCCGGTTTGAAACGTTCTCTCATAACTGCCATAACTTTTTCTTTTGTTTCGTCAAAGTTGCCGCCGGCATTGTTAAGGGAATCTTCAAGTATAATTTCGCTTCCGATGTTGCTTGTCATAATAATAACAGTGTTTTTGAAATCGACTGTTCTTCCTTTAGAATCAGTCAAACGGCCGTCATCAAATATTTGAAGCATCAAGTTGAATACATCAGGGTGAGCCTTTTCGATTTCATCAAAAAGAACTACAGAATAAGGTTTGCGTCTAACTGCTTCTGTAAGCTGGCCGCCTTCTTCGTAGCCGACATATCCCGGAGGTGCACCGACAAGCCTTGCTACGTTATGTTTTTCCATATACTCTGACATATCAATTCTAATGATTGCGTCTTCGTCATTGAATAAAAATTCTGCAAGAGTCTTAGCAAGTTCTGTTTTACCAACACCGGTAGGCCCTAAGAAAATAAATGTACCGATAGGGCGTTTAGGGTCTTTCAAACCTGAACGTGCACGTCTGATTGCGTCGGAAACTGTTTCAACAGCTTCGTCCTGACCGATTAAACGTTTGTGAAGTACATCTTCCATTCTAAGAAGCTTTTGCATTTCGCTTTCAACAAGTCTGTTAACAGGAATTCCTGTCCATTTGCTTACGATTTGTGCGATATCGTCTCCATCAATTTCTTCTTTAAGCAGCTGGTTTTCACCTCTTTCTTTGCCCTGAATTGATTGAAGCTTCTTTTCTAATTCCATCAGCTTGCCGTACTTAAGTTCTGCAGCGGTCTGTAAATCAGTGTTGCGTTCAGCTTCTGCAATTTTTGTTTTAACCCTGTCAATTTCTTCCTTAATGCCGGCTTCGCCTGTAATCGTATCCTTTTCAACTTCCCACTGGGCTTTTAGCTTAGAAATTTTACCTTCCAACTCATCAATTTCAGCGGTTAGTTTGTCGATTTTTGCAATGCATTCCGGAGAAGTTTCTTTTTTGAGAGCTTCTCTTTCGATTTCAAGCTGAATTTTCTGTCTCATCATAACATCGATTTCTTCCGGCATTGAGTCGATTTCTATTCGAAGAGCAGACGCAGCTTCGTCAATAAGGTCAATCGCTTTATCCGGTAAAAACCTATCTGTAATATATCTGTCTGATAATTGTGCAGCTGCAATCAGAGCGCTGTCTAAAATTCTCACACCGTGGTGAACTTCGTATTTTTCTTTTAAACCTCTCAAGATTGAAATCGTATCTTCAACCGAAGGCTCATCAACCAGTACCGGCTGGAAACGACGTTCAAGGGCAGGGTCTTTTTCAATGTACTTGCGGTATTCATTAATGGTAGTAGCACCGATTGTACGTAATTCACCTCTTGCAAGCATTGGTTTAAGCAGGTTTCCTGCATCCATAGACCCTTCTGTTGCGCCGGCTCCGACAACTGTATGCAGCTCATCAATAAACATTACAATTTCGCCGTTTGACTCCTGAACTTCCTTAAGCACAGCTTTTAAACGTTCTTCAAATTCTCCTCTGAACTTTGCCCCCGCAACTAATGCCCCTAAGTCAAGAGAAATAAGTTTAACTTCCTTTAAGCTTTCAGGAACGTCGCCCCTAATTATTCTTTGGGCTAAACCTTCTACAATAGCAGTCTTACCAACTCCAGGTTCGCCAATTAAGACAGGGTTATTTTTTGTTCTTCTGTTTAAGACCTGTATAATACGTCTGACTTCTTCGTCACGTCCTATTACAGGATCTAATTTACCCTTACGGGCTCTTTCTGTAAGGTCAGTTGAATATTTTTCAAGAGCCTTCATATTTTCTTCTGCGTTTTTATTATCCACTTTTTTATTACCTCTAATCTTTCTCATTGCGTTCAAAACAGAATTTGTGTCAACGCCGTGGCGTTTAAGCAAATCTTTGATAAATGAGTTATCTAATTTTGTCATCGCAATTAAAATACATTCAATTCCGATAAAATCATCCTTTAAGCTTTCTGCTTCCTGTGTTGCGATTTCAAGCAAGGTATTTGTGTCGCGTGATAAAAATACCTGCTGACCCGCACTTACTCCTGAAATTGTAGGATATTCCTTAATCCTTGCAACGATTGCGTTAATAAAGTTCTGGTTTAAGAGTTTTAGCTCTTCAAGGTAATCCTTTGCAATTCCTTTGTCCTCAATCATTGCCATAACAATATGTTCAGGCTGAACCTCGGAATTTTTATAAAAATCCTTTTTCGCGTTTGCAGCAAATATAATTTCCTGTGAATAGTTTGTAAATTTTTCAAAATTAAGCATATAAATAATTACTCCGTTTAATTATATTTTAATGCTATTTTTGAAAAATCAAGATTTTTTAATTATTAATTAATAATTATTATGGATAGTCATTCATCGAAAAATTTAAAATCTTCTCCAAGCTTTTCTTCCAGCGTCTTTGCAAAATCTGAGAATTTTATTTCGAGAGCTTCACACAATTTCCAAGCAGTTAGTAATTGAATTCCATATATACCTCGTTCAATTTTGCTAAGGTTGCCGCGGTCAAATTCATATTCATTGGCAAATGTATTAAGCGATTTACCTGTATTTTTCTCTCTTTCTTGCCGAACAATTTCGCCAACTGCGAGTTTGAACTTTAAGTTTTTAGGTTGAAAATCTTGCATAAAGCTATCATATTGTGTATACTTGGCCTAGGTGTTGTGTAAAAACCAACGGTAAGGGGGGGTAAAATGTGTTAATTTGCAGTAAATAAATCAATAATGGTGCATCCCAGTGCACCTGCGATATCTAAGATAATAGTAATGCTTGGAATTTTTCTGCTCTTTCAATACAGCCAATATAATTCCTAGCACTAGATACTCTGAAAGCAAGCTCCTCTTGGGAAATTTTCATCTTTTGCCGTCTAGCTCTTATATTTTCCCCTAAGAGTTTATATGTTTCAAAGTGTCTGGTTTTATCTTTATCCATACCAGCTATTTGGGTAATGTTTATTTAGAGTTCAGGGGGGGGAGATATGTACGGACGAGCATTAGGAGTTTTGTATTTTGATAACATGAATGTTAATGAGCAGATGAAAAGATGTGGTGGCTGTATGGTTTATGAATTTAAACAATAATGTTATAATATTTCTATGAAAACAACTGTCATAAATAACATTTCAACAACAAGTAATAAGCCGGAAATTTCAAAAAGGGATACGGCAAAAGCCGGATTGTGCTGGTTTGCAGTTGATATGGCAGTAGGGACGGCAGCCGATGTTTTTCATAATTCAAAATCAAAAACAAAACTTACTGCAAAGACTTTGAGTAAACAAATTGGAATAAATGCTTTGTGGGCAGGTATTTCTGCTTGTTTATTTGCTTATCCTCTAGCAGAAATGTATGAATATGCTAAGCAGAAAAAGTATGATGAGTTTTCAAAGGTATCAACTGCTATAACCTCTATTTTAATGGGGTTCAGACTTTACATAGCGTCACGTAGCCATCCAAAATGGAAAAATATAAGGTTTGGAGATTTTTTCTAGTATTTGCAGGTTTTAGCTGAAATGTTATAATACTTCTATGAAAATTTGTTTTGTACCGATAGACAACAGACCTGTGTGCTACAGTCTTGCAAAAGACATTGCAGCAATAGATGAAGATATTGAACTTCTTACCCCTCCGCGTGAGTTTCTCGGGGATTTAACAAAAAGTGCACGGGTAAATGAAATTTTAGACTGGCTGGAGAACATACCGGCATGCGATGCAATGGTTTTGTCGCTTGACACCATTGCTTACGGCGGTCTAATCCCGTCAAGGCGCTCTCCTGATAGTTTGGAAGAGATAAAAGCCCGCCTAAACCGTCTTAAACCTTTGCTTAAAAACAAAAAAGTCTACGCTTTTTCTAGCATAATGCGAATTTCAAACAACAATTACAACGAAGAGGAAAAAGAGTACTGGAAAGACTGGGGTAAAAAGATTTTTGAATACTCATACTCAGGTGTAAACGACGGTATTCCGCAGGCAATCTTAGACGATTATCTTGCAACTAGAAAACGCAACTTCGAGATAAATAAAACCTATTTGAACTGGGGTTTAAATACTTTAATCTTTTCAAAAGACGACTGTGCTCCTAAGGGGTTTAATGTTGATGAAGCACGCGAACTTGAACGTCTTGGCGCCAAAACCAAAACAGGTGCTGACGAAATTCCCCTTACACTGCTTGCCCGTGCTATAGAAAAAGAAATAAAAGTCTTTGTTGAATTTACGGAACCTGACTATAAAGATTGCATTTCAAACTACGAGGACGTTTCTATAGAAAAATCTGTTCAAGGTCAGCTTGAACTCGGCGGATTTACGCAGGTTCTGACCCGCGAAGAAGCAGATATCATACTTGTTGTCAATAATTTTGTTGAGAGACAGGGCGAACACGTTATGGGTTGGACTACGCAGCCGTTCAGAAAAACATTTACCCCGCCTGATAAACCATACGCAGTGGCAGATGTTCGGTATGCAAACGGAGCGGATAACGATTTTGTGGTACAAATATTACAAGACTTTCCTGCATACGGATATGCAGGCTGGAATACTTCTGCCAATACCTTAGGAAGTCTTCTTGCAGGGGTAAAAGTTAAGTGGAACGCTAAAAAATACAGCGATAAGGCATTTAGAAAACTCCAGATGATAAGGCTTCTCGATGACTGGGCTTATCAGGCTAATGTTAGAATTAACGGTGAAACTCCACAGCTTGAAGATTTAATGAAACCTTATGAAGAAAGATTGACAAGATATTTGGAGTTTAAACCGGTCAACCCAATTACATACTCCTATCCTTGGAAGCGTTCGTTTGAGATTGAAGTTAGTTTGTGATAGGATTTGACTATGATTAAACCAGAATTGTTGATGCCTGCCGGCAATATTGAAAAATTAAAATACGCAATCAAATACGGTGCAGATGCTGTTTATCTCGGGGTTGTTGATTTCAGCCTCAGGGCGATGCGCAAAGGCGAACTTATTACACTTGAGAACCTCAAGTATGCAATTGATACTGCGCGCGAACTCGGCGCAAAAGCATATTTAACACTGAATATTTTTGGCTTTAATAATGATATTAAAGCACTTGAAGGCTGTATGGACAGGATTGTTGACTCAAATCCGGATGCTCTTATTATTAGCGACCCGGGAATTATGCGTCTTGCAAAAAAATATATGCCCGATACAGATATACACGTAAGCACTCAAGCTAATATATTGAATTACGAAGCTGTGCGTTTCTGGCAGGATATGGGAGCAACAAGAGCAATTCTGGCGCGCGAACTCCCGATTAAAGATGTTGCGGAGATTAAAAATAAGGTTCCTGACATGGAGCTGGAATGCTTTATCCACGGTGCACAATGTGTGTCTTTTTCCGGTAGATGTCTATTGAGTGATTATATGACAGACGGAGAAAGAAAAGCAAACTCCGGAAACTGTTCACAGCCTTGCAGATGGAGTTATAAGCTTCTGGAAGAAACTCGACCGGGGCAGTATCAAGAAATTGTTCAGGATGATAAAGGTACGCATATTTTGAGTACGAAGGATTTATGCCTTGTAAAACACTTGAAAGAAATGATTGAAGCCGGTATTGATTCATTTAAAGTTGAAGGCAGAACAAAAAGTCTTTATTATGTTTCCGCAGTGGCAAAAGCTTACAGAGAAGCGATTGATACAGTGATGGAAAATCCTGACGCAGATATGTCAGAATACTATGAAGAACTTCTAAAAGTTGGAAACAGAGGATATACAACAGGTTTCTATCTTGGAGAAGGCTATCCGAAAGATGGTTACAGCTATGATATTTCAAAAGGACTTGCAGGGGCTGATTTCTTATGCGAAATAGCAGGACGGGAAGATGATTGGTATAGAATTAAGATAAAAAATAAATTCTATAAAAATGAAGATATTGAAATAATTACGCCTTCTGAAAAATTTATTACTCAGGTTACTGAGATTAAGACAATGAAAGGTGAGGAGCTTGAACTGGCTAACACAAACGACGACTTGTGGGTGAAATTTGCAAAAGCACCGCTTGATTATGAATACGCTATGGTAAGAACAGTAGGAATTAAAGGCGGGGTAAATGAGGCTCAAAACTGCGCTTGTAATGGTTAATAAAATGCAGGAGTGTATAAAAAATGTTTTTAAAACCGGATTATAATTTGAAAAATATTTATGAAATAGATTTTGTTGAACTGAAAGAACAGGGTATAAAATGCTTGATGTTTGATTTAGACAGTACAGTTATGGTGTCAAAATCATCAAATTTTTTGCCTGAAACCGTTGAATGGTTCAATACTTTTATAAAAGATTTTGAAGTTGCAATAATTTCTAATAATAAGAATGATAAATATATTGAAGAAGCTTCTAAAATAGCACCTTGCAGAGTTATCGGGCGTGCCGATAAGCCTAATCCTAAGGTAATGCGTTCATATCTTGAATCTATAGGTGTCGAGCCCTGCTGTGCAGTAATGGTGGGTGACAGGCCGCTTACAGATATACTTGCAGGAAAACTGCTTGGCTGTAAAACGATTCTAGTAGGTTCAATTAATCCAAAAGAAAACCTTCCGACAAAGTTTGTGCGTGCTCTGGAACGTTCAACAATCAGATAATAAAGGAGTGTGTGTATATGAAAATAACAGCAGTAAATGCAAAGCAGCCATCAAAGCCACAATTCAAAGCAGTAAATCAAAAATATTTTGAATTGGCAAAGAAAGACTATAGTTTAGAGAAAAATGTATCATCAAATTGGATTGATAGACTAGATTTTGATGTGCTTTTATTTAAAAATATCTCTCCACAAGATGGTATAGACACTGTTAATGCCGTGAAAAAGTATATGAAAAAGACAGATGATGGACTTGAGTATTTATTAAAACGTTTCAAAATTGCTATTCAAGGACATGGCTAACAGCAGCACCGGATATAGCACCTAGCCCAATCCCTGCTAGCGAACCGGTTGGTCCTAGGTGTTTTGCACCAATCGCACCAAGAATTCCGGTCGCAGCAAGTGTTGTTCCAAGAGTCAATAATGACTTGCCGCTTTCTTCAAAAAAGTTTTTACCATTTTTTACTTCGTGTGCTACATGTGCAGCCTCAATACCTCCCATTGCTGCCACACCGAGAACGGGTGTCCTTGTCATCGCCCTAGCTAATATGTCCTTAAATGGATTGTTTGTTTTGAAAACTTTTGCATAAACATGTCTGGGATTATTAGCAGCATGTTCAATATCGTGAATCTCTGTTATCATTTTTCCTGTCTTTATTCCGAGTCTTTCTTGTACCCAACTCCCTAGCTTTGTATCCCACAAAGTTTTATCCTGTCTGATTATCCACTCGGCGGCTTTAGGATTAGGGCAGTCTTTGGAAGATGGGTTGAGATAATCATTCAGAATAGTTCCCCTAAAGAATGAAAACGGATGCTGTGCAATTTTGTTATCATATCCGGAATGGAAAGTAACAGGTTTAGGAAACTTGTTTTTAATTTGTTTATAAGCGCTGAAAACATCTCTCAAATCTTCGGGTCCGTTCAGTACCGCAAGTGAAACTAACCCCATAGCAGGCGTATAATCTTTATTCTCTAGCTTGTCAGGAATACTGTTAATCCTTCCATACATCGGTAGTCCTTCAAAAATTACGTTAGATGAGCTATCTCCGGAAATTGAATTTTTTAAGTTTTTATAATCACTGTAAATCTCGGGAAATTTTTCTTCACCGAATTGCAGCATAACAGGGTTTATTGCCATAATAAAACCTTCACCATTTACTACACTATATTTATATAAAAACAATTTATTTACCAAAATTGTCATATATTAAAGAAACTTTACAAATCTTGCAATAAATAGTTTCTTGCGTGCTATAATATTTTAATAGGAGTTTATATGCAAATAACAAAAATTAGTTTAAGCAAGCCTTCAAAACCACAATTCAAGGCAGTTAATCAAAAATACTTTGAATGGGCAAAGAAAGACTATGCAATAGGAGGAGATATCTCTACAGAGTGGTTACAACGTATTAGATATGATGTATGTTTGTTTAAAGAAATTTCTCCACAAGACGGTATTGATACAATTAATGCAGTAAAAAGACTTATAAATAAACGGGATGACTTTATAGAAGAAGTACTAAAAAATTTTAAATATGAATTAAAGCACAAGTAAATTAACAGTTTAGACAGCAAAATCGTACTATTTGGAGTTTATATGCAAATAACAAGAATTAGTTTAAGCCAGCCATCAAAGCCACAATTCAAAGCAGTAAATCAAAAATATTTTGAATGGGCAAAGAAAGATTATAGTTTGACAGAGGATGTTTCTTGTGACTGGCTTCAGCGTTTAAGTTTTGATGTCTTTTTGTTTAAAAAAATCTCTCCAAAAGATGGTATAGATACTGTTAATGCTGTAAAAAAGTATATGAAAAAGACAGATGATGTGATGGAAGATTTGTTAAAGCGTTTCAAGATTGCTAGTCAAGAACACGGTTAACAGCAGCACCGGATATAGCACCTAACCCAATCCCTGCTAGTGAACCGGTTGGTCCTAAATGTTTTGCCCCAATCGCACCTAGAATTCCGGTCGCAGCAAGTGTTGTTCCAAGAGTCAATAATGACTTGCCGCTTTCTTCAAAAAAGTTTTTACCATTTTTTACTTCGTGTGCTACATGTGCAGCCTCAATACCTCCCATTGCTGCCACACCGAGAACAGGTGTTCTTGTCATCGCACGAGCTAATATGTCCTTAAATGGATTGTTCGTCTTGAAAACTTTAGCAAGTACTAATTTTTTATCAACACTAGTTGAAGCGATATCTTGTATTTGAGTTACTTTTTCATCAACTTCTATTCCCAATTTCTTTTGTACCCAATTTCCTAGCTTTGTATCCCATAAAGTTTTATCCTGTCTGATTATCCATGCAGCGGCTTTAGGATTAGGGCAGTCTTTAGAAGAAGGATTTAAATAATCATTCATAATAGTTCCCCTAAAGAATGAAAACGGATGCTGTGCAATTTTGTTATCATATCCGGAATGGAAATGTGGGTCTTTAAAACCATCTTTTATCTGTTTGTATGCACTCATCACATCTCTTAAATCTTCCGGTCCGTTGAGCACCGCAAGTGAAACTAATCCCATAGCAGGCGTATAATCTTTATTCTCCAGCTTGTCAGGAATGCTATTAATCCTTCCATACATCGGCAGTCCTTCAAAAATTACGTTAGATGAGCTTTCTCCGGAAATTGAATTTTTCAAGTTTTTATAATCACTGTAAATCTCGGGGAATTTTTCTTCACCGAATTGCAGTATAACAGGGTTTATTGCCATAATAAAACCTTCACCATTTACTACACTATATTTATATAAAAACAATTTATTTACCAAAATTGTCATATATTAAAGAAACTTTACAAATCTTGCAATAAATAGTTTCTTGCGTGCTATAATATTTTAATAGGAGTTTATATGCAAATAACAAGAATTAATTTAAGCCAGCCTTCAAAACCACAATTTAAAGCAGTAAATCAAAAATACTTTGAATGGGCAAAGAAAGACTATGCAATTGGAAAAAACGTTTCTACAGAATGGCTGCAACGTTTAAGATATGATGTATGTTTATTTAAAGAAATCTCTCCACAAGATGGTATAGACACAATTAATGCTGTGAAAAAATATATGAATAAAACTGGTGAAGGTCTAGAACATGTATTGAACAACTTTAAATATGAATTAAAGCACAAGTAAATTAACAGTTTAGACAGCAAAATCGTACTATTTGGAGTTTATATGCAAATAACAAGAATTAGTTTAAGCCAGCCTTCAAACCCTCAATTCAAAGCAGTAAATCAAAAATACTTTGAATGGGCAAAGAAAGACTATAGTTTAGAGAAAAATGTATCATGCGATTGGCTTCAGAGATTAAGTTTTGATGTTTTTTTGTTTAAAGAAATTTCTCCTAAAGATGGTATAGACACAGTTAATGCCGTAAAAAAGTATATGAAAAAGACTGACAATGCTATAGAAGATTTGTTAAATAGTTTAAAAAAAGCTAGTCGATAGTACTACTAACAGCCGCACCGGATATAGCACCTAGCCCAATCCCTGCTAGTGAACCGGTTGGTCCTAAATGTTTTGCCCCAATCGCACCTAGAATTCCAGTCGCAGCAAGTGTTGTTCCAAGAGTCAATAATGACTTGCTGCTTTCTTCGAAAAAGTTTTTACCATTTTTTACTTCGTGTGCTACATGTGCTGCTTCAATACCTCCCATTGCAGCCACCCCGAGAATGGGTGTCCTTGTCATCGCCCGAGCTAATATGTCCTTAAATGGATTGTTCGTTTTGAAAACTTTAGCTTTAATAAATTTTTTGTTTTTGATTGTATAATCAATTCTTTTAATTTTTGTACTTGTATCGCTAATTTTAATTTTTAGTTTCTTTTGTACCCAATTTCCCAATTTTGTATCCCATAAAGTTTTATCCTGTCTGATTATCCACTCGGCGGCTTTAGGATTAGGGCATTCTTTAGACGAAGGATTTAGATAATCATTCAGAATAGTTCCCCTAAAGAATGAGAAGGGGTGTTGTGCAATTTTGTTGTCATATCCAGAATGGAAAGTAACAGGTTTAGGAAACTTGTTTTTTATTTGTTTATAAGCGCTGAAAACATCTCTCAAGTCTTCGGGGCCGTTCAGTACCGCAAGTGAAACTAACCCCATAGCAGGAGTATAATCTTTATTTTCCAGCTTGTCAGGAAGGCTATTAATCCTTCCGTACATCGGCAGTCCTTCAAAAATTACGTTAGATGAGCTATCTCCGGAAATTGAATTTTTTAAGTTTTTATAATCACTGTAAATCTCGGGAAATTTTTCTTCACCGAATTGCAGCATAACAGGGTTTATTGCCATAATAAAACCTTCACCATTTACTACACTATATTTATATAAAAACAATTTATTTACCAAAATTGTCATATATTAAAGAAACTTTACAAATCTTGCAATAAATAGTTTCTTGCGTGCTATAATATTTTAATAGGAGTTTATATGCAAATAACAAAAATTAGTTTAAGCCAGCCCTCAAACCCTCAATTTAAAGCAGTAAATCAAAAATACTTTGAATGGGCAAAAAAGGATTTTAGTATTGGTGATAGTGTTTCAACTGAGTGGATGGATAGATTAAGTTTTGATGTATTTTTATTTAAAAAAATTTCAAGACAGGATGCTATAGATACAATTAATGCAGTAAAAAGATATATGAAAAAAACAACTGAAGGACTTGAAGAAACTTTGAAATCTTTAAGAAATCCCAATTAATTATCGAATGTTTTAATAATGTCTAAAGCTTGTTTCTGTTTTGCAGGTGATAGTTTTGTTACTATGGCAGTAATTTCATCTGAATACGAAACCCTATGCTCCGGCTTGAATTCAAAAAGCTGTACCTCTTCAATACCTAATGCCTTACATAATCTTACCAGAGTCGGATACTCTATAAATGATTTACCATTTTCCCAGAGTCCTACGGTATTCCCTGCTACATCAACCAGTTCTCCAAGCTTCTCTTGTGTATATCCCTTTAGTTCTCTGTAGCCTTTTACTTTTTTACCAAATTCATCCAAAAAATAGCTCATAATTACAGAATATATTATTAATTTGAGCATATCCACATTATCCAGTAGTGTTAATACAATATTCAAGATTGCATTAGTTTTTTAGTATTAGTTTTTCAAAATTAAAATTAGCTATGTTTCTTTGAGAAAGTGAGATATAGATGTATTTATGACTTAAAATATGAGGTGAGTTTTTTATATAATTTCCAATACTCTGGCGAACTTAACAGCCTGAGTTATATTTTTGGCTTGAAGCTTATAGCAAATAGAAGCTTTAAGCACCCTTGTATGGTATATTCCGCTTAGTGACAATAGTTCTATTATATTTTTTATATTGGTACCGGAGGAGGCCAGTTTAAGGAATTTTATTTCTTCTGCTGTTAGCGGTTCAAGTAAAACAGCCTGCCGGTCTGCTTCGTGTGACAGAAATCTTTTTCTAAATTTTGGTTTAATATTTCGGCTGTCTATTAGTTTTAGATTTAAGGCTTTCAATATTAATTCATTTCTGTTTGATACTTGTAGTTTTGCGTAAAGAGTTTTAATGCGTGTTTTTGCTGTATTGTAACTTACGCCAAGCATTTGCGCAGCTTCTTTATATGTAATGCCGGAAGCAAGAATATATAGTAAAAGTTCTTGGCTTTTTATAAGTTTAATTTTATTAGAATTGTGATTATACAAGGGTTTCATATTGTTATTTTGTGAGTCCAATTGGTAGCTGTACTACAAATAGTAGCACAAAGATAATAGTTATATGAAAACTCGGGTTCGCGTGAAAACTAAATTGTTAAAAAATTTAGGCTGTAATATTCAGAAGTTAAGAACTTCAAAGAATATTACTCAGGAAGAACTCGCGGAGTTAATTAGTTCTGACAGGTCTTATATAGGTGCTATAGAACAAGGACGTAAGAGCCCTTCTATTTATTGTCTTTATTCAATTGCTGTCGCATTAAAAGTTAAGCTTTCTCAAATCGTTGATTTTGATATCTAAAATTATTCAAATACTCGCCCAGTTTTTGAAGTGCAGGAGTTAAATTTTCTGCACAGAAGCCTGCTCTTACGTAACCTTCCATTTCCAGCGTTTCACCGGGTAAAAGTGCTACACCTGTTGTTTTTTGCACATCTCTGCAAAATTCTCTTGAGGGAACATTAACATTATATTTCAAAAGAACTGTTGTTCCGCCTTTTGGAAGAATGCATCTAACTTTCGGAGTTGTATCCAGCCAGTTTTTCAAAATACTTAGTCCGTTTTGCATAATTTTGAAATTTCTCTCAGCGATACAATCTTTTTGTTCAAGTGCTATGGCTGCGAAATAATCATCCAGAGCACTAATGCTTATCGTATTGTATTGTCTTTGATGGTTAATTTCGTTAATCAAATCTTCTCGTGCGGAAGTAATCCAGCCGACTCTAAGCCCGGGGAGCGAGTATGTTTTCGACATACTGCCGACGGAAATTCCTTTATCATAAATATCTGCAACTGACTTGGAATAAGGTTTTCCAATCAGGTTTAAACCTCTGTATACTTCGTCGGATAAAATCCAGACATTTTTTCTCTCTGCGATTTCCGTAATCTTTTCAAGCATCCAATCGGGAATAACTGAACCTGTTGGATTGTTCGGATTATTCAGACAGAGCAGTTTTGTTTTGGGGGTAATAATTTCGTCCAGTTCTTCTAAATCAGGAAGCCAGTTGTTTTCTTCTTTTAAAAAGTATAATTTTACATTACATCCGAGTGATTCCGGAATTGAGTAGTGCTGCTGGTAAGTCGGAACAACGGAAACCACTTCGTCTCCTTTTTCCAGCAGAGACAAAAATACCAGCTGGTTTGCGCCTATAGCTCCATGTGTAACTGTTATATTTTGTTTTGTTTCATAAAGAGTCTGGATAGCAGCTTTTAGTCTTTCAGAACCTGTAATATTACCGTAACCTAATTTCACGTCAAAGATTTCTTGCGAAAAATTAAGCTCATTTATGCAAAGCGGTGAAATACATGTTGTTGTAAGATCATACTTTGCTGAGGCTTCATACTTATTCATCCATTCTTCTATCTTAAAAGCCGCAATTTTCATATCTATATATTATCATAAATTGGTTGAAATTCCGGCTGTTTTTTGTTAGGATTTATTCATTAAAAGAGGGAGTTATATGAAAAAATTATTTTTATCTGTTTTAACAGCATTGTTGTTATTCTCGCCGGCATTTGCCGCAAATATTGAAGTTTTGCCTACAATGCAGAGCAAGACAAATGTTCAGGACAGGGTCTGGGTTGGAACATTCCAGATTGTATGGAATGATTTTATGGACAAAATTGCGTTCACTAAGATTAAGTTTCCGACAGGCACACCCGTTATTGTAAATGAACTCAACAAACAGGATTTTACTGTTGATGAGCTTTCTGAAAAATGTTATTACAAATACGCTGGTATTATTAAAAAGAATACTAAAAAACTTATTACGAAGGCAATCAAGAAGAAATTCAATGAAACGAGTGATATTCTTGACCAGCTTGACTTAACTCCGGGGAAAGACAGATTTCTTGTGTATGCAATGCTCAAGAAAGATTTCCAATTTGCAGCACCGTTTGATAAGCTGGGCAAGTCTAAATTCAGGGATACGGAAGCTGAGTATTTCGGGATTAAATCAAGTTCTCCTAAGGAACTTGACGATACTGTAGAGGTATTATTCTATAATAATCCTTCTGATTTTGCTGTAAAGCTTGATACTGCCGGAAATGACGAAGTCTATTTGTACAAGACTGCTAATACAAAAACTTTTAATTACCTGTATGATGATATGTTAAAGAAACAGGAGCAGTTTAAAGGTAGTACTAACTTTGGAGAAGAAGATGAATTGAAAGTTCCGAACCTTAAATTCTTTGAAGAAAAGACATTTGAAGAAATAGGTGGAAATAGGGTTAAGGGTACTAATATAATTATAGACAAGGCTATGGAAACAGTTAAGTTTGAAATGGATAATACCGGTGTAAAACTTAAGAGTGAAGCTGCTATTATTGCGAAGATGACTGCTTTACTTCCGTCCGAGTCAAGACTTTTCTATTTTGACGACACATTCGTAGTATTTCTAAAAGAGAAAGGTAAAGAAAAACCTTACTTTGCTCTGAGGGTTTATGATATCTCGAAATTTCAGGGCTAGAGTTGTTTAATTTCTTATGGGGCGCATTCTCGCAGAGAATGCGCCTTTCTGATGATAAAATGTAATTTTTTATTACAGGATTTTCTTTTTGCATGTTTCTATATTAAAATATTATTATTGTGAAGACCTTGGTCTTTTATTCTAGAAAAAGTTTAATAAATAGTTGGGAAAAATTTGAATGAGAAGAAGAAGGAAGTATGATTTTTATCTGGTTGTTTTCTTGACCATACTTACTGTGGGATATTTTACGTACAACCATATGTCTGCTGAATCCAGAGGGGTAGAGAATTATTCGGAAGCTCTTGAGGCGTATAAGTCAAGTGATTATGAAAAAGCTTATGAAGAATTTGCAAAAGTTCCGTCCGGTTCTACGCTTAAGCCGTCTGCTCTATTCAGGCAGGCCAGATGTGCTACGAATATGGATAAGAAAGAACTTGCAATAAAAAAATATAACCGTATTGTGCATTCTAGCGTAAAGTCTTCTATTGCACCAATAAGTGAATACAATATGGCAAATTTGATGTTTGAAATTCAGGATAAGGGTGCGAAAAAACATTTCAAAAAAATTATTAAAAAATATCCAACGAGTGATTATGCAGTTGCGTCAAATTATTACCTCGGGCTTATTGAGGTTTCAAATCCGCCTAAGAGTGAGAGGGGTTTAAAGAAATCTAAGAACAGGGCGTTTATTTATTTCAAAAATTATCTTGAAGAAGCGCCTGACGGAAGGTTTGCATTAAAAACAATTGATGAGATCAAAAAGCTTGGTGTTCAGCTTACAAACTATGATAATCTTTTGATTGCAAAATCTTATTATGCAAACGGCGAGTATACAAAAGCAAAGGATTACTTGAGCAAGACTACGCTTGCTGAAAGCTGGTCTGACTTTGCAAAAAATGAGTATAAGCTTGGGAATAAAGAAAAAGCGAATTACTATGCAGAACTAGGGCTGAAAAAACACGCTTCAAATACGCCTAACGCTGATGTTTATGAGGTTATTGACAATTATATTGCCTCTTTTCCGCAGCGCAGAGATGGTATAATCAAGCTTAATTCTCTGGGGTTGAATTCCACCGGCGCGGATTATGCTGCGTATCTCAATTGTAATGAGGTTGTCGCTTCTAACCTTAAGGAAGCCTGTTATAGAACTTTGTATGAAAAGTATCCGAGCGGGCAGTTTTCTGCGGATTCTCTGTTTAATATTTTTATGGCAAAGTATCTTCAGAAGAAATATTATGATGCACAGAGGCTCGGTTTTCTTCATTTGAAAAAATTTCCGGATGTTAATTCAAGTCCGGCAGTTACGTATTATATGGGAAAAATTGCGTTTAAGCTTAAACATTATGAAAGCTCAAATAATTATTATAAACAGGTAATAGCTAAATATCCGGATTCTTATTATGCTTTCAGGGCTAATTATAATCTGTACAAGGATGATGGTTTGTACCCGTTTCTGGAACTGAATGAAAAGCCTGTTGTATTCCCTTACAAAAAATCGCTGGATAACAACCTTGTTGTAAAACTGGCTTATCTAAAAGATTATGATCTAGTAGAAGAGCTATGTAAAAAGGATAAGTTTATTCAGAGCTGGATTGCCTACGAAAAAGAAAATTATACAATTTCAGCGGTTCTGGCGCGCAAGGGGATGGAAGAACTTGCTGTAAAACCTTCGTTTGAAGATTTGAGATGGCGTCTGGTTTATCCTATGCACTACTATGATATCGTTGATAAGGTCAAGGGCGGCAATAATCCGATTATTCTTGAAGCTATTATTAAAGAGGAAAGTCATTTTAACCCGTTTGCAAAGAGTTCTGTCGGTGCGGCCGGTTTAATGCAGTTAATGCCTGCTACATATAATGAAGTCGTCAAAAAACATAATCTGCCGTCCGATTTGAATGCTGAAACTGCTAATATTACAGCTGGAAGCTATTATTACAGCGGGTTAAAAAAGGTACTCGGTAATAAAGACTTGTACGCAATTGCTGCTTACAACGGCGGAATCGGCTCTGTAACCAACTGGTTCTCAAAGCTTATTTACAGTGATATAGATGAATTTGTCGAGCAGATTCCTTATCCGGAAACAAAGAATTACGTTAAGAAAGTTCTTAGAACATACTGGGTATACGGAAATGTATATTAGGGGTAAATGTTTTTTAGCAATTTTATCAACGGGGATTTTTTTGTCAGTTTCAGCTGCTGGTAATCCTTATGAGATGATGCTTACAAATAATAAAGATATCGAAAACCGGCTGATTTTTTTCGATAAGTTATACGGTTGTGTGCCGTATAAATATCATCAGGAAGGTGTCGGAATTTACCTGATTAACGGAAAAATTAACGGTGCGTGTTCCTTAAAATGGGTTATGGCTGATTGTAATTTCCCTGAAGGCGTGTACCAGAAGTTTGCAGAGGTTCAGAAACACAGAACTATTGAAAGAGTTAACAGGCTGCATGAGGGCTACAGGCAGGAATTGAAGGATAAAAACTACAGGTATCTTTTGTCAACCGGTAATAAATACTGTAAAATTATTTTTTAGTTTTAAAAGTGAGGTAAACAATGAAAAAGATTTTATTTATTTTTGCGTTATTAATCTTAAATATAGCCGTCTGCAATGCAGAAGATACTGTTATTACATTAAAAATGTACAGCTGTAAGTCACGTACGCCGGATCCGATATGGTTTAACTATTATCCTGAACGGAGTGCAGAGCAAACCTGTATGCCGCTTGGCCCGGCTTCCTCAAGCGATGAGTATTATAAAACAACGCCAGATTTCACGAGCTGCGTTAAGGATTATATTGAAGGTGTAAATATATATAAGTCAGGTATGGCTGATTGCGAAGAATTTATCCGTAAAGAACATATATTAAGAAATGGGGCTTGCGTAGTTGATATAGAGAAATCAAGTATGCGTGTGAAAAATTTTATGTGCGGCGGCGCAAGTGATGAAGAAGCTGACAGGATAAGAAAACTGTACTCTAAGTAATGGAAATCAAGGCTTTAAAAATCACCTATTTGAATGTTATGTGTAATAGCAAAATCGTGTACAATATTGGTGCAATTTAGTTATTTAAAGGTTAATGTATGAAAAAGCTATTCTTAATGACTTTAGTTTCTATTGTATCAGTTTTCTGTACAGGTTGTGTGAAATTCTCATATGATATTCAAATTGATGACAAAGATAAGGTAACAATTTCCGAGTTGAAACAGGTTAAATTTCCACCATTGAGTTCGGAAACTTTTCAAAGAGATTTGAAAAAAGATTTAGGACCTATAGTTAGCAAATATATAGATGCCGGTTATGAAGTTGATTTGACTTTTGCTGATAAGAATGGTAATTCAGGCTTTGTTATAAAAAGAAAAGGGCTTTCATTCCTTGATGCTTCTGAAAATATGCCAAAAGGATTTAAGAATAATGACAAAAATTCTTTTGTCGTTAAAAGAGGTCTGTTAAAAAGGTTCTATAAGCTTCATCTCGTATATACTCTTGAAGATGCCGTAAATGAGGCTGCTACAGAAGCTCAAAACTTAAAACTGGCCAGTAGAGCTTTTATAAAATATAAAGATGTCTTAAATAAGATTGCTATGTCAACAACTAAAACAATCGATCCGGTTAGCGGTAATGTTTTGGTAACTACTAAATATGCTGGAGGAAATGTTGTTCTAAGTCAGTATGATTCGCTTGCAGCAAGCGGCGGGTTTCAAGAACAGGCTTCGCCTCAGGCAGAATTGACTATTAAAATTCCGGTTAAAGCTACAAAGCACAATGCCTCTAGGGTAATCAGCGATACTGAATATCAATGGGTATTTTTAGATGAAAGTCAGCCGGTCGATATTGTTATTGAATATGAAAAATATGATTTCTCTACTATAGCTATGATATTTTCAATATTGGTTATAGGAATAGGCGCCATGTTATTAGCACAAAAACTTCGCGCTGAAGATCCGGTACAAGGTTTATAATAAGAATAGGAGGACAAGAATGTCAATAGTATTAATAGCATTAGTTGCTGCATTAGTAGTAATATTTTGGGCGTATGGTATATACGTTTCTCTCATTAAAAAAAGAAACAAAACTCAGGAAGCTTTTTCTGCAATAGATGTACAGCTTAAAAAAAGATATGATTTGATACCTAATATTTTGACAATTGCTCAAAAATATATGGATCACGAACGCGGTTTGATGGAAGAAGTTACTAAATTAAGAACTCAGGTAATGGGTATTCCTAGTAATTTTGAGAACATCGATAGAAAGATAGCTCTTGATGCTCAAATTGCTCAAAAAATGGGACAAATTATGGTTGCAGTAGAAAACTATCCGCAGGTTAAGGCTGACCAGACAATGATTACTGCAATGCAGACATATAACGAAGTTGAAGAACATATTGCAGCTGCAAGACGTTTCTATAACTCCGCTGCAAACGAGTTAAAAAATGCAGTAGAAATTTTTCCATCTTCATTCTTTGCAAGAATGCTTAATATCAAAGCCGTTGACTTCTTCAAAGCAGAAGAAAGAGAAAGACAAGCTGTTAATGCTGCAGACTTTTTGAAGTAGAATAGTTTTTAAAAACGCCCAAGCTGTATTATAGCTTGGGTGTTTTATTGGGCAAATATAGTAGGGCGACAATATGACAGAAGAAAAAACATATTCACAGATGCGTAAAGAATTTCAGGAGGTCTTTTTCAAGAAAATATCTCCAGGATTGTCTAAATATGAATCAGAACGCCTGCGTCAATTCGGGTATACTCGCGCAGTTAAGATAGCAGCACTTATCATTATTCTGGTGCTTGTTTTTCTGACGAAACAAATAGACATTGGCTTAATAGTCTTTATATGCTGTATTGCCGGTGCGGTATGTTTCGGGCTGAAGAAAAAATTTGAAAATGAAATTAAACAAAAAATTATGCCCTATGTCTGTAAGTGTCTGGGGGATTTGAAATGGAAATATGCCCAATGTTCTTTTGAGCAGTTATTATGCAAATCCGGTATAATTGACCGTTATAATAGCGTCAGCTATGATGATAGTTTTACAGGAAATTATAAAGATATAAATTATGAAATTTGTGAATCGTGGTTTACTAATGAAACAGGCAGCGGAAGACACAGGCGCATAGAAACAATATTCCGCGGTGTTATGGTAAAACTGGATATGAATAAGAGCTTTACGGGGAATACGGTTATACGTCCGGATACCTCATTGCATCGTTCTCCTTCGCAGAACCTTAAACACACAACTTTAGAAGATGTAGTGTTTGAGAAAAAGTTTGATGTTTTTACGGATGACGAAGTAGAAGCAAGATACTTGATAACTCCTTCTTTTATGGAGCGCTTAAATAATATGAAAACTGCATTTGAAGCATATGCAATTTCCTGTGCATTCTATGATAAATATTTGCTTGTAGGATTGTCAACAAGGAAAGACTTGTTTTCAATTGGAGATTTAAATAAGCCGGTAAATGACGGCAAGCAGTTTTTTACAATGTTTGAAGAAATTTTATCAATAATCAAGCTGATAGACCACTTCAAGCTGGATCAGAAGATTGGTTTGTGAGGTTTGATAAAAGTATTATTTTTGTGTAAAATACTTTTATGAAAAACGGATTATTTATAACATTTGAAGGGGCTGACGGCTGTGGTAAGACTACCCAGATTGAGCTTCTGGATAAATATTTAAAAGATAAAGGACTGGAAACCCTTATAACGCGTGAACCCGGTGCAAAAGGTCTGGGGGTTAAATTGAGAGAAATTCTTTTGAATTATGAGGGGGAAGTCTCTCCTAAAGCCGAATCTTTTCTGTTTCTTGCAGACAGAGCGCAGCATGTTGATTGTTTAATTAAACCTGCAATAACGGAGGGTAAAATTGTTCTTTGCGACAGGCATACGGACTCAACTGTTGCGTATCAGGGTTACGGACGTGAACTTGATATTGAACAGATTAATTATTTGAACAATCTTGCAACCGGAGGACTGAAACCTGATTTGACTATTATTTTTGATATAGATGTTGAAAATTCTATGCAGAGAGTAGGTAAAAATAAAGATAGAATGGAGTCTGCCGGTGTGGAATTTTTTAACCGCGTAAGGTACGGGTATCTGGAAATTGCAAAACAAGAACCCCAAAGGGTTAAGGTTATAAATGCTTCTGATACAATTGAAAATATACATAATCAAGTCTTGGAGCTCGTTGATAAGTTATGAATCTTCTGGAATTGGAACAAGCTGTAAATAAGAACAAGCAGGGTATAAATTTTGATGCTTTAAAAAAGGAGCTTTCTGATTTGGAGGCGAAGCTTCAAACTCCGGAAGTATGGTCTAATCAGAATTTGGCATCAGAGTTGGGACAGAAATCCAGAGAGATTAAAGAAACTCTTGAAATGTTTGCACGCTGGGATTTGATTATTGAAGATGCAAAAACAGCGCGTGAAATCGGGGATGAAGAGCTTATTAATGAAAGTGATGTTCAGTTGGGTCAGCTTGAAAAAGAGCTGGATAAATACGATTTTGAAAAAATGCTTTCAGGTGAATATGACGAAGCTGATGCCTTTTTGACGATTAATGCGGGAGCAGGCGGAACAGACGCACAGGATTGGGCAAGTATGCTGCTTAGAATGTATACCAGATGGGCAGAATCAAGAGGCTGGAAAGTTGAACTTGTAGATAAGTCTGACGGTGAAGAAGCCGGTATTAAGTCTGCAACAATAAAAATTTCAGGAAAATACGCGTACGGTTATGCTAAAGCAGAAAAAGGGGTTCACAGACTGGTCAGGATTTCTCCTTTCAATGCTAACGGCAAGCGTCAGACAAGTTTTGCATCGTGTGAGGTTTCACCGATTATTCCTGATTTTGAGAAAACAATTGTAATCCCGCCGGAAGATTTGGAAATTGACACAATGCGTTCAGGCGGTGCAGGCGGGCAGAATGTTAACAAGGTAGAAACTGCTGTCAGAATTTTGCACAAGCCGACCGGTATTGTAATAAAATGCCAGCAGGAGCGCTCTCAGCTTCAAAATAAAGAAAATGCAATGCAGATGCTTGCTTCTAAACTTTTGGAGCTCAGGCAAAGGGAACATGAAAAGAAGCTGGCTGAACTTAAGGGTGAAAATTTTGATATAAATTTCGGCTCACAAATCCGCTCCTATGTTTTCCACCCTTATAAAATGGTTAAAGATCACAGAACCGGTTTTGAGATGGGAAATGTTGATGCTGTGATGGATGGTGACTTGGACGGATTTATTGAAGCTTATTTAAAGTCTAAGTGATTTTTTTGAAAAGCTCCAAAAATTTTATTGCCGGTTTTACAAGATATTTGTCTTTTTTGTAAAATATAGCAAATTCACGTTTATAATTATAGCCTTTAATCTTTTTGATGCATACATTCTCCTTTTGCGGGAAATATTTTATAAACAATTCCGGTAAGAATGATGCGCCCAGACCTTCGTCAATCATCGAATATATGGTTTCTGCATTGTGGCATTCTATTACAGCTTTCGGTTCAAAGCCGTTTTCCTCGCATAAGGCTTTAAGGTATTGGCTTAGTGCCAGCTGTTCGGGGAAAATTATAAAATTGCTTTCTTTGAACTTCCTTATATCAATTTCATTTTCAATGCATTCAATATTCCAGCTTTTAGGATATGCTGCAAAAACTGTTTCATCGCAGATATGCTCTGCTTTATAAATCAAACTGTCAGGGTTTTCTGTTCCAAGATAAAAATCAATTTTATCTTCGGCTAACATCTTTTTTAAAATAAATGTCGGATATTCTTCTATCTTAATGTAGCAGTTTGGAAATTCTTCGTGAAGTTCCTTTAGAATTTTGGGCATAAAACAATAACACCTGTGAGATGGAATTCCGATGACTATATAAGTTTTTGACCGGCTTGAAATATCTGACATTTCTATTTCCAGCTCTCCTATATCAGCCATAATCCGCTTAGCTTTGCTTACGAAAGATTCGCCGGCGTGGGTAAGTTTTATCGGGTTCCTTTCAAAGAGTTCAACGCCGAGTTCTTCTTCAAGAAGCTTAATGCTTTTGCTTAATGAAGGCTGCGAAATAAATAATTTTTTTGCAGCATTTGTAAAATTTTTTTCTTCTGCAATTGTCAAAACTTGTTTTATCTGATTAATGTTCATAAATACATTATAGCAAAAAGAATATAATCTTAGCATTTTATTATAGATAAAAACTATAGCTGCTATAAATTATTAGTATTATACAATGGGATTTGAGCGTTTTATACTAAATACAGTCAAGGGATAATAATTACGTGAAAAAGATAATTACAATAATAATACTCGGAGCTTTAAGCTTAAGCTCTTTTTGTTTTGCCGGAGAAAATGCCCCGATGGCTGTTAAGGCTGAAAAAGAAAATACCGCATCATACTGGGAAAATTATGGTGATGAACTTTTGAACGGGTATATTCAGGAAGCTCTGGAAAATAATTTAAGTATAAAGATTGCGGGAGCAAGAATTAAGGAATCTGAGGCAATTTTAGGTACTATAAATGCGCAGAGGCTTCCTCAATTGAGCATAAATCCGAGTGTTTATCCATACAGGACAATATCGCGCTGGTCAGGAAATTTCGGAAGCGGAAACTTGCTGTATTTCCCTTTGCTTTTAAACTGGGAGCTGGATATTTTTGGTAAGATTTCTGACAGGGTTCAGGCATCAAAAATGGGCGTAAAAATCAGCAAAGAAGATTTGAATATTGCTAAACTTGCAGTATCGTCTGAAATTGCAGCTTCTTATTTTAATATTGTTCTTGATGATAAGCTGATAAAGAATTATGAAGAGATTGCATCCAACCTTGATGAAACAATCAGGCTGAAAAGACAGTTGTATGAAGGCGGAATTATTCCTTATGATAATCTATATGTTTCGGAATACGAACTTGTAACTCAGAAAAATCAGCTAAATTCGCTGTTAAGACAGAGGGAAATCCTTCTTCATCGTCTTGCAGTGCTGAGAGGAGTTTCTCCGGACGGCGGTAGTAATATTCAAAGAACTTCTGTTGAAAAACTTGAGTTTCCTTTTGGTCTAAATGCTGAGATTTCTTCTGATTTAATCTTTAACAGACCGGATGTTGTTCAGGCTGAATATGTAATAAAAAAGGCGGCATTTGATGTCAAAGCTGCTAAAAAAGCATTTTTGCCTTCAATTAATCTGAATGAAATGGTCGGTTTTGAAAGTCTTAAGGCTGGCAGACTTTTCAACTGGAACAGCACTGTATATCAACTGGGCGCAGGCTTGCTTCTGGATTTATATACAGGCGGTTACAAGATGTCCTATCTTAAGTATAATAAAGAACTTGCAGTTGAAAAACTGCATCAGTACAACAATGTTCTTTTGAATGCAGTTTGTGAAACTGAGAATTCAATTTCAAGCTACAAGGCTGATTATAACTCGTATAGCGAATTTAAAAATATGATAGAAAAATCAGGACATTACTATAAGGTTGCAAATATAAGATATACAAACGGTACCGGCAATAGAATTGATGAACTGGCCGCAAGGCGTCAGTTTCTTGTGAACGAAAATTCAATGTATCTTGCCAAGATAAGTGCATTAGTGGACACAATTAACATCTACAAAGCACTGGGAGGCAGTATAAATTGAAAAACTTCATCAAAATGGTTTTAAAATATTATTATACAGTAATCGTTATGGCACTTTTTATCCTGATTATGGGTATTGTAACCATAGCAAAAACGCCGATTGATATTTTCCCAGAGATTAATACTCCGGTTGTAACAGCCGTATGGACTTATACAGGTATGCCGGCTAAGGATATTGAAAGAAGAATTGTAACCATTGCAGAGCGTGCTTATGCTTCAAGTGTTAATGATATTGAACACATTGAATCTCAGTCGCTTCTCGGGGTTGGTGTAATCAGGGTGTTCCTTCATCCGGGTGCAGATATAAATACCGGAATTACTCAGGTCAGTGCAACATCCCATGTTTGTATGAAAACTATGCCAACAGGGATTATGCCTCCTAATATTCTTAAGTATACTCCTACAACTATTCCTGTTCTGCAGGTTGTAATTTCTTCTCTGAAACTCCCTATCCAAAAAGTTACAGACTTAGCGCAGAACAATATCAAGGTTCAGCTTACAAAAGTTGAAGGTGCACAGGTCCCGCTTCCAATGGGGGGGAAAGTCCGTCAGATTATTGTTGATCTGGATATGCAGAAAATGGAAGCAAGAGGGCTTACGCCTGCTGATGTTACAAAAGCGGTTGCCGGCCAAAATGTTATTATACCTTCCGGAAACACAAAAATTGGCGGCAAAGATTATCTTGTTTCTTTGAATAATGCTTCTTCAACAGTAGATGAGATGAACAATTTCCCTATATTTTCTCCTAAAGCAAATCAGGTTGTTTATCTTTCCGATGTCGGATATATTCACGATGGAAATGCTATTCAGACAAATATGGTAAGACAAAACGGCGCACCGGGGTCTTTAATGACTGTTTACAAATCAGGAAGAGTATCCTCACTTAAGGTTGTTGACGGTACAAAAAAACTGCTTCCGGTTATTTCAAAAATTATTCCTGAAAGTGTAAAAATGCAAGTTCTTTTTGACCAGTCTGTTTTTGTAAAAGCTTCAATACGAGATGTAATTTTCTCGGGAACTCTCGCGGCTCTTTTGACGGCACTTATGGTCTTAATATTTCTGGGAAGTGTACGTTCAACTTTTATTATTGCAATTTCTATTCCGCTGTCTGTATTATTTGCTGTTATATGTTCTTCTATTTGCGGGCAGACTATTAATATGATGTCACTGAGCGGTTTGGGGCTTGCAATTGGTATGCTTGTTGATAACGCAACAGTCGTGATTGAAAATATTTTGAGAAATAAAGAGTCAATGAAATCTGCTTCGATTAAAGAAGTTATTTATAAGTCTACAGCCGAGGTCGCAACCCCGACTTTTGTGTCAACGCTTTCAATATGTACTGTTTTTGCGCCGATATTTTTGATGGAAGGGGCAACAAAATACCTTTTTATACCGCTTGCGATGTCTGTAATATTCTCAATGCTTGGATCATATATGCTTTCTAATACACTTGTTCCTGTGCTTGTAGATAAACTGCTTAAGAAAAAAGAAGTCTTAGACAGAAAATCATTGCTTTTTAAAGTTAATAATTTTGTCAATGTAAATTTTGAAAAACTGAGAAAAGTTTATAAAAAATACCTTGTGCGCTCTATTATGGCGCGGCCAAAGAAAGTCGGTGCTGTTTACGGCATAATAATTTTATCTTCACTTCTGCTTATTCCGTTTATAGGCGAAAATTTCTTTCCGGAAGTTGATGCAGGTCAGATAAGACTTCACGTTTATGCTCCGCATGGTACAAGAATTGAAGAAACAGCAAGGGAATTTACCAGAATTGAAAATACAATTCGAAAAGTCATTCCTTCAAGAGAGCTTGATACTATATTGGATAATATTGGTCTGCCTGCAAGCTCACTTAACCTTGCGTTTATGGACAGCTCTCAGATTGGTGTCGGTGACGGCGAAATTCTGATTGCGCTCAAAGAAAATCATAAGCCGACAAAAGATTATGTAAAGCAACTTAGAAAGACTTTGAATAAAGAATTTCCTGATACTGTATTTTTCTTTCAGAATGCTGATATGGTGGGTAAAATACTTAATTTCGGGCTTGCTTCTCCTATTGATGTTCAGATACAGGGTAAAAATATTTCAGAAAATTATAAACTTGCTGTTAAAATGCTTGAAGATATTAAGAAAATCAGAGGAGTTGCCGATGCTCATATTCACCAGATTACAGATGCACCGGAATTAAGGATAAATGTTGATAAAACACGGGCAGGCATAATGAACCTTTCACAGGAAACTGTTTCGAGGAATGTTTTAACTGCTTTAACCTCAAGCGGACAGGTTGCGCCTAATTACTGGGTTGATCCTGAAAACGGCGTAAACTACACACTTGCTCTTCAGGTTCCGCAATATAATGTTGATACTGTTAAAAATGTTACTGATATCCCTGTTGCATACAGCCATAACTCTCCGGTCAGACTTTCAAATATAGCTGAGGTCAGCTCAGGTGTAACCTCAAGTGTTGTAAACCATTATGACATTATGCCGGTTTATGATATTCTGATGAACCTTCAAGACAGAGATCTGGCAGGTGTAGCTTCTGATGTTAACAAAGTAGTTAGAAAATATCAGAAACAAGCTCCAAGAGGTACTTTTATAAATATTCACGGTCAGGCTAAATCTATGAATTATGTATTTTCATCGCTGCTGTCCGGTTTAATGCTCGCACTTATTCTTGTTTATTTATTGATAGTTGTTAATTTCCAGTCTTGGAGAAATCCGTTTATTATAATTACTCCGGTGCCGCTTGCTCTTTCCGGAATTATATGGATGCTGTTTGTTTCTGATACAACATTCAGCGTTCAGGCTCTGATGGGTTCAATAATGGCGGTAGGCGTTTCCTGTGCTAACTCAATACTTGTTGTCTCTTTTGCAACGGACAAGATGAGAGCGGGTTATTCTTCTGTTCAGGCTGCTATACAGGCCGGCTATACAAGAATAAGGCCTGTTATAATGACTGCTTCTGCTATGATTCTTGGTATGCTTCCTATGGCATTGGGTATCGGCGAAGGCGGAGAACAGAATGCGCCAATCGGACGTACAGTAATCGGCGGGCTGATGTTCGCAACTTATGCAACACTGGTTATTGTGCCGATGCTTTTTGCAATTTTAAATAAAAATAAAAAGTTTGAAAGGATGGATAATGAAGATTAACCGTAAAAATATAATAATTGCAGTTGTCGTAATCTTTTTCTTAATTGGAATAATTCCGAAAATTGCAAGGTACATTACAACATCTTTAAATGCAAAAGAAACTCAGTATGTTGCATTTGTTGAGAAACCTCGAATTTCTGACGGAGCAGACTCGCTGGAACTTTCCGGTGAATTAAAACCTTTTTTACAGACTGAAATTTTTTCAAGAATTAACGGTCTTGTAAAGGACAGATATGTACAGTTAGGAGAAAAAGTTAAAAAAGGCCAGCTGCTCGCAGAAATTGATACGCCTGATTTGGATGCAGAAGCTGCAAGTTCTAAATCTGCTTTGATTTCAGCGCAAAAACGGCTGATGGAAACAAAATATCAGTACGATTACGCAGCAAGAACTTATGAAAGGTACAGAAATTCTTCTCAAGACGGCGCTATTTCTGCTCAGGAACTGGAGGCTAAATATAATAGTTTCAAGACTTCCGAGATGGCTTACGAAGGAGCAAAGGCTGATGTTGAAAAAGCTAGAGAAGATTTGAACAGGCTTACGGCTTTGCAGTCTTATAAAAGAGTGACATCACCTTTTGACGGAGTTATAAGCAAATATAATATTGATGCAGGTGCAAATGTTGTTGCAGGAGGAAGCAGTACAAGCACAAGCCTTTTTGAAGTACAGCAGATTGATAAATTCCGTGCAGCTATTTTTGTTCCTCAAAGCTATGTGAGATTTATAAAAGACGGGCAGGATGTTGATGTGTACATTCCGGAAAATCCTTCACTGAAAGTTAAGGGCAAAATTTCACAAATATCAGGAAAATTAGACAGTGTATCAAGGACAATGGAAGTTGTTCTTGTAATTCCTAACGACAATAAATCAGGACTTTACAGCGGTTTGTATGTTAAAACTAACCTTAACCTTCAGGGAAAACAAAAGTTTCTCACTGTTAATCCTTCCTGTCTGACGACTCTGGCAGGGCCTGACCAGTATGTTGCAGAAGTAAAGCCCGATTCTGCAATACATTTCATAAAAGTTAAACAGGGGCGCGACCTTGGTGACAGAATTGAAATCCTTGAAGGCTTAAAAGGGGATGAAATGCTTATCACTAATTTGACAGACGAATTAAAAGAAGGACAGAAAGTGAAGTTCAAGGAGGTAAATTAAAAACAGGCAACCCCAACTATAATCTACTTCACAGGCCGTCAATTAATTTGCTTTTGGTTTACGAATGCGTATTTCATTGTCTGCTATATAAACTTCAAGTATATCAGTGGTAGGGTTGATTTGCAGACCATCAATAATTGCCTTAGGTATAACCATTCCCCAGCTATTACCTACTTGAACCATTTTCTTTTTTATCATGTATTTACTCCTGTTAATACTTGAATACTAACATAAATTCCTAGACAAATGATACTTATTAATGTTATAACGAGCGTAAGTATTAAGGAGGTGTTATGGAAGAAAACAAAATAAAAGAAATTTTCACTATAATTGAAATGTTTGAAACGACTCTGTGTGCTTTGAAATGGCACCGACATAATTCATCAGCATTTTTAGAAATAGATTCAATTATTACAGTTTATGATTTTATATTGAATAAGCTTAAGGTTTTTTGCTGTAATAACATTGGATTTCTAGAGGACTGATAACTTTAGTTTCCAGTCAATCCGTCTGAGCTTTTCTTATAATTATCTTTGATATACTGTTGGCGTTCACGGATTTTAATCATTGTTTCCATATCCATCTGCTGAATTTTGCGTTGATATTCAAGTCTTTTTACCTGCTTTTCGAAGTTTTCAGCATCTTTAGCTTCTTTTTCTTTTGCTTTTTCGAGTTCTTTTGCCTGTCTGGCTTCAAATTCTACTTCAGAAACAGGCATTACATCAGCTTCCTGTTCAAGTCTGTACCCTACTGTAGATACCGGAAAACTTGAACCTGTTAGTGATTCAAGTCTTGAATTCTCACCATAGATATCAATGCTCCAAGTACCCAAAAATTTAGGGATATCGCCAGTGTAGGCATATGCACAGAGTATTACTCTGTTTTCGTCATTCGCATCAAAGCCCATAGGATAAATATCCCAGCGTTTTTCATCAAAATCAACCCCGCCTGATAAAGCCCAGTAATTTACAATAGCTTCTCTTATTTGAGGAAGCTTTCTGGCTTCTTTTTTTTCAAAATCATACACCCATAAATCTGTTTTCCAGATGCCGTCGTGTCTGTGCCCTACTTTTTCTTTGACAACAAGTTTTGTGTTATCACTCGAAAAATCAATAGGCGTAAGGGTTCTAAATATAAACTTTGTATCTATGTCTTTCAAGGTTGAAATTAAAGGATCTGGCTCTTTATTTACAATATTTGCCTTTTTTACTTTCTCTATATTTGAGAGTGAAGAATCAAGGTTAATTAAAAATAAATCACAGCTTGTGCAGTCTGACTGGGCATAATAATAAACTGCCGGATAAACAAGCTTTGTATAATCTCCCGAAATAATTCCCTGTGCATTAATCTGTCTGTCAAAGTTAAGTTTTCTTGGAAGTGTTAATTCCGGACTGCCAACGGGATCATTATACTTAACAAGCTTAAATTTTTTCTGTGGAATGTAGACCATATTCTTATCTTCAGGCATTTCTGCCTTATCAAGAATTTTAGCACTAATCTCTTTTTTTGATTTGCCTCTGGATTTTTCTTCATACTCAGCAACTGTCATATACCCGGATTCCGGAAGCCTGCTTTTCTCGTACTTCTCTTTTTCATCAACTTTATCAACTTCGTTTAAGTAAATAGTTTCAGCAACAACCCTGTCCTGCCTTTTGAACATATGATATTTCATCTGGCAGAAGTTAACTTTCATAGCCATAAACATACCGGCTAAAGCTTCAAACATTAAACAAGTCCTTCCTTCATTGCAGTGACTGTTGCCTGTGTTCTTGATGAAACACAGAGTTTTTGCAATATACTGTGTACATGAGCTTTTGCAGTTGCTCTTGTGATAACAAGCTTATCTGCAATTTGAGGATTTGAAAGCCCTTCAACCATTAATTCCAGTACATCAAGCTCACGTTCTGTAAGTCCGTATGAATTAGTTGATTTTTTTATCTCAGGCGTGCTTATAATCTGCTTTTCCGGCCTTTGAAGATTTGAGAAAACTAATCTTGCGATTGCAGGGTCAATCCATCCTATACCTTCATATACTGATTTAATAGCAGAAATTGTCTGTTCCGGTGTTGCTCCCTTCATAATATAACCGTCAGCACCTGCTTTAAAAGCTTCAAAAACATCATTGTCACTATCTCTTGAAGTGAAAATTAATATTTTAACATCCGGATTAAAATCCTTGATACGTCCGGTTGCTTCTATGCCGTCAATATTAGGGAGTCCTATGTCCATAAGAATGACATCAGGATTTAACTCGCGGGCTTTTTTAATACCTTCGGCACCGTCAGAAGCTTCTGCGCAGAGAGTTATTCCTTCTGCTTTTTCAAGAAGCATAGAGAGCCCCATTCTATATAATTCGTGATCTTCAACCAGCAGTACATTTATCATACCAAACTACCCTCTTTTACTGTATCTGTAAGCAGAAACGAAAATTCACTTCCCTTATTTAGTCGGCTTTCCAGCCAAATTTTACCGCCGTGTGATTCAATAATCTGCCTTGAAAGATACAGACCTAATCCGGTTCCGGTTGAACGTTTTTTACTCGTGCCCTGCGAGAAACGCTGGAACATATTCGGAATATCTTCCTGCGGTATTCCGCTGCCGTTATCGGAAACAGAGAATATTAAATCTTTACCTTCACATTTGAGCGTAATTACAACCCTGCCGCCTTCCTGCGTGTAATTTATAGCATTACCGCAAAGGTTGCAGATAACACGTCTTATTTCGCTTCTGTCAGCATTAATTTCTATATTCTTATTGGAGCATTCAATCTTAAAATCAATATTTTTTGATTGTGCAAGCGGTAAAATTTCATTATAAACCTGTTCAACAAGATTATAAATATTAAAGTTTGTCTTTGTTAACGTAAGCTTTTCTGCATCATACTTGTAAACTTCAAGAAGAGCGTTAACCAGACCTAGTAAATCCTCATTGCTTTTCTGCATTGTTGACAATAGCAGCTTCTGTTTTTCATCCAAATCTCCCAGTGCACCCTGAAGGAAGAATGTTAAAGTCTGAATTGCAGCCAGCAGCGGTGTTCTCAAATCGTGGGTAAGTGTTGCAATAAAATCATCTCTTAACTTGTCTGACTTTTTCTGCTCTGTAACATCTCTTATAACGCCAACAAAACGCTTGAAATCATCGTCAGGATTGATTCTGGCAAAACTAATCTCAACAGGTGTTTCTACATTGCTGAGCGGATTTTTTATATAAAAATCTCTCAGCAAAAGTTCCTGTTCGTCAAGTTTGTGCAGTTCTTTTGAGATAAATGTTTTTTTGCTGAAAAGGTAGTCATCTATTGAAGACATTAAAAGCTTGCCTTCTACAAGTCCTATTAAACTTTCGCAAGCCGGATTTACCTGCTCTATAATGCCGTCTTCATTTATAATAATAATTCCGTCTGCACAGTAATTAACAATACCTGCAAGTTTTGCATTTGACTGTCTTAAATCAGCAGTCCTCTCTTCTACAATCTGTTCCAGATTATGAGAGTATTTTTCTAATTCTTTTTTAGCATCTTCAAGCTCAGAAATTTTTTTCCTGAGTTCGCTTAAAAGATAGCTTCTCTCAATACCGTTTTTAATGTTTATAATTAAATCATCATTATTCCACGGTTTTTCAATATATCTGTATAGCCCGATTTCATTAATCGCTTTTATTGCATTTTCTTTGTCTGCATAGCCGGTAAGTAAAATTTTACTAACTTCCGGATACATTTTTTTTACTTCACTTAAAAACTCCAGTCCGTTCATCTCCGGCATTAAAAAGTCTGAAATGACTAAATCAGGGATATTAGAAGCTAGAAACTCCAGCGCCTCTTTTGGATTATTAAAGAAATGCGCATTATTAAAGCCTTCAACTTTCAATAATGTTTTGAAAGCTGAGGTTACAATCTTCTCGTCATCGACTACTACAATCTTCCCCGTTTCCATAATTCTATATTACCCTAAAGATAGTGTTTAGACAAATTATTAACTTTTATAAATAATATGATATAATCAATTTTGTATATATTAAAAAGGAGAAAAAAATGGCAGGAAAATTATTAGCAAGTATCCAAAGAACTGATACAGAGCAATTACAAATTTCAATTTCAGAATACAGAGGAAAGAGCTATTTTAACTTGAGAATTTTCTATACAACAGATGACGGCGCAAGCTGGCTTCCTACAAAAAAAGGAGTAACATTTGCACCTGATCAGCTTGATATCCTGTCAGAGGCAATTGAAGAAGCTAAAAAGGAATTTATGACCGAGGAAGAGGGGTAAGGTTTAATCACCTTATTCCCCTCTCCGACAGGGAGGGTTTATGATGAACAACATGCAGGATGAATTTATAGCAACAGTTTCTCATGAGTTGAGAACTCCTCTTACAAGCATACGAGGGTTTTCTCAAACTCTTCTCAATTCGTGGGATAAGATTGATGATGAGAATAAAAAAAAATTTATAAAAATTATTGAAGATCAATCAAACAGGCTTATTCATCTTGTAGAAAATGTTCTTTCCGTTTCAAAAATGCATGCAGGCTCAGAAGTTCTAAAGAAAATTGATGTTAATGAGGCAATTTCAAAATTAATTCCTTTGTTTACTGAGCAATACAAAACAAGGCATTTTGAGCTTGAGCTAGAAAAACATTTACCCCCCGCAAGACTTGATGAAGATAAATTCCAGCAGGTTATGACTAATCTTATCGACAATGCCGCAAAATATTCAGTAAATGGTAAGACAGTTCTTGTTTCAACCGGTATCTCTGAAAATATGATTTTGATAAAAGTAAAGGATGAAGGCGTTGGAATTAAAAAAGAGGATAGAGATAAAATTTTTAAAAAATTCAGCCGGCTTGAGAACCATCTTACAAGCACCACACAGGGTAACGGGCTGGGACTTTATATTACTAAACAGCTTGTAGAGCGTATGCACGGAGATATTGATTTTGAAAGCGAAGAGGGTAAGGGGACTGTGTTTATTGTCCGATTTCCTGTCTATAATCAAGAGGAGGCTTTAAGATGCTCTCATATGTCTTAATTATAGATAAGAGAAAAGAATTATCTGTTAAATATAAAAAAAGCATTGACGATGAACAGACTTCTGCCGTAATCGCACGCACTCTTAAGGATGCTGTTGCTCTGGTTCAGGAGTCAGAACCGGATTTGATAATAATATCTGACAGCATTGATGAAGATTTATCAAGTTTTTGCGAAAAAATGAGAACATTGACTTATAATACAAGACCAACTATTATTGCTCTCTCAAAATCTGCTGATACAAGCGACAGAATAAAAGTTCTGGCAAGCGGAGCAGATGATTTTTTGAGTGAACCTGTTAATATTGAAGAGTTTAAAATGCGTATTAAGGCTCATTTGAGAAGAGATATTGAATCTAACTTGAATAATGTAACTCTTCTGCCGAATAAAAAATATGTTTATAAGGCAATAAGACGCCTTTTGCATTCAGAAAATAAGCTTGCCATCTTGCTTGCAGGTATAGAAAATCTTGATAATTATAAGAGTGTATATTCTGATATAGCAGGTGATAAGTTATTACAAACTTTTGCTGCTATTACAAAATCAGCGCTTGATGCAAATGATTTTTTGGGGCAGCTTGATGATAAAAATTTTGTGATAATTACAAATCCATATAGTGCGGAGAAAATGGCCGCCTTCCTGACATTTGCATTTGATACTGTAACTCCTAAATTTTATTCCGAACAGGATGCAAGAAGGGGGTATACATTACTCGATGGTGATAGGAAAGCCGGCATGAGAGCTAATTTTGTTTCTGTACTTATAGGTGGAATACTGGATAATTATGAATCAATTTCCGGAGTTGACAGGCTTCTGGAAAAACTTTTTGCAATCAAGAAAATCGCAAGAATTCCAAGCGGTTCTAACTACGCAATAGATAGAATAAAATTGACCGGTGAAAATTCTGTAATTATACCGGAGATAAACCGTTCTGTATACATAAGTGAACCTGACGAGGCTCTTGCTTTGCTTCTAAGAACAACACTTGAGCTGCAAGGGTATGAGATTTGCGAAACACTTGATAATAAGCCGGGGATTGTAATTCTGGATAGCGAAGACGATATGTCAGGGCTTAAGGTGTGCAAAGATTTAAAGGCAAATTTGAACTTCGTTAACACTAAGATAATTGTAACAAGTACTGTTCATGATAAGTCTGCCATCCTGAATGCCGGAGCAGATTTGTATCTGCCTAAACCTTATGAAATATCTGATTTGATAAGGTGGATAGAATTTTTCTTTAAATAATTTTGTTATCTAACCAAACTTTTAGTTAAGTTGTAAATAATTTCTAGTCTGTCGGAATCGTCACCAATTAAGGCAATATTCTCGTTTATTTTTTGAAGTAAATCTTTTGCGTCCTTGAATTTATTTGTAGCAAAAAGTTCTTCAGAGGTTATTTCAAGTGCATTTAACAGTTTATCAAGAGTTTCTGCTGTTACAAAATTTTCTCCTAATTCAATACTGCTAAGCGCCTTTTGTGAAATATCAATCATTTCTGAAAGTTTATCCTGCGTATAGCCTTTTTCAAGGCGTATACGTTTAATTTTTTTGCCTAGTTCCTGTTTGATGCCCATTTTTTTACTATTTAAAAGTATTTTATATTAAGTTTTGTAAAGTCGAAACCTATTGTAAATAGTACATAATGGTTATTTAGTATTTAAAATTCTAAAAATGGAGCAATTTTTTAATCAGGTAAGACTTTATATAAACATAACACTGGTAACACAAAAGATAAGGAGAGAAAATTATGACGATACCTATTTCAAAAAAAGTACAGACAGAATTTTATGCACAGGGAAATGCAGGAGTTTTACGTAATCCGGCGGGAGAAAATTTTTCAAACATCGGGGCTGCTTTAGGCGGTGAAATTAATTACAAAGGAACTTACCTTAAGGCAGAAGCCGGAGCAGGAACTGCATTATCAGGAAGAGTTGAGTTAGGACACGAGTTTGATATAGGTAAAAACCTGGGATTCGAAATTTCTTCGAAAGCACAGACAATAAGAAACCTGAAATCAAACAGTTATCATACAGAATTCGATACAAGAATGAATGGTGAAATTAACGGAGTTCCTTATTCAATAGGTAATTTACATACTGGTGATTCTAAATGGTATTCCGGCGAAACTCGTCTAGGAGCCGCGGCTAAATTAAACTTTAAATCTAAAAATGCTAAATTTGGTATCGGGCTTGAAGGGGGGATGCGTAAAAGCACGGCAAGAGATGTGAGTTTTCATTTCGCTGACCATGAGTCCGTTACTGTTTCTGTAAATGGAGAGAGGCCAGAAACTGTAACTTTGGGTGCAGAATGTACACAACATTTGAATTTAAATCAGAAAAACGGATATATCACACCTACAGTGTCAGCAGAAGTAAACCTTGGTAAGAAAAGCGGATTTTCATTTGTGGCAAATGCTGATTTATATCAAGGACAGGCAGGTATAAGATATACATTTTAAAATTTAAAGTCGCGGCGGTGATATTATCACCGCCGTTTAACCAAAAAAAAGAGCCTTGAAATGGCTCTTGGAATTAAGAATAGCTGGAAGTATGAAAAAGATTTAATACATATATTAAACTCAATTTTAGCAATTAATGCTATTACCCGACTGCCTTATTTATTTATGACAATTAAGAAAAAGTTCTTGCAAAAAAAGATTGATGTGTTATTTTAGAAATACAGGTATGATTTTATGCGTCTGTAGCTCAGCTGGATAGAGCATCTGCCTTCTAAGCGGTAGGTCAACGGGCGATAGAAACAAAGATTTGACAATTAAATAGAACACAAGATATGCGTCTGTAGCTCAGCTGGATAGAGCATCTGCCTTCTAAGCAGAGGGTCCCGCGTTCGAATCGCGGCAGGCGTATTTTTTGTGCCTATTTTTGAAAATGCTACAAATTTACTACAAATTGAAAAAGAGCTTTTTATTTTAGGCAGAAAGGCTCTTTTTTTTATTTCCACCCCCGCCCTAGAGGGGTTAGATATAAATTTCACTATTTATCAAGAGTTAGAAAAACTCCCGGCTAAATTTTGAAAATCAAAGGTTTGCAGAGGATAAATATAAATCTAATCGCAACATTTTGCAAAAATATCTATTGTAAAGAATCTTAACCTATATTTTTATGGTATGCTATAAAATATGAAAAAGACAATGTTTAAAAATGTAACTGTTATAGATTTATTCTGTGGAGTTGGGGGCTTAACTTGCGGACTACGAAAAGCAGGATTGAATGTTGTTGCGGGTTTCGATAGTGATAATACTTGCAAGTTTGCATATGAATATAATAATAATGCGGAATTTGTAAATTGTGATATATCCGAAATAGACAGTTCTTTAATAGCTAAATATTATAAAAAAAACGATATAAAAATTTTAGTTGGTTGTGCCCCATGTCAAACTTTTTCAAGACAAACAAATAAATATAAGGATAGAACAAAAGATAAAAAATGGAATCTTTTAAAATTTTATGCCAAACATATCGAAAATATTAAACCAGATATTGTATCAATGGAAAATGTTCCAGAATTAGTAAAGTTTGATATTTTCCAATATTTTTTAGATATATTAGAAAAAAATAATTATAAGGTATCGTACCAAATTGTTGATTGTAGCAAATATGGGTTGCCTCAAAAAAGAAGAAGATTAGTTTTATTAGCTTCTAAATTAGGAGAAATAAAGTTAATTCCTCCAAGCAAAAATCAAATTTGCAGAACTGTAGAAACAGCAATAAAAGATTTACCTAAATTGAAAAATGGGCAACAAGATAAAACAGACCCATTGCATAGATGTGCAAAATTAACAGATTTAAACCTTAAAAGAATTAAACAATCTATTCCTGGTGGTACTTGGCAAGATTGGGATAGTAGTATATTACCAGAATGTTATAAAAAATCAACTGGCAAATCTTATAGCGCTGTTTACGGAAGAATGAAATGGGATAATCCTTCGCCAACAATGACTACTCAATTTTATATATATGGCACTGGTCGTTTTGGTCATCCCGAGCAAAATCGTGCATTATCATTAAGAGAAGGTGCACTATTGCAAACTTTCCCTAAAGATTATAAATTTATTGAGAATGAAGAATATTCGTTAAAAGTTATTGGGCGCCATATTGGCAATGCCGTACCTGTTGATTTGGGTAAAATTATTGGGGATTCTATATTAAATCATATAAGAAATTTATATAGATGATTGTCTTTTATATAATTCATTTTTTGTGTAATCTTCAACTGTGTTCATGAATTCATTTAATATTTTTACAGTTTTGTCATATATTTCGTTAAGTTGAGTTATTATATAATCCCGTCCGCATTCTGAAAATGAAATTGTTCCATGAGCTAAATCGTTGCGATGTTTTTTTATAGTGTCTAAAATAACACCACCTTTTAATTTTTTTGACGGTTTCCATTTAAAACCAAAATTCTTTGCTATTGTCCTTAATTCGTCAGCATCTATGTTGTCACGAACTTTTGGTTTATAATCTCCTTCAAATTTAATATAATCGTTCAATGTTTTATTTAATATATCTTTTAAATTATTTTCAATAATATCATCATTAAGAGATTTTAAGTTTTGTCTAACATGGACTTTTGACCATTGAAGTTGTAATTCATCAATAATAGAATCAAATTTAATATTATTATCGCATATTTTTACAAGTAAATAATCAATAGTTCCATCTACAGTTGATTCAACCAAATTGTATAAAAGTAAAAACGTATTTGCTTTTAGCACTTTTATAATTTGTTCATCAAAATTTGAATTAAAGGTATCTTTTTTATATAGATTTTCTATGAAATCAATAAATTTTAAATATTTCTCAACTTCATTGCATTTATTATTAAAATTATTTTTTAATTCTTGCATATTCTAACACTCTAATAATTTATCTTTCACATATTCAATACGCCCTCTCAAGCGTTGTTTTGTATTGCTACCATCGGTTGTTACAAGCTCTATAAACTCTTTAGATTTTAACCATTTAAAGTCTTTAGGAGCAATATTAGGATTTTGTTTTAATGCTAAGTTTGTACCAACTGCGATAGCTTCAAATCTAACTCTAGAAATTTGTTTTGACTTTGGATTTTTATAGAAACCATTTGGAAAATGCTTTTGTACAAATTCAAAAACTTTAGTCAATTCTTTTAATTTATCTTTTTTTATAACATTTAGTTCTGCTTCTGATAAATTTTCCCATTCTTTATTTTTTACTTTTAAATAATCATTTAAAAAACCTTCAACGCTTTTGGTGAAGTTTAAATAATTGTCAGAATACGCATAAAATCTTAATGCCAATTCCTCATTTTCTCTACGCTTAATTTTAGCTTCAGTAATAGATAACATTTCTACAAATAATTTATTGTTAACTACCTCTTTACGTATAAAATCATTTGCTGGACCAGGTAAATATCCTCTCCTTTTTTCCATTGCTTTTAACTCTGCGCTTCCTGTATTTATGCGTTCAAATATATCAAAACGAACATTGTCATCTGCTTTATCAGAAAGAATAATTGCTCTTATTGATTTATTCTTAAATTTTCTCTTTCTAGAATCTTTTAGGTCATCAATTGTTTTACCATTTAAACTAGGTAATTTTTCTAGACCTTGAAGCCTCAAATGTCCTTCACTAAATGCTTTTATTGTACTTAAACGTTGCCAACCATCAACTATTTCAAGGGTACCATCGGCTGTATCAGATAAAAACAAATATGGAATAGGGATGCCTATAAGTAATGATTCAATAAATTTTGATTGTCTAGTTTGTCTCCATACAAATTCCCTTTGATAATCGGGAACAAAAATTTCGTCATTTTCAAATTTTGACAATAAAACTTCTATAGTAAATTCGTGCGTATCATAATCAACAATTTTCAATTGATTTATAATTTCTTCTTCAATTTGTTCTTTAATATCAAGCATGGAAACCTCCTTTTATTATTTTGATTATAATACAAAAATAGCTTAAATACTAATGTTTGCAACAATTTAGATTTATTCTGCTAAACCTAAAATTTATTCTCGATATATTTAATTTAGGAGGGGAATTGTTATGCAAATAAAAATTATTAAAAACCGTATAAGATGTAAACATTGTAAGGATATTATCGAATCTAAAAGTGTTCATGACTTTAAATTTTGCTCTTGTGGAAAAGTTGCTGTTGATGGCGGCTATGAATATTTAAGAAGATGCGGTCATCCAAATGATTGGGAAGAATTAAGCCAAACAGAATATGTTAATTAAAGTTGCATCTAGCCCTTATTCCAAAGAATACCGGCTAGTTAAGCGAGTCATAATATAAGGAGGAAGAATGAAAAATCTTGAAACAAAAGTCGAGGAAATTCAGCATTTACTTTTTGAAGCGAGGTCGTTGGTAAAAATTTGTGCCTTAGCTTCGGATTCTTGTATTACAGATAAAGAATTGCAGTTACGGGATAATCTGGAAGTTTACGAAGTTCTACGTAAGGTAAATCTATTGCTTGCAAATATAGAGGGTATCTTAGATACCTAAAGAGTTTCAAAAAATTGTGCAAGCTTAATATCAAAGGCTTTAGCTAGCTTGAAGATTTTATCAACGCTCGTGTTTCTTTCGCCTCGTTCTACCATGCCTATAAAATTAGTAGATAATCCAATTCTTTCGGCAAGCTCAGACTGTGTTAAGCCGCTCTTTTTTCTTAAGTCGCGGATACGCAAACCAAAAATTTTTAAATTATTTTCTTTTTCGATTAATTCTTCTTTAGTCAAATTATCCATTAAAGCTATTATGATAGGTACTTTGACTATATAAAACAAACTGACCGTGTTATTTTAATTTTTTTGTAGTATATTTTATTTAGAGGTAAAGAATGAAAATTGATAAATATTTATTAGAATTTGAAATTGGACATTTGAAAACTCCGATACAAGCATTTTGTGCAAAAGAGAATGATGTTGTTGACCAATTAAGACATAAAGCAATTTCCAAAAAAGAAAAGAAAATATCCTATAAAGAATATGAATATCAATATCCTCAATTAATTGAATACGGGTTACCATATAGTCCATATAAATCTGTACTTAATTATTATCAAAATATTCAAGATGATAAGTGGTTTTTAAATTATAAATATAATACAGCTAATCATTTTACTAATTTTAATATCTTATTTATTTTTGGCATAATATGGGCGTGCTTATTGGTATTTCTTTTAAAAAAATATAAAACTTTTATTGAAAGAATTTCGAAAAAGGAACAAAAAAACAACCAATTTGATGAAACTAAAAAATGTCCTTACTGTTCAGAAGAAATTTTATCAACGGCAAAAAAATGTAAATACTGCCATTCAAAATTAGATACCTTTGATTTTATTAAAAATACAAAATTCAATAAATTTGTATATTGTTGCATTGCTTGTCTACTAGGTTTTTCAATATTTACCAATATTGTTCTTTTTATTTATCCAATTATAATTTACTTAATTTTTTCTATTTTAACTTTTTTTGACCCATTAATTGTTAGTTTAAGTTTAATATTTGCAAATATAATTTTTGCAAATATCCAAAATAAATTTAAGGTAATTGCCACTGGATTTGCTTTTTGCTTGCTTGCGATTTGTTTTGCTTTTTATTCTTCTTATATCGCAAATATGTGGACTATTGGAAGATTAACCGCTCTTTTATTTACTGGTATTTGCTTAAATGTATATATATTAAAATTCTTCAAAAAGAAATATAATACTAATTTTGTTTTCTTCTTTTTATATTTTATATTTACTATATTTGCGAGTTGTATAATAAGCCAATTTTACGAGCCTATTAAAGCGGTTGGTGGTTAATTGTGATAGAAAGTGAGGTTTTATGAAAAAGATTTTATTATCATTAGCAACATTATTTTTATTTAGTGCTAGTGCAAATGCAGCAACAACAATTATTGAAAATTATGACGCTGCAAAATTAAAACAAGATATTATAGGAATCTATGCCTTAAAAGGTGCAGTTATTGAATCTAATAAATTAAATGAATATTCTTTTACAGTAAAAACGCGTTATTTAACTTTATGGAGTGGATATCAATTTAAAAAGACTTTTACAATCGTACCAAATGGTAAAAATTGTATTTTGAGCTTAGTTAATAATTCATTTATTTGGCCCTATGATGTCAAAGAACTATATGTTTTAGAAAAAGAATTAAAAGGTGGTTATACTTATGGTCTTAATTACTTTATTAAACTAAAAGCTAATCCAAATAAAAATTATATGTCTGATGGCATTGATTCAAATGGAACACCAACAAGAATTAGTAATTCTAATGATGCAGAAATCATTTATTTTTACGATGTTGTTCCAAAATCTACAATTAGAGGTCCTCGTTTAATTTCAACTACATTAAGTGCACAAGAACAAGGATTAAAATCTAAAAACAGAATTGTTGAAATCAATGATAAACATATTAAAAAATATAAGCCACAAGAATTATGGACTTTACTAAATCCAACAAAAGCAGGACAAACAATAAAAGTTGGGTATAAAGAAAAAACTGGTGGAAAAATAAAATATGTAACACTGTATAGTAAATATCAAAAACCTATTTTAGACAATTTATAATAAAAGTGCCCTTGATTTCATTTCAAGGGCATTAATTTTTCTAATTCTTGTTTTATTATTTTATCATCTGAACAAAACAAATCTTCAAAAGAAGTATCTACTCCAAAATCAGAAAGTTTGGCAAATGACTCTTCGCCCATATCATAGATTTCTTTTGCCCTAACGATATATTGAATATTCAAATTCTCTTTTAATTGTTTTTCGCAAAAATCTATAAATATGTTGACTGCGGTTTTTGCGCTATGTGATTTTCGGATTCTATCTATTAATGTCTTTTTTCTTCGTGCAAATATTGCATAATGACAATTTGGGTCATGGTATTCTGGGTTTGAGCCGCTCAATGTAGTACAATCAACACTATGACAAAAATGTTTCCGCTCATCAAATTCAATATATTCTTTATTTCTAATAAAGCTTGGAGCTTTAAATTTATCTATAGCACCACAATAAATACATTGTTTATAGGGCTTCTTTACCTCATAAGATATATCATCTTCAAAATCGAAAAGAGCTATATATTTAACGTGCACCAATAGCCAATCCATTGCGTTTGGCTCTGGGCTCATTGTTTGGGTTATTTGATATTTTATTACTTGCGGTAATGGTGAAAACCTATCAGCTAGGTTGTATGAAAGTGCTCTAAAAAATTGCATTAATTGTAAATTATTTAATTTTGTTATTGGCTTAATATACTTTTCTAGAAAAGAATCTTCTTCTATTCCTAAATTTTTTGCTAAATACTTTTGAGAGTTTTCACCAATATCATAAATTTTGTCTGCTTTTTCTTCAAACCAGGCAATAAAGGCTTTTTTTAGTTCTTTTTCGTATTTTGTTTTGTTCATTTTATATTCCTAAAAGTAGCTAGCGTATATTATAAAATTCACTAGATAATTAAAATATAACTTAAATTTATATTCCTTGCAAGGTGTAAATAATTAAGATAAACAAAATAATAAGGAGAAATAATAATGACAATTTTTACAATTGAAGAAGTAGAAAAATTCTTAGGTTACAGCCTAAAAAAAGTTGGAGTTAACCAATATCAAGGTCCATGTCCTTATTGCAGACAAGAGGGCGGTGATACAAAGGGGGATAACCTAAGCTTTAATCCAAACAGAGGTATCTTTTGTGGGGTAACACCAGATAACGAACATGGTAAACGCCTAGCACAAGAAATCATAAAAACCAGATATGAAGGAAAAGAAACCTATAAAAAAGTATCAGAACTTAGTTATAGTGAAAAGGATATTGAAAGATACAATTCAAATCTTTTTAATAATAAGAAAATGTTAGAGCTTGTAAAAGAAGCTACCGGACTAAGCGAAGAAGTTATCAAAGAATGTAAAATTGGTTTTAGTAAAGAAAGCAAAGTTTTTGTTCTTCCAATGATTGCAATTGATGATACCATTACCGGTCTTGAAATTAGAGTACCAGAAAATCACAAAGGCAAGTTTAAATTCATTTGCAAGACAAAAGACTATGCTAAGGATGTTGAAAAATGTTTATCTAAAATCAATTCCCCTAAAGAAGTCAAAAAAGCAATTGTTTGTGCAGGATATAAAGACGGATATGCAATTTACCAATATTTGAAAGATATCGGACAAGAGAATGAATATCAAATTTTAACAAATACCAATGGTGAGCCTAATACAGCAAGAGCGTTGGAGCCACATGTTGAATATTTAAAAGAATTTGAGCAAATAATTCTTTGTTTAGATAATGATAAAGCAGGGAAAAAAGCTATAGAAAAAGTTGAGCAATCAATTCCTCTTATTTTTTACAACTTAAACTTAGGTAGATTGTCTGGAATTTCAGAATATATTAATGATTTTAATGACCTTTATAAATATCTTAAAAGCAAAAATATTACAGATGATGTTATAAAGAAAAATTTAAAACTTTCAAGTCATTCAATATTAAAACTGTATTTGAATAATCCAAATGCGGATTTAGAGCAAAAGAAAGTTGTTCAAATTGATAATAAACATACTTCTGTTATGTCATACTTTAAAACCGGGATTTATCCATATAGAAATAATTACTATCATATTAGCTATAATTCTGAAAATTCAGAATTAACATATATTAGAAAGTCTAATTTCACACTAAATATATTGCGTACAATAATTTTCAACTCTCTTAGTTTTGAAAATCAAACAGAATATCGTTTGGAAGTTGTTACAAACATAGGTAAAAGAACAACAAAAGCGAAAATTCTTACGCAAAAAGAACTTTTAGATATTAAAAATTTACACGAAATTTTAAAAGAGGGCGGGATTCATTTGCATACTTTAAAGGATGCAGAACTTAAAAATATCATATTAGAAGAATTAGACAACTTGAATGAAGAATTAAATATTTATAAAAACCCGTCTTTAATTCATCATCAATCAAAACCATACTGGATTTATAAAAATGCTGTGATTGATTTAGAAAATGGGAATATTCTTGTGCCAACTAAAGAGAATAAAAACATTATACAAATTAGTCCGCGTAATTTTATTGCTCTTGATGTTGATAACGGAATGTATGCACCTAGTTTATATATTCCTAATATGAGCTATGCAGATTTTATAAATGAAAATAAAGATGATGAGTTGGTTTCTGAGTTAGCCCCAAAATCTAAAACGATTGAATCACTTATAGCTAAAGCTTTATTTATCAATACATTACGAACATACGGGAATAAGGTTGAACCGTTCTTGTCTCTTGGAACAGCCTTTATGAGCCCTTTTGTCAACATATTATTTGAAAAAACTATGGGATACCCGATTAATTTTATGTATGGTGAAGCTGCAAGCGGAAAAAGTAACTTACTCCAAACAATAGCTTACTCTTTTGGTTTTGATACAAGATTTTTGAGCAGCGGAAATGATACGCCATTAAATTTATTACACAATATGGAATACTACAGTAGCACTCCGATATTATATGCAGAAATTGAAGGATATATGCGAAAGAACTTTGAAACAACGGTCAAAGCTGTATATGACAGAAATGCAAGAAAAAGAATGACTGCATTTGGTAAAAATCAAGATATTAAAGCAATAAATGCTACTTTAAATTTTGCAAGCAATGATAGAGCACATAGGAATCCACAAACAGCAACAAGACTTGTTTATACGGAATTTTATAAAGATGATTTTAATCCACAAGAAGCAAGTAAAATAAATAGCATTAGAGAAAAATATCTTTCTTGTATCTTGCCTAAAATCCTTTTAAGGTTCAATGACACAGAAAAGCTATATACGGATTTGAAAAACAAATGTAAAATTATTCAAGAATTCAACCCAAACCTGGATTTAAGGTGTGTAAACAATATAGCAATAGCAATGTTGGGAATGGATTATCTTTATCAATTAGCTGATTTTAATGTCGAATTTAAAGAAGGTGAAGAAGTAAAAATCCTTAATCAAAATCTTGAAAAATATGTAAAATCTCATCAAATCATAATACATACGGAAGATTGTTTTGAAAAGTTCATGCAAATATTTTTAAATCTCGCAAAAAGCGATAAGATAAAATTTTGCGGCGAATATATTTTTAATGAAAATAAACGCGAATTAAGCATATATATTGAAGGAACTTATCAATTATTTAAGAAAGAGTATAAACAATCAGAGGAAAATGGTGTTTATATTCCCGATAGTAAGGATATAAGGATTCAAGCTCTTAAGAACGAATTTATTACTTATAAGTCTAAAAACTTTGGAAATAATAAGACTAAACGAGCAATAATCATTCAAATACCCGAAAATGATGAATTTTTAAATTACATTTTTGATGAATTAGTTAAACATCAAGAAGAAATGACAGAGCGTGAATTGAAAAAAAGTGACCCGATTTATACGCCATACATGAGCTTGAAAGCTTCAAATGCTGATTTGATATAACGCAATTTATTTGCAATCCAAAAAGGTTTGTAAATAAAGGGTTTTAGTCAAAAATTGCATTATTACAAAGTTACGAAAAATATTTTATTATTTTAAATTTTAAAGTAATTTTGCAATTTAAACAAAAAACTGGTCTCAAACTCATACAAAACAAACCTTTTGGTAATTGCGAAAATAATTACACTAAATTACGAAAGGAACAAAAAATGTTATTAACTATAAAAGAAATCTCAAAAATTTTAAAAATATCCGAATCCACTCTTTACAGGTGGGTACACAAACGGGAAATTCCGTTTGTGAAACTCGGGGGCAAGTTATTATTTTCACAAGATGAGATTCAAGAATACATAAAGAAAAATTCTGTTAGCAATTTGTAGTCAAAGTGCTTACAGAAAACCGAATACACGGCATAATAAAAATAAAAGGATTAAAAAACTATGGCAAAAGTTCGAAAAAACAAAAGAGCAAATTACTGGGAGGTCGATTATCTCGACCTCTTTGGTAAAAGAAAAGTTAAAGGCGGATTTAAAACAAAAGTTGAAGCAGAAGCCTTTATGGTTGATATTTTATCAAAACTCCAAACCGGTACAATGCCTAAAAATAATAAAATGACATTCTCGGAAGCTGCTGATATTTTTATGCGACTACACGCAAATAAAAAGTGTAAACCCAATACAGAACACGGTTATCACGGTTATTTAAAAAATCATTTATTACCTTACTTTGGGAAGATAAAATTAATAGAAATTACTCCACTTGCAGTCAATGAATTTATCGCACAAGAACTTGAAACAGGGCGCAAAAATTCAACCGTAAATAAGTATAAAAAACTTATGAGCCAGATTTTTAGTTTTATGATTGATAATGAAGTTATCGTTAGAAATCCTCTTGCCAGAATCAAATCTTTAAGGGAAGAAAAAAGCGAGGAAGTTTGTGCTTTATCAAGTCAAGAAGTACAAATATTACTTACAAAGACAAAACAAGTATATCCCGATTTTTACCCGTTGTTATTTACCGCTATTTTTACGGGTTTAAGGCAGGGTGAACTTATGGCTTTAACGTGGGATTCAATAAACTGGGTTACAAAGAAAATTACTATTGATAAAAATTATACTCACGGAAGGCTTGGAACCCCTAAAACGGGAAAAATTAGAAAAGTTGATATGTCTTTGGAGCTTGTAAAAGTTTTGAAAGAATGGCGTCTGGCTTGTCCTAAAGGTGAAAAGAATCTTTTGTTTCCAAATGGCGAAGGCGAGTATCAAGACGCAAATAATATGATAAAAAGAAGATACAAACCAGCTTTAAGCCGCGCCGGAATTAATTATATAAAATTTCACGGCTTAAGACATACCTACGCAAGTCTATTACTTGCAAATGGTGTACCAATGAAATATGTTCAGCACCAATTAGGCCATAGTTCAATCAAAATGACAATGGATTTATACACTCATCTCTTACCCGAAACTAACGAGCAATGTGTAATTGCTCTTGATAATATTGTCGAAAAGACGCAAGAAGCTATAGAAATTAGAAAGTTTGGGACTTAGCCTATTTAAAGACTTGAATCAATGCTAAAATGAAAGAGCTAGCAGCAAAAAGACCTGTAACTATTGACACAATAAGAGTTGTTTTATATTGCTTGTTTGATGAATCTTGAATCGTTTTAACTTGTTGGGTTAATTCTTCAATAGTTTTTGTATTTTCTTCAATTATATATTGAGTTTTATTTAATACTTGAGTTTGTTGTTTGCTTTCAACCAAACATTTTTCCATATTTTTATCTGTTTCAATAATTGGATTTCTTTGTTTTGCCATTTCTGCTACTTCATGTGCAGAAGTAGGTTGCTTAGGATATAAAAAAGCTGAATTGTAATTATAGTTTTGATTCATGATTAAAATATCCCCATTGATGAAGTAATAATTTTAGATAAGGTTGAAGAAACAACACCAATTCCAACCTTTTGTAATACATCGCATATTTTTTGAAGTTTTGTCTCTTTCGGTTCATTTTCTTTTAATATAGCTTCGATTTCTCTCATTCTTGCCGGTGGAAGTTCGTCTTTTATGATATCCTTTATATCCATTGTCTGTGTTTGAGTTTGCGTTTGGGTTTGAGAAAAGTTAGGATTGTTATTTATAATAACATTGTTTTTGTTAGTATTCAGCGTTTTTTTATTTTGATTTTTTCGTATATCTAAACATTTAATCATACCTGTTAAGCAGTGCTTAAAATCATCTATATGAACTTGTTTATATCCGTGCATTGCATATAATCCAATATTTATAAATTGATTATATTGAGGGCTTTTTTCTGTAAATATTTCTGCAATTATTGGTAATGTTTCAGTCCTCCAATTATCAAGAGTTAAAATAGTCGTTTCATTAAGTTTATTCAATTGTTCTTCTAATAGCTCTTTTTCAGTCATTACCATACCTCCATTATTATTAAACCATTATTTCTGTAGTTTTCTTAAAAAATAAACAAAAAATTAATATTTGGACTAGGATTAAAAACCGTAAAACCGCATTTTACTACGCACACACTACAAACTTCTTGCAAAAATCATGATAAAGCCTGATTAAAGGGGGTAAATGTTGAGACAAGAAACAAGCTCCGAAGCAATAAAAATAATCACTTATGACTAATTGTGATAAAAGCTAAAAACAGCTGAAAAACGGCATGAGAGCTACTTCTAAGCAGAGGGTCCCGCGTTCGAATCGCGGCAGGCGTATTTTTTTAAGAGATGGGCATTGCCTATCTCTTTTTATGCTTTTAACCATATCGGGCAATAAAAAAATTTGTCTTTTATTTTAGAATGCTTTTTGCAGAGCAGTCTGCAGAAAGGCGGATAAAATGAGTTTTAATCCATTAAAAGAAAAGGGCATTCCAGTTGAAAAACAAGTCAGAAACTGGCACCAGATAGTAGGTAAGCCTTATAACAAAACAGATGTTGATTGTTATACAAGAACAAGACAAATTTTGATGAATGGTATAGAAATAGAGGCGTGGGGCTTCAAACACCAGCTTAATCGATTTGTTCCTGATACTAAAGATAAACAGCTTATTGCACTGATTAGCAGAATAGAAGATTCTCAACAGACGACTGCAAACTGGATGGGACCTGCAGATCAGTCTGTTTTAGAAACGACTCTGGGGTATGAACAAGTTGCTGTTGATTTGACTGCGTGGATGGCGCAAAATGAGCCGGATCCTTATGTAAAAGAAACCTTTGACTTCGGGCTTCTGGAAGATTTTGACCACCTGTATAGATACAGTCAATTTGCATATATGACTGAAGGTATTGAACCTAATGATATTGTACAAGGTAAGACTGATGTTATTGTGGGAAGACCAACTCAGCATCACCACAATGATAATGGCTTGAGAATAAGAAAACATTATGATAAAAATACAGCACATCCTCAGACAAAGGTTAATATTTTAACTCTTCTTTCCGGTGAACAGCAAACTCATAATTACTATGCTGAACACGGTTTTATGTACGGTGACCACGTATTAAGAGAAACTTATGCGGAGATAAAGGATGTTGAGGAAGAACATGTAACCATGTATGAATCTTTAATTGATCCGACCGAATCCATGTGGGAAAAATTCCTTATACACGAATTTACCGAGGTATGTAATTATTATACCTGCATGGAAGATGAACCGGATGATAGAATCAAAAAGATTTGGGAATTGTTTGTTGATATAGAACTTGGACACCTTCAAGCTGCAGCAAGTTTGTTCTGCAAGTATGAAAATCGTGATCCAGAGGAAGTTATCGGCAGCGAAATCGTTATTCCTTGCAGATTCAAGAGTCAGAAGGCTTATGTACAAAAAGTTCTTGAAAAAGAAGTTGATAAACGTCTGGAATCTCAGGGTGAGTTTACTACAATAAAGGCTCTTCCGGAAGATTGGCCTAGCTATGATGTTCAGATGAAACAAAATGAAATCAGCTCTCCTTCGGAAAATGCAGTTAGACTTGCAGGGACATATCATGATAGAGATATTGTTGCAGCAGACGAACAACTTAAAGACAAAGAAGTCGCTATATTGAAAAAAGGTCTTCAAAAAGATGGCGTTGCCTGGAATACGGTAACTCCAGAAGAGTTAGAAAAAATGATTAAAAAGCACGAAAAAAGAGAAGACGAGAAAGAAAAGTTAATATAATTTATTAAAAAAGAGTCCTATTTATTAGGACTCTTTTAAATGTTTAACGTGTTTGTAGATGTATAAAATACCAAGTATACCCACTACAACAACGATTAAAATATCAAACTTATGCCAGAGATGCTTAAACATTTCCATATTCTGTCCGAATTTTACCCCGACATAAACAAGCAGATAACTCCAAACAAGCGAGCCCAGGAATGTAAGTGTAAAAAATATTCTTTTTCTTGCCCTCAAAATGCCGGCAGGAAGTGAAATAAAAGTTCTTATTACAGGCAGCATTCTGCATATGAAGAATGCCCAGTCACCATATTTTTCTACCCATTTATCAGCATCATCAAGATCTTTATGGGAAATGAGAAAATATTTTCCATATTTTTCAATAAACTTACGTCCGCCGAAATAGCCAAGGTAGTAAGAAGGAATTGAACCCAATACGCATCCGAATGCACCTGCCCAGGCAGCTACGTGAAAATTCATTTCACCTTTGCTTACAATATAGCCCGCAAAAGGAAGTATGGCTTCACTCGGAAGCGGTATATTGCAAGATTCTATTGCCATAAGCAAACTTATACCGAACGGACCCATTACGGTGATAATGTGTTCTATAAATTTAACAAGAACAGCAAGTACAGTATTAATTAATTCCATAAATTTCTCCCATCATTTATATTTAACTTTGTTTATCAAGCAGGCTGTTAATTGCGTCGTAAATTCTTTGGAAATCATGATTAGGCGCCAATTTAGGACAGCGTCTTAGTTTATTCCCTTTGAAATATGATTCAAGAACATCAATCAACTCCGCGAGAGGTTTAATAAGATTAGTAGTTAAAGTTTTTATTAGTATTAATCCAAGACCCCAGGTAATAAGAGTTAGGAATCCAATAACCCAGGCACCTGCAGAACTTAATTTTTTTGCCCGCAAAGCTGCGTTCTGCATCCCGACTCTGTTTATCCTTGACAATTCTATTATATTATTAACGGTTGTTTCTTTATATCCGGCATTATTTTTAAAAGCAGATTTATAACTCTTTTCGATTTTGTTGATTACTTCTGCTTCTCCCTTTTCTGTAACATTTGTTTTTCCTTTGGTTAAAGCTTCTTCAAAGGATTTTATATCTTTGTTCACAGTGAGAGCTGACATCATACTTTCTGCGATATAAAGTGATTGAGTGTTGTGTTTATTTATCTGCTCAATTGATGGGGCTAGTCTTAAAAATCCGCGAATGCCCGCTGCTGCAAGCAGTGTAGAAAATACAAGAAGTAAAATAAACGATAAATAAAAAGATTTTGAAAAATTCATTATTTATTCTCCTCAATCATTTTTGCGATTGCGTCTTCTGTACATACTAACAGCAATTTATCTTTTGTATTTAAAATTTCATTTGGAAATGGTCTTGCAAGTTTATTCCCTTTTTTGATTGCCGCAACAATAATTCCATATTTGTTAGGAAGTGCGAGTTCAATCAGGTTTTTACCTTCCATAAACGGCTGTACATTTATTTCAAGAAGCTGGATATCTTCTGATGTTTCATCTGCGATAATATTCTGGAACAGAATTTTGTATGCGAATTTTTTCCCATATTCTGCATCAGGGTTAATAACGTTCTTAGCACCTACTGCTTTTAAAATACGCTCATGAATTTTATCGGTAGCTCTTGCAATAACGTTGTCACATCCCATCTGTCTTAAAATTGCTGTTGTAAGTATAGACGGTTCTCTTGCACCGATTGCACAAATTACAACATCGCGCTCCTTGGGGCATAATTTTCCGAGAGCCGTTTCATCTGTAGCATCAAGACAGAGTGCGTCATCTAAAAATCCTGCGGCTTCGTCAACAAGCTCTTTATCTTGATCGACTGCTATAACCTCTGTGCCTTTTTCTGATAGAGTTCTTGCAAGCGACATACCGAACTGTCCCAAACCTATTATTAAAACCTGTATAGACATATTTTTCTCCTATGTTAGTGAAATTTTTGCATCAGGATAACTAATCCTTGAATCTATATTTTTAGTATTTAAGTAGCAAATCAGTGTTGCAGGAGCAACCCTTCCAAGAAACATTGCTGCAATAATGATAACTTTCCCAACTCCGTCAAGCTGGCTTGTAGCTCCCATTGATAAACCAACTGTACCAAGTGCTGATGCTGCTTCAAAAATTAGCTGCTCTGCACCGGCGGTTTGGGTTGTCAGAAGCATCAAAACTATTGTAACAAGTATTGACAGGTATACTACTGTTAATGTTATTGCTTTTTTTATTGTATCAAGCTTAATAACTCTATTTCTTACAACATTATCTTTTATGCGGATTGCATTGTAGCAGGTTAAAAATAAAACACTAATCGTTGTCGTCTTTAAGCCTCCAGCAGTACCTCCCGGAGAGCCTCCGGCTATCATAAGTGCAACCATAAGCAGGAATGTTCCAGGATTTATACTGCTCAAATCTACTGAATTAAATCCTGCTGTTCTTGAAGTTGCTGATTGAAACCAGGCGTTATGAATTTTATCTGCAATGCTCATTCCGCTTAAAACACCATTATATTCTGAAAGGAAGAAAAACAGTGTTCCTCCGATTAAAAGTGCTAAAGTTGTATAGAAAACCAGTACTGCAACCGGAGGGAGTTTTTTCCCTTTGAAAATATTTTGCAGCATAAGGCAGATTGCCGGTGACATACCGCCAAGAATTATTAAAAATGAAACAGTATAGGTTAAAAGAGGAAAACTGTTATAACCTATAAGGTTGTCATTTTTTAGGAAAAATCCGGCATTACAGAACGCTGATATAGAAGTAAAGAACCCGAATTTAAGCCCTGTAAGCAGACTGTGTTCGCTAAATGTAAAACAGGCAGAAAGGATAATTGCTCCTGTTAGTTCCACAATAAATGTATATTTAAAAATACGTATTAGGGATTTTTTTATTTCTTCTTTGCTTTCCGCTTCAAAGATGTTTCTGGCATTTTTTTCATGTGTAAGCGACATTCTTTTGCCCAGAAGTATAAATATAATAGAGCTGATACTCATTATTCCCAATCCGCCGGCTTGTATTAACAGCAATAAAACAAGCTGTCCTACGCCAGTAAATTTATCACTTACGCTCACAACAGAAAGGCCTGTTACGCATACTGCACTTACAGCTGTAAACATTGCATCCAGAAATGATACACCATGCGGAGAACAGAATGGTAAATATAGTATTATGCCTCCGGTCAGGCAAAGCAGGAAAAAGGTTGCGGGAAGTATTCTCTCCGGAGTTTTTGTAATAAATTCAAATCTGTTTTTTCGTTTTGCCATTAAATTTATCATCCACTTTTGAAAAAAGTATAACATAAAATTTTTTATAAAAAATTCTTATGATATGATATAGAAAAAAGGAGAGTTAATATGTTAACTAAAAATTCATCATTAAAAACAATGTTTTCAGGTGTTGATTTCTCTAAATATTCTTCTAAAACATCTGATTTTGTAAACGAGTTTTCATCACGTGCTAATCAGCCGGGCAAGTTCCTTAACTGGGTAAATCTCCCTCAGGAACAAGCTAAAAGATTAGATGATATCTATTCTTTAGCTTCAAAATTAAAATCTCAGACCGGTGTTGAAAAATTAAGCGTAATGGGTATTGGCGGTTCAAAACACACTGTTGAGCATATGCTCGGTATTAACGGGTTGAACATCAATTCTGATAAAATTTATTTCTATTCTGATGTTGATTCAATCAGCTTCGCCAGATTTTTAGAAAAACTAGGTAATGATGTATTGTCATCAAGCTATATGATTGCATCAAAATCAGGTTCAACATTTGAAACTAAAGATGGTTTCTTGAGAATACAAAAAATGCTTGAAGATGCATATATTGCTAAAGGACAATCTTTAGAAGAGGCAAAAAAATCTGCGGCAAAACATTTTATTGCAGTAACAGACAAGAATGCAGAGAAGAGCGAGCTTAGAAGAACATCTAATGAAAACGGCTGGCTCGGCGATTTGTATATTCACGATGATGTAGGCGGAAGATTTTCTGCTTTTGATGATCACGCTTTATTCACATTAGCATTTGCAGGTATGAGCAAAGAAGATATGAAAACAATGTTAATTTCAGCACAAGAAATTTCTTCACGTTCTTTATCTGCTGATTTAGAACTTAATGATGCATTAAAAGAAGGTATTTTCTGGGCTGATGCTAAACTTAACGGGATTGAAGCTTCTGTTCATCAGTATATGGGTTCTATGTTTGAAAACACCGTTTACTGGCATGCACAAATGCAGAATGAATCTGTAAAAGATACGCTTAAACAGATTGCAAAAGTTCCTGATGCAATGCATCACTCTGCAGAAGCACACTTTAACCCAGCAAATAAACTTGTATTTGCGCTTACTGTTCCTGTAGATAAAGGTGTTTGTGCTGAAAATGCTGAAGCATATATAGGCGCATTGACAAAATCTTACGAATCAACAGGTGCTTTCTTCAAAGAATATGTTGAAACTTCAAAGCTTGGCTTGACTCCGGAAGCAGCAGGGGCTGTAACTCAATTGAGAGCATTTGCAACCTGCTATCAGGAAATAGTAGAAGCTGTTATGCAGAATAAAGCTCTTCCTGAAGTATTAGACAGCGTACTCCAGCCGCACGTAGAATTTTATAAAAAGAATTTGAAGGGCGGGGTTGTTGTTCCGGGAAGAATTTCAGGTTAAATCTTTTGATAAGGCCTCCGTGCAAACGGAGGCCTTATTTGTTATAATAGATTTATGGAACTTATAAAAACAGATGAATTTAATATAATTTATAAGGATATGCTGGCTCAATTTCCGAAGTCAGAGCTGAAATCATATGAAAAATTCTTGAAGCTATTCGGTGAAAATTATATTCTCTACAGGGTTGTTGATGGAGAGTTTGCAGGTTATATAATTCTTTTTGAGTATGGTGATTTCATTTTTATAGATTATATTGCGGTTTTGAAACAATTTCATTCAAAGGGGTTAGGCAGAAAAATTTTATCTCTTTTGAAAGATATTTATCCTGAAAAGAAAGGGTGTTTTTTAGAGGTAGAACCGCCTGATATTTCTAACCCTGATACAATAAGACGAATTAATTTTTATAAGAAAAACGGAGCACAGAAACTTGATGTAAATTATTTGTATCCTAATGAGCAGGGGTGTATACCGCTGGATTTATATTATATAAAATATAAAGATTTACCCTCTGATGAGGATATCAGAGTATTTATAACAGAGCTTTTCAAACAAGTTCATGGTGATTTAGCGCATTCTATGGAAGTTTTGCAAAAAATTTTTTGTTAGAAAACATAACAAGTGTGGTATTAATTAAATAGAGGTGTTTATATGAAATACATTTGGCTTTATATTATTGCAATAGTCGCATCTTTGGGCGGTTTATTGTCAGGGTATGATACCGGCGTAATTTCCGGCGCACTTTTATTTATTAACGAAACCTGGGTTCTGCCGGACACGTTGCAGGGTTTTCTTGTAAGCTCTGTTTTGATAGGTGCGGTAATCGGGGCTGCAACAAATGGTATTCTTGCAGATATTTTTGGACGTAAGAAAATCATCATGGCAACAGCTGTAATATTTATATTAGGTTCAATATTGTGTGCTTTTGCTCCAAATGTATATGTGTTAATACTTTCGAGAATTTTTGTAGGCTTTGCAGTTGGAATTGTTAACTTTGTTGTTCCTTTGTATCTGTCAGAAGTTTCACCTAAAAACTTAAGAGGAACGCTTGTTTCATTGTACCAGTGGGCAATTACCGCAGGTATTCTTTTCTCTTATTTTATTAACGCTGTTTTTGCTCAAGCAGTTTACAACTGGAGGTGGATGCTTTTTGCGGGTGTTGTTCCTGGACTCGTATTATTTATAGGAATGTGCTTTATGTCCGATACTCCCAGATGGCTTGTTTCTAAAAACAGAGATGATGAGGCAAAGAAAGTTTTTTCTAAAATAGAACCGGATATTGAGCCTGAAAAAGAAATTGCGGAGATTAAGGAAACTCTTGTTGATAACAGGCAGGAAAAGACTTTCAGATTAAAAAAATGGATGATAATGCCTTTTGTCGTTGGTATCGGAATTATGTTTGCGCAGATTTGTACAGGCATTAACACGATAATTTATTATGCTCCTACAATATTTAAGACAGCAGGATTTGACAGCAACCTTACTGCCATTTACGCAACAACAGGTATAGGCGTTGTAAACTTTATTATGACTATTGTAGCTGTATTCTTTACAGACAGGATTGGACGTAAACCGCTTCTATATTTTGGACTTACCGGTGTAATGTTAAGCTTGTTTGCTCTTGGCACATCTTTTGCATTTGCCGGGGTTTTGGGTTCAAGCTTGAAATGGGTTGCTGTAGGAAGTCTGGTAACTTATATAATTTGTTTTGCAATGAGCCTCGGACCAATCGGCTGGATACTAGTTTCGGAAGTTTTTCCGCTCAGAATAAGAGGTATTGCAATGAGTGTGTGTACCGTTTCGAACTTTGCATTTAATTTCTTTGTCGTCGGGAGTTTCCCTGTGTTGCTGCACAGAATCGGCGGGGCTTGGACATTCTGGATATTTGGTATTGTTTCTATTCTTTGCATAATTTTTGTTTACTTCTTCGTTCCTGAAACAAAGGGAATTTCGCTTGAAGAAATTGAATCAAACTGGAGGCGCGGTGTCAACCCGAGGGATTTTTGAATTAGCATAAATAATGCCTGACTGCCTAATACAAAAGCGAAGCCTTTAAAAAATAATTAAAATATGAAGAAACTTTTGATTTTAATATTAGGAGCAGCGCTCGGTATTGCAGGATTTATTTTTGTTGTTCACAGTTTTTATAACATCCATATAACTGCGGTTTTTGAAGAGTTAGAACCGTTTCCGAGAAATCTTAATGTATATTACAAAGGTTTCAAACTAGGGCGTTCTGTTAGAGTTCGTCCATCCAAGGATTTTACTAATACGCGGGTTGATATGATTTTGAACGCGAAAGGTATAAGCTTGCCTGATAATATTACTGCAAAGGTTAAAAGAAAAGATAAAAAAGACTATATAGAGCTTGAATATCCTGATGCACCGTCGATTACGGATATAAAAAATCATTCTGTTATACAGGGTAAAAAAAGTTTTGATATTTCAGGATATATTGATGAGCAGGCAGAGGGCGGCGGTTTGGATGAGATAAAAGATAATTTGAATGATACTGTCGAATCTGCGGGCGATACGCTTGACGCGCTTACAGAACTAATTGGAACTGCAAATGATATATTAAAAGACTTAAGACCGTCACTAAAAATAACAGGAGAAAATCTTGCTGTAATGAGCCAAAATCTATCGGATGTGACAGGTGAGTTAAGCCGCTCTGCAAAACCTAAGCGCCTTGATAATACTTTTGCGAACATCGAACAGACAACCAAAAATATAGAACGTGCTACAAAGAATTTGGAGAATGCCAGCCTCAATGTTTCCAATATAACAAAACACGCGGACAGCCAAACAATTTCACTTGTGGATTGCGTTATTCAAAATACAAATGCGGTTATTGAAAATGTAAATGTCGTAGTATCAAATGTTAATGATATTGTAAAAGGTTTTAAAGCAACTTTATCAAAACGTTTCGCCGGTATGAAGATAATGTTCGGCAAACCAATCGGGTAAAAACTCTAACTTTACATTGCGTCACACTTTATTGAATTGGAATAACATTTAAGATATCCTTAAATCAGTTGTAGATTATTTGGGAATTATACATGGAAAAAGGTTTTGTAGAGAACGGATTTATTATTGATTTGAGCGATGCTAAAAATACAACACAGCTTGTGTTTGAACTTAGTTCAATAATGGAGCATCCTGATGTAAAAAGAAAAAATGTTTGTTTAAAATTAGGCAGTCTTGATTTGAAACAATCCCAGCTATTGAGTATCAAAGCTTTGATAGAATCAATGGATGCAAGTATTGCTTTTATTGATACGAATTCTGAACAAACTGAAGCGTCAGCAGTAAGCCTTGGAATAATAGTTTCAGAAATCAGCGACAGCTCTGTTCCTTCTGTGGGCTGTACTGCTTCAGAAGAAATTAAGGAAGAAGCTGTGGTTGTAAAAACAGAAGATGAAGCTGTTGAAGAAATTAATAAAACTGTTGAAATTCACGCAGATCCTGCAGCTAATTCTAATCCAATAGAAACAGCTGAAGGTATTGAAGATATTTATGATGAAGAATCAACGGAAGAATTGTCGGAGATAATTCCTTCAGAAGCATTTACTCCTGATTTTGAGGTGCTTGCTGCAAACGAAGGTTTGATAAAAACAGAAGAAACAAGTAAGTATATTCTTCTTGATACCGGTGATGTGCTTCCGGAAGGTGCAGAAGAAAATAGCGTAAACACTGAAACACTTCCGACTCTTTATATAAACCAGACATTGCGTTCCGGACAAACTGTAAGCTATGAAGGAAATATCCTTATAATCGGGGATGCACATCCGGGAAGCGAAATTGTAGCCGGCGGAGATATTACTGTATGGGGTATCCTTGGCGGCATTGCACATGCTGGTTCACAGGGCAATATAACATCAAAAGTAAGAGCATTAAAATTAAATGCGATTCAATTAAGAATAGCCGGTTTATATGCAAGACGTAATGATACATTAAATGTACCATACGTTCAAAAAACTAACGAGTTTACCCCTGAGGAAGCTCAAATTGAAGATGGAAAGATAGTAATTTACAAAAAGTTAAGGAGAGATTAATGACTGGTCGCGTAATAGTAATCACATCCGGAAAAGGCGGAGTAGGTAAAACCACTACCAGCGCAAATATAGGTACTGCGCTTGCAAAAGCCGGATATAAAGTCGTCCTTATAGATACTGATTTAGGTTTAAGAAACCTCGATTTGCTCTTAGGACTTGAAAATAGAATTGTATACACAATTGTTGACGTTATAGAAGAACGCTGCAAACTTAAACAGGCACTTGTTAAGGATAAGAAAAATCCAAACCTTTCGCTTCTTGCAGCAGCGCAGACAAGAGATAAAACAGCTGTAAATGCAGAACAGCTGAAAGAAATCTGTGATACTTTAAAAGAAGAAAATGATTTCGTTCTGGTAGACTGCCCTGCAGGTATAGAACAAGGATTCCAGAATGCAGTTGCAGGAGCAAGCGAGGCTATTGTTGTTACAACTCCTGAAATGTCAGCAATAAGAGATGCAGATAGAATTATTGGACTTTTGGAATCTAAGGAAGAAATTAAAAGCTATAAACTCTTATTAAATAGAGTTCGTCCGAGCCTTATCAAATCAAATGAGATGATGGGCGTTGATGATGTTGTAGAAATTCTTTCCTGCCCTCTTGTAGGCATAATTCCTGAGGATACCGGAATTATTACCTCAACAAATAAGGGCGAACCGATTGTTAATGATGAAAATGCGCTTGCCGGAAAAGCTTACAGAAACGTAGCTCAAAGAATTTTAGGCGAAGAAGTTCCATTCTTAGATTTGGATGAGCCTAAAGGTTTTATGGCAAAAATTAAAAATGCGTTTGCAAAATTGAAAGCGAAGGTGTAGGATGGGGCTTTTCTCTGATATCTATAATACAGTGGCTAAGTTCTTCCGCCCTCAAGAAGAACAGGGTGACGCTTCCAAGTCTGTAGCGACCAACAGACTTAAACTGGTTTTGATGCAGGATAGGACAAATCTTACTCCAAAAATTCTTGAACAGATGAGAGGCGAATTAATTGATTTGCTTTCAAGATATGTTGAGCTTGACAAGGAACTTCTTGAATTGAACTTTGAACAGGAAGGCGAACAAGTTGCATTAATGCTTTCAATTCCTGTAATCAGGGCGAAAGATGAAGAGGAGATTGAAGCTGCTTTAAAAGAAGAAGCTGAAAAACTTGCTGAAAAAGCAGAAGAGCTGGAAACTTCATCCGAAGAAGAGGAAGAAGATGTGTCTGACAGTGTAGAATCTGACGAAGACACAAAAGTTGTTTCTGCTCCAGAAGGAATAAATGCAAATAAGCAGACAGAAGAAGTAAAAGAAGAATGTCATTCTGAGAATTAAAATTTTTAAAGGCGGCGGTGGTAAAGCCACCGCCGCCTTTTTGCTATGCCTCAGTCTTAATATTTTTCAAGAGCAGAATTAACGGAATAATTACTACCCCTGCAACAGCAAAAATTCTGAAAGCATCGATAAATGCAGATAGGTTTGCCTGCTGCATAAGAAGATTGTAAGCAGTATGTTGTCCCATATAAGCAGCAGTATGCGGATCAACAGTAGTCATAAACATACTTCCGTATGCCTGAACTCTTTCTGTGTAAGTTTGTGCTGTATCAGTAAGGTGCTGTATAAGCATAAACTGGTGTTTTTGAGCACCCCTTGAAAGCAGTGTTGCTACAATAGATGTTCCGAATGCACCGCCTATATTTTTAAGCAGGTTTTGAAGTCCGCTGGCATTAGTCATCTGATCATTTCTAATTGTTGCAACAGAAAGTGTAATAATAGGAATCATTGCCAGCCCCAGCCCAACTCCGAACAAGAAGTTTGGAAACCCGATGTTCATTGTGGATATTTGAAGATTTAAGCCTCCAAGCATCCAACTTCCTGTTGCAATGCAGCCAAGGCCAATCATAACAAGAACCCTGTTGTCTATAAGATTAGCTAAAGTTGCACAAAGCACCATAGCCAGTAAAGCACCTAAACCTCTAGGCATCATGGAAAGCCCGCTCTTGTATGCATCATAACCCATTAGCGATTGCAGGAATTGCGGTAAAATTGCAAGAGAGGCAAGAAGCACGGCCTGCATAACTATCTGCACAAGTGTTCCGATTAAGAAATTTTTATCTTTGAAGACACTTAAGTCAACAAGAGAATCTTTGTTTCTAATTTGTGATACGAGAAATGCAATACCGGTTAAACAAGAAAGTGCTGACAACCAGCATATCCATGGAGCATTAAACCAGTCAGCATTATTCCCTTTATCTAATACAATTTGCAAAGTCAAAAGCCAGATAGAAAGCATAAAGAAGCCGAATGCATCGGTTTTAACACCTTTTTGCTTCTGTGCATATGGCGGGTCGTAAATTAATGATTTTGCGAGGAAAACAGTTAGAATACCTATTGGAATGTTGATGAAATAGATAAACGGCCAAGACCAGTTTTCTGTAATCCAGCCACCCAGTACCGGCCCTATAATCGGTGCCATTACTATAACCAGACCAAACATTGCCATTGCTTTGCCTCTATCCTGAGGTTTGAAGTTTTCAAGCAAAATGGCCTGGGAAATAGGAAGAAGGCCGCCTCCGCCTATACCTTGAAGGATTCGGGCAAAAATCATTGTTTCAAGATTTTCGGATATTCCGCATAAACCTGAGGCTACAGTAAATAGAATAATACTTAGCATAAAAAAGTTCTTTCTTCCAAGAACTTTGCTGAACCAGCCTACCATCGGAATAACAATACCGCTGGCAATAAGGTAAAACGTTAATATCCACATTGACTCTTCCCGGCTAACCGAAAAACTGCCGGCCATATGCGGTAATGCTACGTTTGCAATTGTTTCATCCAATACAAACATAAACGCAGCTGCCATTGTAGGCATACAGGCAAGCCACGGATTTCTATTCTGCTCTTCTATATTTTCTGTCATAATTTATTTCCTTTTTTATAAAAAATCGTACCATACTAATGTTGCATAAGCAACATGTTGTTTGAGCAACAAATTTTGTAAATATTTGTAAAATCAGCTGTTAAAAAATATACAAATGTGGAATATAATATATATAAGGATATGTTGTAAAGAATGAAAAGTTTCAATAATATATGCTTAATTTAATGGTACTGAAACCCTTACAGCTGCAAAGGAGGGCAAAATATCCTAATTTACAGGGCTTTTTAAGCGAGATGTTAAAATGAAAATTAACACAAATTTATCAAGTTTAATAGTACAATCCAGTCTAAAAACATCTACTAATGGGCTGAATATGGCAATAGAGCGCATGACAACGGGTTTTAAGATAAATCATGCGAAAGACAATGCTGCGAACTATTCAATAAACACAAAGCTTTCAAGTAAATTATCATCGTATTACGTAGCTCAGGATAATGCTTCTATGGGACTGGATATGATGACAAGTGCAATGGATAATCTGGATTTAATTTCTAGCCACCTTTCAAGAATGCGTGATTTGGCAGAACAGGCTGCAAATGGGACTTATGGAGAAGACTCTTTGAAAGCTATACAGGCGGAGATTAATGCAAGACTTGAAGAGTGTTCAAGAATAATTGAAAATAGTGAATATAATGGTATAAAATTATTTCAGGGCACAGAAGGATTGAATGGAAAGTTTTTGGAAGAAATAAAACCTTTGACAGAACAAGAAGCAATTGCTCAGGGGTATACGGTTATAAAAACGGCTGATGAATTACAGGCAATGGAAAATAATGTTAGCGGTAAATACATTTTGATGAATGATATTGATTTAGCCGGATATTCTTGGACTGCAGTAGGTACATCCTCTGACCATTTTAGCGGAGAATTTAATGGTAATGGGTATGTAATAAAAAATCTTACTGTTAATCAGTCAGGATTAGACTATCAAGGACTGTTTGGAAGAGTGAGTCATGCAAAAATAAGTAATGTAGGTCTGGAGAATGTTGAAGTAAAGGGTAATACTGGTACTGGAGCTTTGGCAGGATATACAGATAACTCAGATTTCAAAAATTGCTATGTTGATGGCGTTAGCATAAGTGGTGGTCTTGAGACGGGAGGACTTATCGGGACTTTGGATAGCGGCGGGATTCATAGCTGTTATATTATTAATGGTAGTGTGACTTCTTCAAGCTTTAATGTAGGCGGGCTTGTAGGCAATGCAAACAGTGGTATTATAGATTCTTATTCAACGGTTGATGTTACCGGCAATCAAAGAGTTGGAGGGTTGGCAGGAGCATTTTCTCAGGGAAGTATAAGAAATTGTTATTCGACTGGAAATGTGTCAGCAGTACGGGATACAGCAGGCGGTTTTGTGGGAAGTTTGAACGGCGGCACTCTTTCAAGCTGTTATACAACAAGTCTGGTAAATTCTGGTAATCCTGCAAAGCAGGGAGCTTTCACAGGAGTTTTAAGTCTCGGGAATATTGATGTTTCATTTACGAATTGTCATTATTATGGTTCTTACAACCCCGGTATGGCAGCAGTTGGTTACAATCCTAATAATAAAGACACAAGCGGCTTAACAGACGGGGGAACTCTTCCAGAACCAGTTATACCGAATATAATAAGTTTTCAAGTTGGGATTTATTCTGACAGCAGCTCTAGATTTGCTTTAGACTTAGAATTTACTCTGGATTTAAAGGTTAACGCTTCTGATGCCAACTCTGCAAGAAATGCTTTAACTAATATTGATAATTTACTTGCTAAAATAAATACTCGCCAGACAGAATTTGGCGCCGCATATAATCGTCTTGAGTCTGCATTTGAAGCAATCGGTGTAAATATTGAAAATTTAACCTCAACTCAATCGACAATTCGTGATGCAGATATTGCTGAAGAATCAAGTGCATATATTAGAAATCAAATTCTCCAGCAGGCAAGTGCAACGCTTCTTGCTACAGCTAATCAAACACCAGCTATAGCTTTGCAGCTGCTGTAATTAAAACTTAGCATATGAGCCTATAATTCTTACTCCTTCAGCTTGCGGCTCTAAATCAGAGATAAGAAGTTTTATTACTTCATCATCCTTGTGGCCGTCAAAATCAATAAATACAGCCTGTTCCTCAGCATTATTATTCATCATTTTAGAATTAATCTGGGTAATATTGATATTGTATTTTACAAAGACTTGAACAATATCTAAAAGCGCGCCCTGTCTATCATTTAGAAATAATACAATACTAGTTTTATCTTTTCCTGTAGGCAGAGTTGAAGCATCACCAATTACTATAAATCTGCGTTTGTTATCCTTATCGTCTTCAATATGTTCTTTTAAGACATTTAAATTATAAAGTTCAGCAGTTTTATGAGTTCCAATGATAGAGTATGTCAGGTTGTAGCCGTTAAGAAGTCTTGCAGCATCATCCATACTCTCTGCCACAACAATATTCAATTGTCTTGGCATCTCATCTCTAACAAAAATTTTACTTTTTGCAAGAGCATTAGGATTTGCAATCAACCCTGTAATGCTGTAAAATTCAGTAGTTTTAGACAAAATACAATCATTAACAGGAACAATTGTTTCAGCTAAAATTTGTATATTCTGGTTTTTTGTCTGAATAAGGTTGTCTATTGTTTCGCGTATAATTCCTTTATAAGTAGTTTCTACAGGCAAAACAGCAATCGCATTGCAATTCTCGTCCACATAATCAATACATTCTTTTATAGAATTAAGCGAACGCTGGTACAAGTATAAGTCATGGGCTTTGAATAGCTTATCTTTTGCTATTTCAGAATAAGAGCCGCCCATACCTAAGCAGACAACTTCATTAAAATCTTCAAACATAATAAACTCCGTGTTTTTTATAATTATAACACAGACGTACTGCTTTCTGCTGAATTTATTTTCCCCGCCTTAACGTCCGATTTCAACAGCTTTTGTCGCCATTGATTTAGAAATATTAACCAGTGCAAGGTTAGCTTCATAAGCTCTCTGTGCCATAATAGCATCAGCCATATCAACCATAGCATTAACATTAGAGGCTCTAATATATCCGTTTGCATCAGCATCAGGATGCCCCGGTGAATAAATTCTTTCACCTACAGTTGGGTCTTCTACACATCCATTAAATACAACACCGCCTTGAAGGTATGGAAGTGTGCCAACTCCGAATACATCGTTTTTCATTGTATTCATAAGGCCATGGAAAGAAATATCCTCTGAAGCATTTAAAACAGGAATACGTCTTACATAATTCGGTGTATCGACGTTTGCTATGTTTTTTGCATGGATATCTAACCTTAAACCGTGTGCTTTTAAGGCATTTGAACCGATGTTCATTGATTCCATTATACTCATAGTTATTTCCTTTCTTGCGTTACAATTGACCTGATAGTTTTGACTTTACCCCTATTTGCCTACGTTAATAACAGTTTTCATTTCTGTTATTATATTTGACATTCTTCTCGTTGCCATAGTGTATAGTAAAGCGTTTTTCTGCATTTCGGTAAGTTCTTCTGCTATATCAATTTCCTGTTTTTGTCTATCTTCAAGTATTCCAGATGGGCCTAGCTCTGTGGAAAGTTTTGTTTCAAGAGGGCTGTTCATAGTACCTAGATATGAAGAAAAATCAATGTCACGACGAACATAACCAGGAGTATCTACGTTTGCGACATTAGAACCCAGAGCTCGCTGTCTTTGAGAAATCAAATCAAGCATCAAATTGGTTTTTCCCATTGAATCTAAACTTGTGTACATTTATTTTCCTCCTTTCCGAAGGACATAGAACTTGTAGTATCAATTTTCATCAGGTATATTTACCCCGCTATTCTCTAATATTGATTGCTTTGTTGTACATATCGTCTGCAACTTTCATAAGGTTCATACTTGCAATCATTGATGTATTCAATCTCATTAAATCATTGAGTTCATCATAGATGTTTGTATTCGAAATCTCTGTTGCGTATTGCTTTATATTTTCTGTACCTTTAATTATTTTCGGAGCACCGGACTCGTCATTATAAACCATTTTATTATTATGTCCCTGCTCTAAAGCTTCCGGACAGTCGAATTGAACAATAGGAATTGTGCCGATTTTTTCGGGCAGAGAGCCTGCGTTGTCATAATTCATAACATCGCCGTTTGGTTTTATTTCAAATTTATATGAATTGGCAGGTATTCTTATTCCATCTCCCACCATCCAATCATCAACCGTCATAAGATATCCGTTTTCACCTCTTTTGAAAGCTCCATCACGGGTGTATTGTATTTCTCCGTCTGCTGAAACAACAGGAATATAACCTTCCCCGTCAATTGCGACATCGTAAGGATTTTTACTGATTCGAATAGAACCCTGCAGTGCATTTGTTCTGATAGCACCGTCAACGTATCCATCTTCTCTCAAAATTTGTTCAAAACGATTGGTTTTATATGCAGCAGTGTTGTAGTTTGCAAGGTTGTTGGCTACATAACCTAGTTTTTCAAACTGCATTGTTGCGTTATTAATACTTTTTCTGACTACCGCCTGCATGTTATACATAATTTAAAACCTCCTAAGATGTACTGCTTAACTGGCTTATTACTTTTTGTAAGTTAGTACTTTCAATAAGAAATATTTGTCTGTTTGCTTCAAAGTTTCTTACAACCGGTTTAACTGCAAGAAATTCATTTTGAAGCGTTACATTTGAGTACTCGTTGTAACCCTGTTTAACATCAGGATTTAGTACAGCCATTCCATTTGCATCTACAATGCCGAGAAACCCTGCGTCAACAAGTTGATTAGAGTCTTTTGCATATACGCTGACTTTACCTTTTGAATTTACAATAACCTGTGCCGGATTATCAGGAACAACAGGGAGTTTGATAGGCATACCGGCATCAGATAGAACCGGGCAGTCTTCAAGGTTTAATAAATTACCGGCTTTATCAAGTTTAAATCTGCCGTCACGTGTTAACTTAACACCTTCAGGGGTTTGGACTTGAAAATATCCTTTGTTAGCCATAGATATATCAAGCGGATTTTTAGAAACCATTATACGCCCGACCTGATCATCGACAGTTGTTGATAGTCCGTGTACACCTATATATTCTGTGAAAGAAGAAACAACAGGTTCTCTTCTCTGAAAACCTACTTTGTCAAAACCAGCTACATTATCGTTAATCATTCCGAGAATTTCGCTTTGAACATGCATAGCTCTTATAGAAGCTTTCATGCCTTGTTCACAAAATCTGACACCGCCATTGATTTGCATAGTTATACCTCATCTACTACCTAGTTTTATCGGATAATTAGTATATTTGCTTTAGTAAATATTTATAAAATCATCCGTTTAATGTAGTTTAATATGTTTATAATGTTTCGGGGAAAAAAGTCAAAAATTTTTGTTGACAATAAAATTTGTTTCTAATATCATAGAACTTGACGCCGGTATAGCTCAACGGTAGAGCAACGGTTTTGTAAACCGTAGGTTGTAGGTTCGATTCCTATTACCGGCTTTTTTCCCGGGGTGGAGAGAATGGATTGGTTAGATGCTCCAAGCTGGGTGAGACTGTTCTCGCAAAGCCCTTGTGGTTTAAGCCTTTGTGGCGCAGGGGTAGCGCACTCCCTTGGTAAGGGAGAGGCCACGAGTTCAAATCTCGTCAAAGGCATTTTTAAAATTAAATAAGGGTAGGTGGCCGAGTGGCTAAAGGCGACAGACTGTAAATCTGTTCACGAGAGTGTACGGTGGTTCGAATCCACCCCTGCCCATTTCTAAAAAGCCCTATTAGGGCTTTTTATTTTAAAGGAGTGTGTGTGTATGAAAATAAATTCTGCAAATAGTACAAATTTTCAGGCGATTACTTATCGTCCGGGGTGTCAGAAATATGTGGCGGAATATCTTACATCAAGAGATAAAGGTGTTTTGAGGCGGGCTGAAAGAGCTATGTCAAGGTGTAGAAAGTGGGATTTGGAGATTACATCAAAAGGTTTTAGAATTGCCTCAAAAACTACCGCGGATGCAATACTTGTAGAAGAATCAAGGCTTTGTAATGTACCACATGATAGAAATTTATCAATGAAAGCTATATATGACGGTCATTCTGAAACTTGTGAAACGGGACAATATTGTAAATTTGATATTAAATTGCCAAGCTATGAGGCTGCTATGGCACAGTATGCCAGATATTCAACTATGCCTTTGGTGGCGAAAGCCGTTGATTTGGTGGAAAAATTTGAAAAACAAGACGTGATTTTTACATATAATAAACCTTTAGTAAGAAAAATATGGGATATATTATTTAATTAATTGTGGCGTAAAAGGAAAATTTCTTGTATTTTTCAAACCAAAGTAGCAAAATTTTATATTTTCAGGTTTTAGGAAAAGTATGAACATATCCCCTTATACATACAGCAAAACTATGTATCCGAGTTTTTCAAGTAATATTGAGATAAGCAAGATTAATAAAAAGTTAATCGAATATGAAAAGAATGATTTTATCAGCGGGATTTATTATGTAGATTTACTGGCAAAAGATAAAAAACAATTTATAAAAGATAAGATTAACACATATATGCTTGATAAAAGGTTTGAGAATTACAGTTCAAAACTTTTTGCAGATAAGAAAAATGATGCTCCATACAAGTTGGCAGCAATTGTAAAAAAGCTTGATGCTTCCGGAAAAGAAACAATTATCAAACACAAAGTCCCGTCATTGTTTGAGGGGATGAATATTGACTCTATTACTAAAGCACTGGATACTCTATCATATTTAATTCGTGATGGATATAAAAGTTTAAAAAACGAGAGTAATCAACTCTTGATTGATAATAAAAAAATAGATTTAGAATATTTAGGCAAAGGGTGTAACAGCATTGTGTTTAAACTAAAAGACGGCAAAAATCCGCCTGTTGCAATGAAAACATATATAAATCCGGAAGATATTAATAGTTTGAGTATCTGGGGAGAACTTGCTGTGTATCAGGATGTACAATCAGAAAATATAAACAACATTCCGGCATTATTTCTCGCAAATCCAATATGCGTAAAAGTTGAAGATAAAACAAAAGAATATACTGAAGTATTTGATGTTGATGAAATAAAGGATTTTGATGGCTACAAAGGCGGTTGGACAATTGTTGAGTATATAACAAAAGAAACTCCTGTTAAGAAGGGTGGTATATCATTTAATGATTGGTTAACACAGAATAATATATATCATCTAGACATGTCTTTTGATAATTTTATAGGAGCTTATGTAACAGATTTAGGAGGTATTGATGCAGAGTGTTAAGTTTCCCATCGTTTTTCATATGCTTCAACAGCGAGAGCTGCTTCCTCTTCTGAATATTCATATCCGGATAGGCTTATCATAATTCTGCCGTGCGACTCCTCCAATAATTTTTTCTTAATTTTGTATGGATAAGTTTCATTGCCAGGCATATTACCGTTATGTATTTCTCGAATGATGTCATCTATGTAAATTTGCATATACTTGGGTATTTTAGGATGCCTTTTTATGTATTCGCATAAAGGCATATTTTCACGATAACGATTGCCGCTTGCAGATGTTAGAAGAAAGTTTCCTATTGTATTAAGTCCCCCATTTGAGGCCGGAGTTACATGTTCAATAGAACCTGTAGATGCTATGAATAAACGGCGGGTAATTTCTATCTGGTTTCTTTTAGAATATTTAACTATAAACGCATTACGGCTACTTTCAGAGGTTGGAAGAAATAGAGCCTTGTTTTTTATGTCATTAAAAATCTCTCGCTCATTTTCTTTGGGGATTATTTCTTCAAGTGAATTTAAAAAAGTTTTTCGTTTGAAAGTATCATGTTTGTTGTTGCTTATGATTATCTGACGGCATTTTGTTGTTTTTGTTCTTATTTTTAAAGCTGTTTGAGGAGATAATCTTCTTGTGAGGGCATCTACATCATCCAGAACCTCAAACTCTTCAAGTTTTAGCCTTGTTAAACAATTATTTTTAATCATCTGGAGGCAGTTTTGAAGATTATCATCAGGGTTTAGCATTGAAAAGTCTTTAAAAATAGCAAGTACTGATTTTTCAACAGACAAGAGGTTAGTCTGATATATAGATAATAGCTCAACAGCATCCTCAGCAGTTTTACATCTTGATAAACCCTTCTCAAAACTTTTAATAGTTTCGCTAGGAATAATTTTAATTCCGCGGTAAGGGCACGTTATATTCTTTAATCTGCGCAAAGGTTTACCAGCAGAAGTCTTACCTTCATAAGGGATATCGTAATAGTATTTTAAATAATTCTGAGAGGTTATTCGTTTTAACTTTTTTGAGGGCATAAATCCTCACTATTCTTTATTTCATGATATCAGATTGAGTATAGCTTCGCAAGGGAGTGTGCTACGCACGTAGGAATTTGGAACGCTGCTTTTAAAACTACTAACCTGTCTTGAGCCGCTAAAACCGCTTTGCGTCTAATTCTATAACATTTTGCATAAAATGTATTGTTTATTTTTTTTTATATACGCCTGTTAAAGCATTTTTTTTAGTTTTATGAATAAAATTTTACAAAACTTAATGATATCTATAAAGCTTATTATTACTAAAATATAGGTTATATTAATTAAATTTTTACATAACATTTTATGCAAAATGTTATATAAGAAATTAATTGTTATAAGAGCTTAAATAAAGAGTTTTGGCCTTTATACAAATAAGAAGAAAATTCCTGTGAATTTTATGTAAACTTTTGTAAAATTTTTAAAAAATTATTAAAGTTTTACCATCATGTTGCCGTTATAGATAATACGAACAATGAAGTTATTAGGTGTATCATGAAAGACAAGGTAGAGAGCGTAAACAATCTTTCTGCCCGTGATTTATCTCGGCAGCGAAAGATTATAATCGCAGTATTAGCTGGTATATGTTTTGTGGGTAACAGTCAGCAATCTTATGCAATCGGAACTGGCAGAACACAGGGTGATACTGATATTGGTGATGCTCGAACTTTTAAGTTTAAGGATAGAATTAATGTTAAATTCGGGCAGGGAAAGCCTTCTGGATATGCTGCTAATGCTTTATATAATGTTGTGGAGGGGACATCAGGCGATTATAACTATAAACAGGAAACAGTTAATGCAGACGGTTCTGTAACAGTACATTATTATAAAATTACCCTGAATGCAGCAAATACCGGAACCTCTTCAAATATAAGCTGGACAGAGGTTTCTTCAGCAGGTACAGATACAATACAAATCAAATTACCGAATAATCAAGTTAAGTATTTGAAATATACTTATACATCTCCGTCAGGATATACAGCGGCGGGCTCAAGACTTACTTCTATTGCATCAGCGGATGTAACAAATAAGGTTTTTAGTGGAAAAAGCTTAGTTGAAAATTATGTAGATACCAGCAGCGTATATGGCGGTGATTCGAGTGTAACTGGCTCTTCCGGCAGTTCTGATGCAGACGCAACAAATTATGAGGATGGATATAACAATATAACCAGAACATCTAAGGGCGGTGCAATTTATAATACATCCAATAATTCATCTGTAAATATAACTGCTGATTTTAAAGAAAATTACGTAGACCAGAGAGTTACAGCGGGCAAAGGTTATGGCGGTTCTGCATATGCATATGGCGGTACAGCTTCTGATTCCGGCGGTTCAGGTTCATCTAATGAGGATGCCAGTGCACATGCTGATGCTACAGCTACGGCTGAAGGTTCTGCTGACGGTACAGCAAATGCCTATGGCGGTGCTATTGCTAATACAAGCTATCTTGGAAGTGTAAAAGGGAATTTTGTTAAGAACCATGTTTATGCTCAAGGTAACGGCGGATACGCAGAAGGAGGTTACGCTTATGCCGAAGGGGGCTCAGCATCTGCGTATGGCGGTGATGCATATGATTCTGACTTTGACGAAAGTACACAAACCACTGACAGTGATAATAATGTCTATGCCAGCGCTAGCGCAAGTGCAGATGCATCAGCGAGTGCGACTGCTTCAACCAGCGTATGGGCGCGAGCAGATGGTTATGCTTACGCTCGCGGCGGTGCCATAAGTAACGAAGGTACTATGGGGGATATTGAGGGTGATTTTGTCGGAAACTATGCACAAGCTCATTCAAAAGGCGGTACAGCAGTTCACGGTTATAGCGACGAGTACGGCGGTACTGCTACAGCTGTCGGCGGTACTGCAACAGCAGAAGCGTCTGCTTCTGCAACAACATATAATCCACTGGATGAAACACAATCAAGTTCAGCTTCTGCATCTGCCAGTGCAACAGCATCAGGCGGCTATTCTGATTATGATTCTAACTCTGATAGAGACTACCACCCGTGGCGTGACGGATGGTGGTCAAATGCCAGTGCCAGTGCCAGTGCACATGCTTATGAGTCTGAATCTACATCAACAGATTACGACTATGGTGAATATGCACGAGCATACTCTTATGCTTATGGCGGTGCAATTTACAATGAAAACACAATGGGAAATATTGTAGGTAATTTTATTGGCAACTATGTTCTAGCCACAGGTCAGGGAGGGAGTGCAAGTTCCAGTACTGCAGTTTCTACATACGCATACGGCGGTGCTATATATAACTATACTAATCGTACTATTGGAACAATCACAGGTGATTTTACAGGCAACTATGCAGCAGCAGATTTGCATGCAATGGGTGGTGGTATTTATAATAGTACCAGAGCAACAATTGCAGGAATAACCGGTGATTTTAACAGTAACTATGTAACTACTGATACTCAGTTAGAACAGTCTACAAGTAATAGATCTCAAGGTGGTGCAATTTATAATGAAGGAGCTATAACAAACGGCATAACAGATTCTACATTTACAGGTAACTATGCTGTCGCAAATCAAGGTGTCGCACAAGGCGGTGCAATATTTCACAACGGTTATAGCAATTATAAGATAAACAATATAAGTGCTGATTTTTCTAGTAACTATGCTTCTTCCGCTAATTATCAGGCGCAAGGCGGAGCTATTTACAATACATATTATTCTAGTGGCAATAGTTCTAATGGTATTGGTAATGTATCCGGTGATTTTGTCGGCAATTACGTTGAAGCTTCAAGAGAGGCACAGGGCGGGGCTATTTATAATAATAATTCAATTGATAGTATAACAGGCAGTTTTAGTAATAACTATGCTGTATCCTCTGCAAGCGGAGCTTTTGGCGGTGCGATTTATAATAATTCAAATAGTTACGCAAAAATAGGTTCAATAACAGCAGATTTTATTGGTAACTATGTTTATGCGATTGGTAATTCAGCAGGCGGTGCAATCTACAATATTAACAATTCTAATGCTATTGGACTTATTTCAGGTGATTTTATTAATAATCACGTAATTTCCGCAGCTGATGCCAGCGGCGGAGCAATTTATAATACAGCGGTTGCAAACGGCTTGGCTAGTGGAACTTATTCAGGTAACTATGTTCAAGGTAATAATGCGTATGGTGGTGCTTTATATAACACATCAAACATATCAAATGGCATCAAGAATGTAAGCTTTATCGATAATTATGCGCATGCAGAAGAAGGTGGTACTGCTCAAGGCGGAGCGATTTATACAACTTATGATTTAAACATTATTGCTGATAACGGAACCTCTAAATTTTCCGGCAACTATGTACAGGTCGGAGATGGACCGAAAGAGTCGCAAGCTGTTTGGCTGCAAGGCTCAGGGACAAACCTTACTCTTACTGCACAAAATAACGGTAATATAATTGTTGATGATACGATTACAGGTCAATCTAATTACACTCATCAGTTATATTTAACCGGTGACTCAACTGGACAAATCAATTTGAATGGTGTCGTAAAAAACGCTGAAGCGCGGTTAAATTATACAAATCTAACATTTGGTACAAATACTTTTGCAGATACAACTTCAAGATTATATACGAACAGTGGTACGGTTAATCTTCAGGATAATGAGATAAATAATTATAATATTAATTATTTATCATCATCTTCTAGTGCAAAATGGGAACTCGACGTAGATTTAGCAAATCAAAAAGCTGATACCCTGACGATATCGAATGGCTCCGGTTATGTCTATATTAACGATGTTGATTTAACTGATATTCCTTTAGAAGATGGTTCGGTTACTGTTCAGGTCCTTAAAAATGGAAGCGGAAGCAGTGTTTACCTGGCGTTAAATAGTTCTTTAACATCTAGAAATTTGCTTAAAGAAACTGAAACCGCTACAAAAGATGCGATTTTAGCAAATACGAACTGGTCAGATGTATATTCTCAGCTGGATCAAATTGTTAGGGTATATGGACAATTAAGTCTTACTACAACTGATACGAACAGGGATAGTATAACTTATACAACAACATCAGAAATTTCTGGAAACGGCTACAGTGTTCAAGGAGATACTCTGAGATTATGGAATCAGCTTGATACAACAGAAACTAAAAATTTCCGGTTTGATGCTGCATCTAATACTTATACGGTCGGTGAAAATCTAGGTGCAACGGCTGGAAGTGTATCAAATGTAAATGGTGTTGCAAGCGGTTCTTCCAAATCTACTATAAATATGAATGGCAAGACCGGTTTTGAACTTTCAAACGGAAAAACTCTCTCTCTTTCTAATGTTAACATTACCAATGCAGTAAACTCTGAAGGTTCAGTTGTTAATGCTTCCGGCGGTACAACAAATTTGTCTAATGTAACCATTGCATCATCAAATTCGAATGCTGCAATTAAAAATGCAGGTACTTTAAATGTAACTGGCGGAACAAATACTTTAAACAGCGGAATCTCTGGAACAGGTTCAACAAATGTAAATAACGGAGCAAACCTAACGCTTGCTAATGGTGTTTCTATTACTCAAAACACTGTAAATGTTAATAATGGTTCATTAAATGTGTCTGATACGGGTAAGGTCAATGCAAACCTGACTATAGGCACTCAGGGCAGTGCCTCAATGTCTGCCAATAGTATAACAAGTGCTGTGTCAAACTCTGGAAATTTATCTTTGAGCGGAGGAACTGTGAGCAAAGCAATATCAGGCTCCGGTACAACTACGCTTAAAGGAAATACCACAAACAGTGCCGGTATTAATCAAGGTGTAAATGTAAATAGCGGTGTTACATTGACTAACAATGCTGCATTAGGTTCAGATAGCGGAAAAGTTACCAACGCAGGAACAATTAATACAAATGCAGGCAATATTAAGGGGGCAGTAACCAATAACAATGCTCTTAACCTCTCCGGCGGTACATTAAGCAAAGCAGTTTCCGGCTCAGGAACGACAACAATCAGTGCCAATGCAACAAACAATGGCGGAATAAGTCAAAAGGTAAATGTTAGTTCAGGTGTTACTTTAACTAACAATGCCGCATTGGGTTCAGACAGCGGAGTTGTTACTAACTCCGGTACGATTAATACAAGTGCAAGCAATATTAAGGGAGCAGTAACCAATAACAATACTGTTAACTTATCCGGCGGAACTCTTTCAAAAGCAATTTCCGGAAGCGGAACAACAAATATTACCGGAATTGTATCATCTAATTCAGCTATTTCTCAGGCAATTTCAATTGCATCAGCAGGTGACTTAACTATCAGTGCAAGCAATGTTGGTGGAAATGTTACAAACGCAGGTGATTTAATCTTAAATGGCGGAACGTTATCCAAATCCGTAACCGGCTCAGGCAAAACTAGTATTACCGGAGCCGTAACTGCAAACTCAGCTATTTCTCAGGCAATCTCAATTGCGGCATCTGGTGATTTAACCGCAAATGCCGGAAATATAGGCGGAGCCGTAACCAATGCCGGAGATTTAATCTTAAATGGCGGAACATTAACCAAAGCCGTAACCGGCGCTGGTACAACTAGTATTACCGGAGCTGTAACTGCAAATTCAGCAATTTCTCAGACAATCTCAATTTCTTCTTCCGGTGATTTAACTGCAAATGCCGGAAATATAGGTGGAGCAGTAACTAACGCCGGAGATTTGATATTAACTGGCGGAACGTTATCTAAATCAGTTTCAGGTGCCGGTTTAACTACAATAACCGGTAATACCACAAACAGTGCCGGTATTAATCAGGGTGTAAAAGTTAATAGCGGTATAACTCTTACAAACAATGCAGCTCTTGGTTCTGCAAGTGGAAGCGTAACGAACGCCGGAACTATTAACAGCAGTGCTGATAACATTAAAGGCACTGTATCTAATACAGGCAGTTTAAATCTTTCCGGCGGAACATTGTCAAAAGCGGTATCCGGTTCCGGCAAAACCACTATTACCGGCAATACAACAAACAGCGGCGGTATTAATCAGGGTGTAACAGTCAATAGCGGAGTTACTCTCACTAACAATGCTGCATTGGGCTCAGATAGCGGGACAATCACTAACTCCGGTACGATTAATACAAGTGCAAGCAATATCAAGGGAGCAGTAACCAATAATAATACATTAAATCTCTCCGGCGGAACATTGAGCAAAGCAGTTTCCGGCTCAGGAACCACAAATATCACTGGAGCAGTAACATCAAATTCTGCTATATCACAGGCAATTAATGTAGTTGCAGCGGGTGATCTTACAATAAATGCCAACAATATAGGCGGAGCCGTAACCAATGCTGGTGACTTGATACTCACTGGCGGAACATTAAGCAAAGTGGTATCCGGTTCCGGAAAAACAACTATCACAGGCAATACAACCAATAATTCCGGTATCAATCAGGGTGTAAGTGTAAATTCTGGCGTTACTTTAACCAACAATGCAGCTCTGGGTTCAGAAAATGGTGCAATTACCAATTCGGGTACTATTACAAGTAATGCAGGTAATATTAAAGGAACTGTAACCAATAACAACACATTAAACTTATCCGGCGGCACATTAAGTAAAGCAGTTTCCGGCTCCGGTACAACAAATATTACCGGTGCAGTAACCTCCAATTCAGCTATATCACAGGCAATTAATATAATTGCAGCCGGTGACTTAACTATTAGTGCAGGAAATATCGGCGGTGCTGTAACCAATGCCGGTGACTTGATACTAACCGGCGGAACGTTGTCTAAAGTAGTATCCGGTGCAGGTTTAACCACCATCTCCGGCAATACTACAAATAACGGCGGTATAAATCAGGCTGTAAAAGTAAATAGCGGTGTTACTTTAGCTAACAATGCGGCTCTGGGCTCTGCAAACGGAGCAATTACCAATGCTGGAACCATTAATAGTAATGCTGATTACATCAAAGGTACTGTTGCAAACTCCGGCAGTTTAAACCTCTCCGGCGGAACCTTAAATAAAGCCGTATCCGGGAGCGGTACAACCACCATTACCGGCAATACTACAAATAATGCCGGCATTAATCAGGGTGTAAAGGTTAATAATGGCGTCACTCTTACTAACAATGCCGCATTAGGATCCGATAGCGGGGCAATCACGAATGCCGGAACCATTAATAGTAATGCTGATTACATCAAAGGTACTGTTGCAAACTCCGGCA
>OGHC01000046.1_pt1 | contig 106391 bp, 119 predicted proteins | sample 1571381 | NCBI WGS metagenome assembly OGHC01 (sample SAMEA2581945, study PRJEB24529) | metagenome | biome: Human gut stool | place: China | collected 2011 | reverse complement strand
TTCTCCCAGTGTGATCACAATCGGGTACGCTCCTTCCAATTGAGAGAAAATATCAAAAGAAACTGTTTCATCATCCGACATTTCAACCGAAATTTCCTTTATGCGGTTCATCCATGTTCCATACAATTGCAAACGGGCAAAGTCTTTCGAACCCTGATATACATAGCAAACATACGCCAAAGATGGATTGATACCCCATACAAACTTGTTTCCCTTTTTATACCCCATAATAGGATTGAGGAATTTTCTGCGCTCTACATCATCCTGATATTCTTCGGAAGCCTTTTTTCTCACGTAGTCGCAGTACAGGACAATAGGGTCTTTCCCTTTCAAAAGGTTCTTTCCGTGAATGTCGGCGCAGAAAACATTCTTATCTTTTACTTCTTTACCGGTCACCTTGCCATTCGCATCATAAGTAGGCACTTCTACACGCAATTTGGACATTTTACAGGCCACATAAGCCTTGCCCATTGCCGGGACAACGCGGAATACATTTTTTCCTTTCTGAATGGTTGCAAAGCCTGTATAGCTTTTGCCGCCTTTGTACATTGTTTTTTCAGCTTGCTTTACTTCTGCTTCTACATCTTCAATTGATTGCTTCTTGAACTTCGATTTGTCAAATTTCATGATTCTTTTTAATTTAATTGATTGATAAATAAATCGTTATTTCTCTTTTACTTGTTTTAAGAACGCTTCAATAATCTGCTTTTGTTCTTTTTCAAACATACCCACAAACTCTTTAAAAGAAACGGGTTTATTTGCCTTGTCTTCTACCTCAAAATAGGGTACTCTTTCGGCAACTCCCTTTAAGTCTATACCATAGGCTTCTGCCGTTTCATACTGCTTACCCGTTTCCTTTGCTGCTCTGATTCTGTACAAATCCCATAGAAACGGTGCATTCGTACATTGAATGATTTTAAATTCTTCCGTTAGCTTAATTTCCATACTATTTCTCTTTTATGATTAAAAATGTATTGATCTCACCTTCCACCAGATTGTCCAGAAATTCTTCCGGTGTCACCTTCGGAACTAACCCTGTCAATTTCTTGTCCTTTGACTGTAAAGCCCAATAGAGACTATCTATTTCCGCCAAATGCTTTTTCTTTTTGACCAAATCTTTTTGCATGGCATGTAGCTCCGGGTTGATTGTCAAAATATCGTCCAAAGAACTTTCTGTAAGTTTCACAAGTCCTATATCTTCCACTTTGACTTTTCCGCCATTTACAATGGATTCACGTCTTATCTGTGTAGCAAGCTGCGCCCTATAGACATTAAATTCCACTTTTGCAGATTCGTATTCCGATTCTGCTTGTGCCCTAAGGAGTCCTACTTTATTCAACAGGACGGAACAAGTAGCGATTTCTCCGTACAGATTGGCGTGATCTATGGAAGTTACCGCATCCATGTCCAATTCATTTTTCAAATCATTGGAGAGCAAAACTATCGCTTTATCTCCTATATTCCTTACAAGTTTCATTTTTCAGACACTTTTAATTTTGCATATTGTTCCATTGCATACATGATCCCATCAAAAACGTCTTCATAAAAAGTAATATCTCTTACTCTTTCTTTTCCCATCCTTTCTTCTAAACATTTCCATAGGATGATTTCTTTTTCATCTTTTTCTATCATACCCCAAGTTTTATGAATTTACTATTACTGTTTACTTGCAACACATACTCTTCCTTGAACTTGTCAAAGTTAGCCTTTCCACTTAGTAGGAGGAGGTTTTTCTTTGTGGACTGAAAGAACTCTGCATTTTCCTCATAATCGTCCGGGAAAATAACCACACGAAGGAATTTGTAATTGCTTTCAAGCAAAAGATTGGCAAACCGTCCTTTCTTTCCCTCTCTTTCTTCCACTTCTAAAACGTAACCGCCTACCATAACCATTTCATAGGTCGATCCGTCATAATTCTGCAAATCTTCCACATTGTAGAAAACCCCGTTTCTGACTTTTGGCTTTAAATATTCCCTTACCAAACCTTCGTAGTCAAAGAAAGCAAAACCGGACTTGTTCTTTTGCTGTAAAAGCCACCACCAATCCTTACCGATCTTTTTCTTTTCAAAGGCAAGAAAATATTCATCCTTTTCCTTGTCAATTTTGATCTTGTTCTTTTCCCGGTACTTTCCAAGCATGAACTCTCTTGCAGAAAAAATATTGGAAAATTCCCTTGTTTCATCCATCATATCGAACGCACCGGAATAAATAAGGTTTTCAATAACGGATTTATTCACTGCCGACCCCTTGAATGTATGACGATCAATAAATTCAGCCAAAGAAAAATACTCTCCATTTTTAGAGCGTTCTTCCATAATCTGATTCTGTGCCTTTTCTCCTACTTGCTTTGTTGCATTGATCGCCCAATAGATACTATTATCTTTTTTGTCAGCCACAATGTTTATATCAGACTTATTGATATTTACAGGTTTGATTTCTATCCCTTCGGTCTGCTGCATCTCGTTGACATATTGAGGAAAATCAGTTTCACTTGCACGGGACAAAGCAACTGACCAAAATTCCAAAGGATAATGCACTTTCAACCACAAAGAATTGTAAGCATTGATAGCGTAACTTGCTGAATGTGAGCGGTTAAAAGCATAGGAACCGAACTTTTCCATCTGTTTCCAGAGTGTTTCTGCATATTCTTTTGTTACTCCTTTTGAAGCAAATCTCTTTATATACCCATCCACAAATTTAGGATGAATTTTCTCTACTTTGTCCTTCTTTTTCTTTGCAATTGCAGCACGGGCAACATCAGCTTCTTCTTCCGAAAACCCAGCAAGAACTTGCACCATTTTAAGAATTTGTTCTTGGTACACCATAGAGGAATAAGTATCTTTCAGAATTTCTTCTGCTCCAATAGGGTATTCCGGCTCTTTCTCTCCATTTTTCAAAGCAATGTAGTCCATGTGAAAACCGTTTTCCATCGGACCGGGACGGAACAGGGAAAGTGCTGCCACTACATCATCCATGTTTTTAGGCTTCAATTTTTGAGTATAGGCACACAATCCCTTTGCTGAAAACTGGAATATGTCACTAAGCCAACCGTTTGCAAAATACCTGTAAACCTCTGGATCATCATACTCAATATCTGAATAGAGATTGATTTTCCTACCCGTGTTCTTTTCAATTAGATTCAGAATATCAGTAAATTTATCCAATTGCTCGATACCAAGAATATCCTCTTTCAAAAAACCGGCTTCGTCCATCTCTCCACCTTCCCATTCACTGACAATCAAATCACCCGATTTTCTAACCGGACACCATTCATACATTGACTTTTCTTTCGGAAAGATCATCATAGCGCAAGCGTGAATAGAAGCTGCCTTTTGCTGACCTAAAAGAAGGAAAACAATATTCATCATTTCTGGATATTTATTCAGAAATTGATTTATTTCTGACCTCTTGCAAGCAAGTTTCAAAAAATCTTCTTCCGTCTTTACATCTTCTATCATTTTAGTAAGTCTCCTAAGAGTAGGAACTGAAACTCCATAAATCTTTCCTACATCGTTTATAGCTTGTTTTATCTGTAAAGTGGTATATGTACCTACAGAACAAACTTGCGAAGCTCCAAAACGATTTTCCATGTATTGTTTTACTGCCGGTCGGTATTCTCCCGGCACATCTGTATCAATGTCTAACGCTCCCCCTTGTCCGAAAACAAGGGGGAAATTGATCGGGGAGCGATCCCGGTACAAATCGCTCCACCTCTATTTCTTTAATTTCTTTAATTTCCATATTCTTGTTACTTGATATTAGACTAAAATATCGTCTCCTACTTTCAATACTTTAGTTGTTATATTGATAGGAAGTACTTTCTTTGTTCCATCTGCAAGAGTTACTTCGTACATCTTTTTCTTTTCGAAATGTCCTAAACGTCCTCTTGTCAAAAATCTTTCAAAAAGTAAGTTAAACTTTAAAGGATGTGTATTTATGATACCAAAAAGGTAAGAAATCAAAGAACCGCTTGCACTTCCGCGACCAGCACCTAACAAAATGCTATTTTCTTTGCACCAATTTACAATGTCACGCAAGATCAAAAAATAATCCACAACATCACCAAACTTAATGATCTTAGATTCTCTTTCGATTCTTTCTACAAGTACATCTTCCGGGTAATCTTCCAAAAGTTCCGGTTTGTTCTCCAAGCCTTCGTAAATCAAAGAATCAAACATATCTTCATTGGATGTGTACTTCTTCTTTTCTTCCTTCGTCATTTCATAACGGGGAAGATGCCGTGTATCGGTAGGGATTTCAAAGTTGCAACTCTCCGCAATCATATCGGCATTGCTTCTTGCTATCATATAAAATTCCTCTCCCTTTTCACTATCCCCAAATAAAGAAAGAAGTTCTTCCATATAAGTCGCTTCATCTTTGAAATATTGATTACCGGATTTGTAGTTTACTTTCCCGTCAATCTTATTTACGACTTCCCGAAGTATGGCGTATTCTGGCTCAATGTAATAAGCATCACAAATAGCCACAGGTTTCATTTTGGACTTGTAAAAACTTTCAAAGTTCGTCAAGTAGAAGGTATCCCTGTCATGCTTCGTGTATTCCACGGTATCCGCTTGCCAGAACACGTTTGATTTGTTTCTTAGAAGGAGGGGGACGGCTTCAAACAGTATCGTTTTCGGATCGAACACGATGTACACGTCCGAGACATGCTCCATCATGTCTTTGGGGGAAACGAATTTTCCTCCTTCACCGCAATTGAGTACCTTGTTCAATGCGAGCAAGTGCTGCCAACCCTTTTCGTTCCTTGCGTAAATTTTGTAAGTATAGGTAACGTCCCTCTTTTCATCCTTTACCGGGACTTCCAGTCCAAACACGGGGATAATCCCTTCTGCCTTGCAAGCGTTTTGAAATTTCAATGCGCCTGCCAAAGTTGCTTTTTCAACAATCCCCAATCTCTCTATTCCTAAGAATTTGGCTTTCTTTACCCAATCCGGGTACAATCCTGTACCATTCAAAAGTTCAAACGATCCATGTACTCCCAAGAAATTAGTAGAAAGACCTGCCATTTCACTTTGTCCTCTCCATTTTACCCGGTTAAGTTTAGGCTCGTTTTCCTTCCCTTTGTCCAATGTGTACCATACACCACCAAGACGAAAGATGTAACCATCTTCTTCGGTGCGTTCACAATCCCAACAAAAATCCTCTGAAAAGAAATATCCATCTTCGTTAGGCTCAAAAACTTCATATGATTTCTCCTCAAAGGAAACAGTGTAATTTTCCTTATCGAGAGAGTATTGTATAGTATTGGAAGAAAGATATTCTTCCAATTCATTTAAAAGTCGATCCATCGTATTTTCTTCTTTTCGTTTTCACAGACAAACATACAACTTTTGTATGCAATTATTGTATGTTTTTACAATCCTTAACCCTACGTTTAACCTAAATTTATTCGTGTATTCAAAACACTTTTGATAAACTTCAATCGGTTAAAAGGGGTATCGTTTGGTATCACTTCATAAGGCAATTTTCTTTCTATCAAAAACTTCCTTATTTCTGCATCCCAACATTTTCTTCTCTCTGCATCTGCCATTCTTTCCCCATCATTTTCTACATCCCAATAAATAGGGAAATAAAAGATAATAGGAAGAAAATATTCACTAACGTTTATAAAATCCAATTGTCTTTTCAATTCTGCGTCTCTTTGAATAGAAGCAGGGATTGTTTTCGTAAACGTATGCACATCTATTATGCTTCTATCGGAAACATAGCAATCTATGTTTAATAGTTCCGCATACTTATCAAAAATCAGTTTTTGATTTTGAACAGAAGTAAAGGAAGGTTCTATCTTCCCTTCCTTTACTAACTGTCTTGTTATGCTATCTATTTTGTCGAACCGGTCAAACGATCTGTCTTTCTTTAAAAGATCAAACACAGAAGTTTTTCCGACACACGAAGCTCCCAAAAAAGTTATAGCCCTAACCATTACCGATTATCTCCGTCACCGTGAATTTTGTTTTCTGCCTTTCTCTTTGCCAGCTTTTCCACATTCTGCTTTGCAATGGATACCAAAGATTGGTTCAATTCCTTTCCTTCAATGTAGGTAACAAGATTCTGTAATCCTACAAGAATCTGTTCCAACGCCGTATGACAAAGTTCTTTTCTCTTTTCAGGGAAAGGTTTACTGTAATCATCGTCCCGGAAGTATTTCTTCACCTGTCCGTTAATGATACTTACCTGTTGGAGTAAATAGGAAGGGCTTAATCTATACACATCCGTATCGTCCAATTTGTGCAATTCTTCGGGGAACTCAACCGGCGGCAATTGCAATTCCTGTCTTGTCATTGCAACATACCAAAGGACATCTCCCACCTCTTTCATGATTTCCTTTGCTTCGGCAGCGTTATCCACTTTTTCAAAAACTTCTGCCAATTCATTGGTAAGTCCCATCACTACATACGAAATAGCCACTTCTTTTGCGTAGCAAGCTGTTGAAGCTGCGTGTGCTTCATACTCTTTAAAAGTCATAACACGAAATTTTTATTGATTTGATTTATAATAACTTACCATCAAAACACATGATAAGCCTCTTTATTTTTACGTCTGAATATTTTACATCCTTTCTCTTTTTCCCCATTTTTATGCAAATGGTCTGATTCTTCGTATCGTTCTTTAGAATCCGATACTCGTTGTCCTCGAAAATGACAACCTGATCTTTTCCAAACAAGTAGATCATATCCCAAAACCACTGCGAGTTTCTTTTCTGTTCATTTGCGGGATACTGGAAATTGGGCACGCCTGTAGGGTTCAGAAATTCCTTTTCATAAAAAGAAAAATATTCTTCTGCTGAAAGAAAAATGGAACATTTAAAATGCTTCTTTGCCAACAATTCAATCCGTTCCTTTTTAAACTCTGCAATGTCCTTTGCCATCTTGATAAATTCCGGTTTATCAAAAAGAAGGCTTCTCACCTTGTGAGTAAAGTATTCCAACTGGAGCACCTTCAGATATTCATCTGTTGATAATTCTCTGCTTCTGTCCATGATTAATGATTTTTGTGATTTTCAACAAAAGTAGGAATAACCTACCACATTCTCTTGATTTTTGACACGTAAAAATTGATAGGATCGTACAAGTTATCCAAAACATCTTCCAGATAATCAATATCCATATCACCGGGATCAATACCGGGCTTGTAAAGATAAGCTATCTTGGTGTTAAATGACTTTGCAAGCATCAACCCTGCACTTTTGGATTCCTCGACAGTTGCATCATCATACATCAGAATCACATTCTCTACCCCTTTTCTTTCCAGATAGGATATTTGTTCTTTACTTATACTCTTCCCGAAGGTGAACACGCATTTCAAGTCCCTGCAATCCCAAAGTCTCAAAAGATTGTCTATGCCTACTTTGTCAAACAATCCTTCCACTATTACTACATCCTTTACAGTAGGAGAAAGCTCATTGTAACCACCTAATATTTTTGTAAAGTTCGTGCCTATACTGTTTTCGTATCGTAAATGTGGTTTGGTTCCGGTTTCTTTTGCTCTTTCCAAATCTCTTTTATGCCACTCTTTGGAATACCTGCTTCTGCCAAGCCATCCTACCATCTTATCGTCCATCTTCATTTTGAAGATGATGTAATTTTTCAAATCCTTTTCTAAAATAGATTTGGTTTCAGAGGGTTCAAAAAGTGCATAGTGATATGCCTTAAACCCTCTTTCATCTAAATAAGGATCAGATTTCAGTCTTTCAAGACGAAGAGGAAGTTTTACCTCCGGCAGTTCTTCGTTTTCACCATTTTCTTCTTCTTCTTCATCTTTCAAAGGTGTAAGTTTTACACTTAATGAATTTTGGTATTCCATTCGGATAAGGTCTTTTCTCCCCACCTTGTCCAGAAAATCCTTCAACGGTTTTTTGCTACCGCATTTCCAACAGTGAAACACACCGCCGTGAGGATTCAAAAGAACACCCCATTTCTTCGATTTTCCGCAGTAGGGACAATCCATGCTTTTATTGGAGAGCCACCCTTGTGATCCGAACATACGGAGTCCGAACGCCGCCTTTACTTCTTCTTCATCTATCCTAATCATATCCTAAATACTTTCCATTTTGTCTTCTTCCACCTTTTTCTTACGTGCCTGTTTCTTTATCTCTTTCCTTTCAGAAATTTGATTGTACATCTCCATCGTCCGCCCCCTGTGATAGAAACGTCTTTTGTCGTAATTGGTAGCAATCGTAATCACTTCTTGACTTTCCTTGTAATCACGGAGCTTGTCGACATAAATACGAGCCGTTGCGTTTGCCTTTTCCTCTATTGTCATATTCAAAGTAAATACAAAAGAAAAAGGTTTTACAAGCGTTTTGTCACCTTCTGTATAAGAACGGTCAATCACCTTATCCGGGTTGTTCCATACTTCAAACGGGACATCACTTGTCTGTGTGGCCGTAATGATAGGAGCACCTATTTCATCCGCCAAGTTCTTCAAAAGCTGGGCACAAGTCTGTAGTTTTTCTTTCTTGTGATCAGGATCAGAATCTATCTTTTTGGATATGCCGGTCTTTACCAAATCCAGAGAATCGAGTATTACCAATCCGGGGAACTTGCCATGTGTATTAAAATAGTCATAACAAAGCTGGCGGACATCACTCATGGAAGCCTGTCCGAACTTTTTGAATCCATACACTTCAATGTCAGAGCTAAGTTCCTTTACCTCTTTGATAGCTTGTTCTATCTTCTTTCTGTCCTTTGGACTGATATTGCCGGATTTGATATCGGAATAGGATTGGGCAGACCATAATTGATCGTATATTTGCATACAGGCTTTAACGCCTCCTTCCAATTGAATATGAAGAACCGGTACACCTCTAATAGCAGCAGAATACCCATGCCATTTAAGAACCGAGCTTTTACCAACTCCGCTTCGAGCAATCCAAAGAGATGTATCTCCTATTTCCATTCCACCAAAAGAAACATCATCCAACCTATCTATTCCAAAAGGCACTTTTACGGGCTTTTCAGAGGCAGCATCTCCTTCCATACGTCTTTCTACCATCCGTTCATGAAAACCCCCAAAAACAGACTGAAAACCGCCTGATTTGGAACGAAACGACATTTCCAATATCCTTTGGGATTCTTCGGCATTGACACGTATTGCTTCTTCCTTCTTCCCTTCTTCGTACAAGTCATGCACTTTTCTTGAAAGAAGTTCAAATTCTGTTTCCTTGACAAAAGACTGTAATTGGTCTATTGCAATTTCCCTGTCTATCAAAGCCGCCTTCTTTATTTCCTTTGCAGCGAGCTGCACGACATCCTCGTCACATAATTTCTGACAAATAGCACCGATAGAAGGTAGCTTGTTCTTTTCTGTATATTGTATGATCGCTTCCCTAAGAATGAATTTATAACCTACCCATTCTTTAGGAATCAATTCATATTTCAAATATTCCGAAGCTATACGCATTATGACTTCATCGGAAAACATCAATTTAAAGATTTCCGCCATGAAGCCGGGATTCAGTTTGCCCATTTCCTATATTTTGTTTTACACCATGTTTATACTAAAACTATTACCTGATCCATTTTCTTCACGAAGGGTATGTATAGATAAAAAGTTTGACATCACAATGTCGTCATGTCCTGAACTCGCTTCCAATTTCCCTTTATCGCTTCTGAAAGTAACGGACGCAAACTCACTGAACATCAACTCTACCTTTTGCCTTGTTTCTCCTTCCTTGTAAGGAACTTTGATCTGTCCTCTTTCAAACATAGCAGACAAGGATGGTAGACCGGAATAAAGGTCTTTCTTGTTTCCTTCTGTTGTTGTAAACTGTTCGATGTTGGAAAGTCCCCTTTCCCTTGCAAGTGCAGATAAAATACCCTGAAAACCGTTTGCCTCACATACTATCTTATCCGGTTTATACAATCGGTTGAAAAGAACAATCTTATCTACCTGTTCATTATGGGACATCCCTTTTGCACGAAAATAGTTTATCAAATAAAAATCGTTTGAATGATCAATACCCCAAACAGAATAAACAGTATAGTCAGCACCAATATTACCGGATACGGCAAAGTCACATCCTACCACTACTCTTTGAAGCTCAAATGGGAAAAATTCTATACTGTCAGCAAAAGAAACTTTGTCCATCCCCACAGTTGACCTTCTTAAATACTCATAAGGGAAGATAGTTGAGTTATCAGAAATAGGGATAACCAAATATTCACGAGCGAATACGATAGAACCAAGTTCCGTTCTTTTCGCTTTTATGTCCTCAAAGGTGTATCTATCCGGTGCAAGCGGTCTACCATCCGGGAAAACAATAGGATATTCAAACGAATAAAAACGTTTATCACCTTTTATCACATTGTACAGTTCATTCGGAGCAGTCGAGTAAGGTGTACCGGATACAATTAAATATCCATATGGTTCTACAATAGGTGTAATCGTACCTCTAAAGACTTCTTTCAGCTTTTCCCTTTGTTCGTCGCTATACAATGAACTTTCGTCCGGCATATCGTCTATAATCGCTGCGCCAACGTGAAGACCACGAATAAACCCGTCCTTACCACGGACATGTAGGATATCGCCATTCTCACCTTCTATTGCTGTTTCACCCAGTTTTGCCTTTCCGTTTGGATCAAGTTTTTCTTTTAAAATATCGTTAGTAGTGATTTCTTCTATGATCTTGTTCACATGCACCTTTGCAAGTGTCATAGTGTTTGTGATCATCGCCGTCTCTTTCCGGTTCTTATTGTCAACTGTATCACCTCCATAAAGCATAGGTCTTGTGTAGGAATACAATCGCCACAAAGGGAAAGAATAACACCACATATAGCTGTTATGACAAACCGTACCGTCTTCCAATAGGAATTTATGATCTCCATCGCAGGCAAACCCGTAATAATCGTCATAGCCCGACAAAGACACATAAATTTCCGTTTCCTTGACCTTTCTATCCTTGAAAACCCTGTACCCTTTATAAGAAGAACCGGTTCTAAGATTTGTTTCCGCATCTTCTACAGGAATAATGCTACCATCAGACAAACAAAGTAAATGTCCTTCGCTTACGGTATAATCCATACCACCTACTTGTCTTACTTCATACATAGAAGATTTTCCTCTATGAAGCATTAAAACATTTCGAGGTTTAAAGTCTTGCCCCATTACTTTGTCACCTACTTTTATATCCTGTATTTTCTTCAAAGAACCATCTGCCATAACAACTAAAGTGTTGACACTAAGGCACTTACCTGATCCGCGACTGCACAAGTAACTACTCCACGGAAAAAGCTGTGTAAGGTTCCCCCATTCCAAATTTCTCCATCCTAAATTAAAATTAGAAAGGACAGTCGCATTGAAATAGTTGTACGAAAGGATTCTTAGGTTTTCATCCATTGAAGCAAACAAGTTGTCCACATATCCCAATTTTTCAGTATCGAGAGATCGTCCAAAATTCATTGCATACTCTGTCTGATCTATAATAGTTTCAAGCATCTTGTCCATATCCCTTTTATATCCCCCTGAAAAGAGTTGAGATATAGTAGGAGAAGGAAGCCTGTCTATTATATCGTCTACAGTAGTAAACAACCTCTTTGCTTGCAAATCGGTCAGAATCCCACCTTTTGAATTATATACTATTGCCATGCTTTACAAAGCAAATTTTTCTCGGAAAGGATTCTTGACCGTCATACCGTTTTGTTCAGTAGCCGTTCCTTCTCCGCGAAGTTTCTTTACGAAATTTATCATAAGCAATGCGTTCGCATAAGTATCGTCACCGGCACGGTGAGCATGAACCAAATCAATACCTTCTTTGTCACAAATGGTATGTAGTCGATAGTTTTCCGATTCTGTATAAGCCATGTGGGACAATTGCATCGTATCTACCGAAAACTTTACATACTTGCTTAAATCGTCTCCCATGAACTTAAAAAAGTTCTTTAAAAAATCATTATCAAACCCTACTATATTGTGTCCGCAAAGCGTACATAATTGACGCGGGTTTTTGTACTTTTTGAAAATATCCAGACATTTTTTGTAAGCCTCTTTTAACGAAATTGCATTTTCTTTCTGGATAGATTCAGTAATACCATGCTTTTCTTCCGCTTCTGCACTATAGACCAACCCTTCTTTGTAGTCACGCGGAAGGATCATAGACACTTCTTCACATATTTCCAATTTCTCCATATCTATGATTGCAAATGCAATTTCTATAAGTGCAATCGTATCAAAAGCCAACTTATCTTTTGAAGGTAAACCCCCAGACTCTATGTCATAGCATATCAAATACTTACTCGAACTTTTCATTTTCTTTACATTAAAATTTTCTTTCCATAAATTCTTGCCAACTCAAATTCAGCCATGCAACCCTTTGATTCCTGCCAATTTGGTACAAAGAAAACAGCATCACATTCTAAAAGTGCTTCAATACTTCTACCCATGTAATAGGAATAGACTTGCCTTCTTCATCGCAAGCATCAAAAGGAGTAACAATTTCATCACCCTTTTCCTCAAGAAACTTCTTAACCTTTTCTGCGTATTCTTTCGCTTCTTCTATATCATGCCCAGAAATAGGCAAACTTGCATATGTCTTCATCTCATTTTTCTATTTTATTTCTTTCACAAGTTTCCATAGCCTTACATTACTGCCTGCCGGCACACAAGGAACAATACTCAATCCTTCTCCCAAATAGGAAGGGACTTTGCCTGTTGCCGCATAAGCCCTGATATTCCAGTATGAAAACTTTCCGCCATCTTTCTTTTTATAATGCTCATTGAAATAGTCTGTCATTCCAACAAGATTCAAGTTTTTTACTATAATTTCCGTTGCCATTAATTGTCAATTCAACACTAATTTCAGTCTATCGAAATCACGAGAACAATTTTCCTCGCTTTCATACCGGACATGAATGTTTTTGTAAGGATTATCCTTTAACGTTACATCGTCCGGCATTCTATTTATGATTATTTCCGGTACACCTTCATCCGTGTAATCCATTTCTGCGGAAACAATAAATATCCTTGTCAAAGCCAATTTCCCGTCAGAAAATATAAACATACGCTGTTTTTTTATATATTCTCTTTCTGACCACTTGACACATTCTTCCACAAAGTCAGCGATACTTTCCGTATCTTGAAGTACTATCACATCTTCCAACTTTCCTTTCAGAACATTTAGCTTCAAATCCCCAAATAAATTTGCAACGGATTGAAGTAGTACCTCTATGTTTTCATCTATCCTCATACATCCAATTCGATTAAATGTTCATATTCTCTAAGGACTTCCCTTGTCCGTCCGTTCTGTACTTTCACTACCAACATAGTGCCGTCTTCCGTTTGGTAGGAATCAACTACTTCGCCTTCAAAGTAGTAACATCCTTCTGTCCAGCATACTGTCATGATGATTCGATTTAAAAGTTATACAATTTCTTCTTTCATAAAAGCCATCCATATAGTTTTACTTTGTCTGCCTGTAGTATGTCCAAACAAAGGTTTGTATGGAATTGCTTTTAAAACATCTTTTACACTTATCTCCGTTTCGTTCCATTTGAAAATAAGAGTTCCATTTGTTTTGAGTACCCGCATACATTCTTCAAAGCCTTTTCTTATCAAAGACTGCCAATCGTCCGGAAGTTTACCGTACTTTTTACATAACCAACTGCTATCACCCAATCTTTTCAAATGTGGCGGATCAAATACTACCATATAAAAAGATTCATTTTCAAATGGCATATCTGTAAAATCGCCCACTATATCAGGATTTATTTCTATTGTTCGTACCTTGTCCCGGTCTTTTGCTTTTAATGTTTCTTTTCTTTTATCCATAAAAAGAACGTTTGGATTGTTTTTATCAAACCAGAACATTCGGCTACCGCAACAAGCATCCAAAATTTTGTTTTTCATACAATTTCCCTTTCGTTAAATTCATGTAATCTATGGCAAGCGGAGCAAAGAAGTTCAATATTGTTCTTGTCCATCTTCAAATCCGGTCTTGCACCTCTTGATCTGATATGCGAAAAGAAAATAGCTTTTGGTTCGTTCCCCAAAGGTTTTCCGCATTTCACGCAAACATGTGGTCTTTCTTCCCATATCTCCATAAATAGGGATTGAAGGTCACCCCTGCGCTCTTTGGTTGTTTCTATGTCGCAATCTTTGCAGAGCCACTTCATCCTGTTATAGATGTAATGGTTTTCGCCACATCTTTTGCAAGGTCGATATTCGTATTTCTCCTTCTTTTTCAACATGTCACCAATCCCCCATTAGCTTTCCATCTTTCACAAAACCCCAAAAGCCTACCGGTTCTTCCTTTGTCCGTAAGGGGATAAACAACATATCGCCATGAACGTTCCCTCTGCATAGGATTTTCTTTCCGCTGTTAGTAGGGACATATCCCCACATTCCCCTTTCCAGTTTTTCTTCTTCCGACAAAGAATCCAAGAACTTTTGTCTTGCTTTGTGTTTTCTTTTCCCCATACCGTTAAAACTTATAGCTTCTGATTTTTGCAATCTGGTTTTCAAGATACTGCACTCTCTTTTCAATCGTTGCGTTGGCAACCTCCTTTGCTTCTTCTCTTGTGAAGAACACATCCCTGCCGACCTTTGCCATTTCGCGTTCGCCTTCCGGAATGATATATTCCTTGCCCCTGAAAATGGTTGTCTCCCATTTTTTCACTTCTTTGATTTCACCTGTCATAAGTGCTGAACGCACATCATACATTACTTTTTGTTCCATGATAATTTAAATTTTGTATTCTATTAAACCTGTCTACCAATTCACACACATAATCTATCTTTTCTTCGCTTTCCTTGCTCGAAAGATAGATAAACCCAAAACTCCTTACAAACTTTGGGTTTCCGAACCACCCGTACCTTACTATCAAAAGTTCTGCTCTTTTCGTATCGTAAAAACAAGGGACGATTTTGACTTCAAGTTCCTTTCTTTTCTTCTTCATTTGTCTTTATATTTTTCTTCACACAATTTTATGTACCTGCATCCTTTGCATTTTTCATCATGATACAAAAAGCCATCGTAGCTTTCACAAAGGATATATCCCCTTGGTGTATCAAAGTAAAGCCGTCTTTCTTTATCCAAATAGGAATCAGACAAGGCTTCCTCTTTCTGGATAGGATTCCTAAGATCGTATTCCATAACGAATTTAGAGGTAAACCACATATCCTTTTGCGTTCGTTTTCTCCATCTTTCAATGGCTGCTTTACCTATTACGTTGGGAAGTGGCACAATACTCAATTTAGACACCGACAAAAGAAAAACTTGTCTGTGGAATTGAAAGGTAAGATAGTTCCACAAATCGCCTACTATCTCGTTTTCAAGAAAATCATTTATCTTTTCCCTATCCTTTCTTTTCATACGAAACTCGTACATAGGGTTATTTGTTAGTTTCCCTTGTAAGTATTCGTAAATCTCCTTAAATTCTTCTTTTCTTGTCATTGCTATCGAAATTAGATTTATACAATCATTGCATACAAAAGTTGCATGTTTTAAGTGATAAAAGAAGGGGAAGTTTTTGTTCCCCTATCTCGTCAGCAAAACTACAACTTTTGTAATTATTCCCAAACCAAATTAATGTTAAAAATCTCGTTAGTCTCTTTTTCAACCTTCTTGTAGCGGTTTTGGGTATTCGTATCTCTCTCTGCTACATCATCATAACCTTCTCGGATAATTTTTCCGTCAAGTACCCTTGAAAACCACAAACAAATTTCTGCGTCCGGTTCAAGATCACCCAATGTAACCTTATCTTCTTCTGTAGCATCATAAAATTGAATCCAATAGGGCTTCTCATAAATAGAAGATGTTCTTGGCGTAACAGGATTGTCGTTTTCATCCTTATTCATTCCTATTGCTCCTACCATGATTTTTCCATACGGATTCTCTGTTACGGCAGAAAACCACATATTGACGTTTTTAAGCGTTTCTGTGTCCTCATTTTTCAAAATGACAGCAATGTATTGATTGCAAGGATTCGCTGCCAAATTAAGGCTTATTTCGTCAAATAAATTGCTGAACATATCATTAGGTACAGGGGTGGACGATTTATATCCACCCAAAGAATCAGAAATCTTAGTTTGCTGATTGTTGTACCCTGCGCTTGTTGTATAATAAAACTTCAACATAACCTTTAACTTTTAGGGGTTGACATAAAGATGTTTCCCAGTGACCAATATTCACTTTTCACTTCATTGGAAACGGAAACTGTACCGCCGGAATTTTGAACACGGGCAATGTAATATTCATCCGCTTCTTTTTCAGGTGGTGTAGAAACACTTACTTCCGGCACTAAAGAAATAACATAATCGTCATAGGTGTATAACCCATTTCTTTGCTCGGAAGTCAAAACACCACCCAAAGGAAGTGTACCCAATACAATTACTCGAAGATTGGACTCTGCGACAAAAGTAGAAGCAGATGTAAGCAACAAGTTCTGATTATCAATTACGTTTACGATTTGATAAACCCCATTATTGATAGGAACAGAGCCATCTTGCTTTTCAAACCGGATAGAAACGGGTGTTGATGAAGATTGCCCCCTTACCTTACCTGAAAAGTTTACAGAACCCGAAACGACACCTTGTGAGTTGACACTCACGTAGCCCTTTTCGTAATTGCGTGTTTGATACCCTATTTTCACCCAATAGAAGTTGCTGTCATTTGGAACAGCAATATTGTCTTCTACATTAATGTCAATAAAGTTTCCTTGACTTGTAAGAGCCATACCGGGAAGAATTTTGATCGTTCCGGAGTTTGTACCGGTTTCCACTTTAAAAGGATCAACCAAATTATCTTCATCTGTCGGCTTATTGATCGTATTCGGGTTAATCTTTGAAGGATCATTTGTTACCATCCCAAAAGAATAAGAAGCCTGTAGCACCGCCTTCATTAGCGGTGCTGTAGCAAAGAAAGACAACATATTCGTCAATTCCTCTTTTTCCAAAAACACATTTCTACTGATATTAATCTTGCTCATTTTCAATATCTTTTAAAAATTAATAATCACTATTTCCAACCACTTGGTACATTCTGGCAGTTCGTACCATAGAATGTTTGAGAATGACTTGTCACACTACTATCCGTACTATCTGTTATCAATCTATAGTTAGGAGAACCACTTGATAATTCGTAAACCGGCACAGTACCCAATTTTGAACAATTATAAAACATTCTGTCCATATTCACTTTTGCTACACCCGGAGCAGAAGCTCTTGCAAATAAAGAAGTATAAGAAACAGCATAGGCTTGCTCTGTTCCAAGTGAAAGGTTGGTACACCCAGAAAACATTTCTGTACAATCCAATGTGTTACCTAAAATATCCATAGGTGTATTCTCAAACTGATTACCTCTATCCACATTAACAGGTCTTATTGTTGTAGAAGGCATCCCTACATAATTGCTTGTCCATCCAAAAGAAGTCAAAGAAGTGCAATTTGCAAAACATCTTCTAAGATTAGTAAGTGTTGTCATTCCGTTAAAGAAATTTGCCGGAACCTGACTTACTCCTGTACTTTCAAACATACTTGCCGCATTTTGCAACTTTCCATTCTTCATGTCAAAAGAAGTGATATCAGTTACATTCCTACAATTAGCAAACATTCTTGAAGCATTTGTTACACTTGACGGAAGCGCTTGTCCATACGGAATTGAAAGATATGTACAATTCTCAAAAAGAGACTGCATATTGGTTGCTTTCGTATTAAAAGAAAACATAGCAGTAGACCACTCGTCTCTAAGACTTGTACAACCTACAAAACATCCTATAAATGAGACAATATTTGTGCAATTCCTAAACCAGATAACAGGAAGCGCATCTATCTTTGTACAACCTTGAAACGTATATTGCATATATAGCGCGTTCGTAGCGTTACTAAATGGCGAAGATGTAGCGGAAAGTCCACCTGTATTTGTCAAAGCCGTACAATCTGTAAATACTGCATGGAAATCATCTTTTCCACCGCCTCGCCCAAAAGTACCGCTTCCAATACAAGAAGTCAAGCTCTTGCATTCCCGGAACATAGAAGAATGGTATATACAAGAAAGGGGAACAAGCTGTCCACCCGGAAGCGACGTTACTCCACTACCATAAAAAGCACCGGCACAAGAGTTTCCTGTCATTTTAGTAAACAATCCACTCGGAATCGACTTTAAAGATGTACAGCCTCTAAACCAACTTATAACACCTCCTGAAATAGAAGGAATTGCATTTGTGGCAATAGAAGAAAGACTTGTACAACCCATAAAAGCACCGGGGTTTCCGCCTGTAGCATCAATGTTAAATGTACCCGTACTTCCCTGAATAGAAAAAGATTCAGGCCACTGCTTGATTGCTGTAGCTCTTGTATGATTTTTGAAATTGGCACGAACTGTACCGGGACTACTTGTATTTCTACTTCCAGCTTGTACCCTCACTTCACTTCCTACAATTTCATACACACCACTTGAAACAGAAGGTGTCTGTGGTGAACCACTGTAAGTAACAATAAGGGCTTTCCATAAATAAAGGTAAATACTGCTACCGCCTGCATCCGTAATTTCTTCCCCTGTACCCACACATTGAGAATCCGTTGCGGAAGCATATACATATCCACCGGAAGGAGAAGAAACAGTTACCCTACCACTACCATTTGTCTGCTCTGTAGTGTTAGAATAAGTCGATCCGTCCGGCGCAGTAGTTCTTACACTGACAGAAGCATACGCCTGCAATACATTTTCTTTTCTTAAATAAATGTAAGTGGTTGTAAGATCGTAATCTAACACAAAATCAATGTACACGTCAGAACCGGACATTGCCACATTATACTTTGTCTGTGATTGGTAATTAGTAGCCGTACAAGTTGCATCGTATGTGCCTGATTGAATACCTGTAAGCGTAAGCAAACCGGATGAATTTGTATAACCACTCTTTCCTCCGTAAGTCACATACGCCCTATTGATATTGTAACCGTTTCTTGATTTTACAGTAATATGCGCGTTATATGTCTTATTTGATATACCAACCCTTTGCTGCGGCATAGATTCTTGATTGACCGTTACCGAATAGGTAGTCGTCTGATAATCATAAACAGACACTTCGCACACATATGTTTTCCCCATTTGCATAGTAAAGGTAGTTGTACCATCCGACCCAGTATTCTGTGTACTTAACCCTTCGGGTTTAATAGAAGCACCAGACACCGGAAGCCCCGTGTCCGAATTGTAAACATAGAACTGTACCCTTACTTCTTTTCGCGGCATTGCAACATATACCGTTTTTGGAAGATCATTCGGTTGCACTACCCCTACTTGATTTTCAAAATACTGCTTACTTGCAACCCAATTATACAATTTTCTTGGAACTTGAAAAACAACTTGTCCATTATTTGTCAAACCTTCCTGTTCACCACTGTTCAAACTGATTCTTGTCCCATTCGAAACAGAACCGTTATCTTCTGTTACAACAAAAGTAAGGTTGTATAAAATTTGAGACATATCAATAGTGACAGTTTGCGCTGCTCTGTTTACAGTAAAAGACTGTTCCTTGTCGTTGTATTCTTCATAAGAAGCTACCGCCTTATATGGACCATTTGGAAGGTCTAATACAATTCCAGAAGAATCTTTTTGAGTGTAAGTATGAGTTTCGTCTACCACAACAGTAGCACCTGTCAAAACTACACCACCTGCTCCAATCACTTTAATAGTGGTTTTATAAGTCAGCCTTGCCAAATCAATAGTCAAATTGGCATCCCCGTAAAACTCATAGTTCTCTACAGTTACTCTTTGATAATCATTCGTATAGCGAATATCATAAGTATATTTGCCTCCTAAAACACCTTCAAAAGAAGCCTGACCACTACTATCTGTTACCTTTGTAAGTCCGGCAAAAGAAACTGTAACACCCTGTAAAGGAACCTTTTCGCCAGTAAAAGTATTGTAGTCATTTACAGTAAACACCATGTTGTAAGTAGGCATGGGATTAAAGTCAATGGACACTTCTTTGTCACTATCCAAAGTAAGATTTCCATTTACAGGAATCCAATTCTGTTTTTCGACCAAATAAGAGTAACTGCCACCTAATAAATCATTAAAAATAGCTTTACCGTCTGTTCCTGTTCTTCTGCTTTGCGAAACTACCAATGCGTTTTCATCCGACCTTTCGTTTGACACCAAAGTAACATTTGCACCTTCTACTGCACCGGTAGAAGCATTTGTTACTGTAAATGTTAAATCATAAAGCGGAATCAAAATCATTTCAACTGGTTCAGATTGATCATCCTGTACATTGATATTCTTGTTTATGGTATAATATCCATCTTTTGTGACAGTGTAAGGATAAAGACCGGGGAAAGCGTAAAACACCGCATTCCCATAAGAATCCGTATTTTTAAACTCTCCATTAAAAACTATCTGTGCACCGGAAATAGGAAGTCCTTGTTCATTTCTTACAATGAAAGTGATTTTCCTTTCGTAAATATCACCTTGCATCAGAATATATTCGATTTGAGTGTCTTCTTCATCTTCCAATACCGATAAAAGATAATCTTTTATCGGTAAGAACAAGTTTTTCTCCACATCAACAGAATAATCACCAAGGAACAAAACTATATCAGCTTCCCCGTTTCTATTGGTTGTAAGAACATCTTCCAAAATGGAAATTTTTGCTCCCTCGATATAAGAACCCCTATCAGAAATAACCTTGAAAATAACTTTCTTTTGAATCAAAGGACGTATTTCGTTATCACCTATTATATTTTTGTAAGCAACCAAATAGGTTTCCATAAAGTCTTTTACACCTTCATTGCTTACCAAAGAGTTGTTTTTATAATAGGCGGCTATCACATCCTTTTCTCCCAAATGTCCTTGATAAAACGGCAAGAAAATAGGTTTTATCTTGATATCATAGATATAAACACTACTTGATGCTTGCGATCTGTCTTGGGTGAGAGAAAGCGACAAATAAGAAGTTCCTTCTTTCATTTGAAGCCCCCTTCCATTCGGGAAATTGAGAGCAACAGGACTTGCATAAGCTCTATCTTTTCTTGAAAGGATTCCTCTGCATTCGTAATAAACACCTGCAAACGGCAAACTCAAAGCACCGTCATTCGATACGAAACTAATACTTTCTGCTTCTCCATAAGATTCCTTACAAGTCATTACCTGTTTTCCTTTCCCATACACCTCGACACCAAACTTCAAGTTCTGGTTATTTACAGAAGATGTTTTTGCCTTGAAAGAAATTTGGTAAGTCATATTCTCAGACACAGGAAGAAGTTTTGATTTGTCCTCTGCCGAAGATATGCCCACCAAACTATTTCCCACAAAAGTCATGGCTTGGATAGGATTGCCGTCATTATCAATATCGCTTACCACAACCACACCGGTAGGGTTGACCAAAGGGTAAGCATTCAAATCAGTTATACTTTCTGTTGTCTCATATCCTTTGGTAACGTTTAAAACAGTATCAGTCCGGTTCCATGTAGGAGAACTGTATCCCATTGTCCAGCCCGTATCACGTGCCATCAAAAGGGCAAAAATAAATTCTTCTTCCGTTTTGTACCGGATAAGACGAAGAAGCTCACCAAGTATTGTGCCTTCTTTATTTACAATATCAATTGTTCCTCTTTTCCGGTATTCCTTTACATAGTTATCGAACAGATATTGCATCTGTTCAAGTGTATCAACTTCATCCGTCACAAGTCCTCTGTTTTCAATAAACAATTCAAACAGAATCTTATTTGTATCAATCTCATTATATTGTTTTGCATACAATACAACAAGGGCAAATATGTGACAGACTGTTTCCCAATATGCCTTAAAATCCTCACCGTCCTTCTTTATAAAAGTAGGAAGAATGCCGGGCGAAGATACTTTTTCAAGTACATTCTCCGCCCATTCCATTACGGCAGGATCGTTTTCTTCAAAGAACCGTTTGAATACGGTTTTATTGTAGATTTCCTGTGACATTCTAAAAATTTTTGAATTGTTTTTGTTATACCTTTTGGACGTAAAGCCCCACTAAATCTGATAAGTTGTGTGACAAAGGTTGTCCGCTATTTCTTGTGCATCTATACTTCACACCATTCTGAATATAATATTTGCCATTAAATATCTCCATAGGTGGCGTATAAGGAATAGGATCATTTTCTGTACCTTCATGATCTTCTACAACAACCTTCCAAAGAGAAGCCGTAGCAAGAGATGGTTTCCAATTTTCCTGTGTTTTGTGATCTTTAATACATTCCCAAAGAAGATCATCGCATTGATATCGTTCTTCTGCTTTTACGTCAATACCAACTGTCCATTCAGGATAACGATCTTTCACTTTCAATGCTTCTGTTGGAGTAAGATCGTAAGTGTTGATTTCCTTCGTCACTTCCTTGTCCAATTCATTCAGAGCAAGCAATCTACTGAATTGTCTGTTAATTAATGGTTCTTCTCCTTCCGGATAAGTCCATTCTTCACTGTTTAGAAGTTCAGAAAAAGCCGGATCACTAAAACTATAGCGAGGAAAATCTTCATCATCGAAGGGTGCAAGGTATTCCTCATGCAAGATTACCTTGCTTTGATCCGTACTCGTCCTCATTTCTGGCAATATCTCAATACCATGTGATTTTGCCCATACTAAATCTACTATTGCGTATCGCATAATTATTTTGCTTTTAAAGTTTGTAAATAGTTATATGCTTTGATACAGTCGTCTTTGGAAAGAATCTGATTGTTATATATGCCTAAGTTCTTAAAAGCTATTTGGGTATAATTATTTAAGTTAAATCCTATATTCAAACTTGATTTAACGATCTCAAAATTTTGATCTACGGTATATTCATACTCAACCCAATTTCGATCATATAATCTACCATCTGAGCAAATAGCATGCAATGATTTAGTTCCAAAACTTTGTAAACTACGTGGATTATTAATAGATATAAGCAATCCATTAGCAGTGTTATACAGATAAACATTTTGAGCTTTTACAATGCCACAATTGATCTGAACATTTGATAACAATTCCCAATCTCCAACAATCGTCCAATCTTCGTTCAATGTAAAAGCAGCACTTCGAACCTTATCATCCACCCCATCAGTAACCAGATATCCTTCGTATTCGGGGATTTGCTCAACTAAAACATCTACTTCTTGTGAAGAATTATACCATATACCATTCGTAGAAGTTGCTGCATACTGTTTTTGGAAAGTGTATGTACCATCTTTATTAACGCTAATATATTCACCACTTTTATCTGCATTTCCAACTATACAGCTATCCCCTTCTTTCATGCCTGTGATACGTATCTTCCAATCAGCAGAATCAGATTCGTTTAATAAAATCAAAACATTGTTGCTGTTTCCGGTTCCGATCATTCTAAACGAATCTTTTTTTACATCTGTGGGCTTAACTACATTATCTCTAAGATTAAATGAGTTGAAGTTATATGCATACAACCCATACCTACTCCCTTCTGCAAACCCAAAATTAGACAGTATAAGATCATTACCATTGCCCGTAATGTTGGCAATAGTAGCACGATCTTCGTCCTCGTTGGTTTTACCGGTGACAGTCCATGCCTTGTCGGGGAAGAGCCAGGGATAGGTTTTGACGAAGTAGTCTTTGATCTTGGTCAGTTCTTCTTCGGTGGCATCGTGATCGAGAATAACTATTTCCCAAATGGCAGCATTTGCACAATAAACTCCAGAACGACACACTTGTAATATATTACTTCCTTCTTCTGTAGCACCAGTAGGAATAGTCCTACCATTATATGAAGTAGATGTTTGGTATGTATAAAGTAAAGGCATTTCGTTATCTGAAATCTCAACATTTCTTCCCCAATTCCAGGTTGATTTAGTTTTGCTTTTAAAATCTTCAAAATTAAAAGCACTTGTTCTATCTGTGGAATTAACGACTAAAGAAGGGTATCCAATATCTTGAAAAGACAACCACCGTCTCAACGCCACAACCGTATATCCCTTTTCTTTAGTCAGAATAGGGAAGTTCTCACAGACACCATAATCGTCTACTCTGTCAAAGACGAGTGCACCGGGGTAGAGAGGTAGTTGTTCGATGGTAATATTGCAATCTATAGGATAGGTTTGGGACATCACTACCCACCTCATATTATATTTACTATCGTAATCATACGACGGCAAAGTATATATACCATCGTTCTTTATTTCTGTCCATAATTCTTTCCCATCATTAGATACACCATAACGCAAATATATATCATCCGTTAATCCTTTTATCAATACTTTGTACTCAACAGATTTAAGGCTTGCCCTTGTTTCAAATAACGCATTATTTGATTTAGCACTTGTAATATGGATTGTATTATCAGTAACTTCACCTGTACCACGTGCCCCTTGAGTAATATAATTTGCCCAAATGATAGAATCACCCCAGTTTAATTTATATCCACCTACTCCGCTCATTCCACCCCAAAGGAAGTTCTTCATCTGTAAATCATACCCATTGCCCATAAGGTCTTTCCATACAGGATTTTTGGACATATCTTCATTGGTTAGACCTTTAGCAGACCATCTTACAATCATACCAGGGATGTTTGGGAAGGGTGTGCCGCCACCTCCCCCAAACCTTCTTCTAAAAGGAATTGCATTTATGTTTCCTAATAACATCATACCGCCACCTCCCCTTTTTAAATCCCAATACTCAAAGAAGAAACGGTCGTGCCCTCTTTCACGATTTTCTGAACCATGTACATAAGAGGCGATCCAAGACTTGCGTTCACTTCGGCTTCTGAAATAGTATATTCCATACCACCGGCAAGAATCACTTTAATTGTACCTGCTACAAGAGGAATGATAACAAAAGAAACCGGTTGACCGTTTTGGTCGATAAGTGTTATATCTTCATCAATAGAAGCAAAGTTCCATGCACTACTGATTAACGAAGGTGCTGCGTCACCGTTATTAGTTATCAGCTTATTAGAGTTAGCTGTTACTGTTCTTTTTACAATATCCATAATTATGAAAATTTTAAACGTTTAAAATATTGTCTAAGTATATACTACCCACAAAGATAATCTTTTCTCAACAAACATAACAAACGCATATCTTTTTCTTTTTACAAATACATCTCCCTTCTTTTAGTAGGGAGAGGGGGATATGGTAAAAATACTGACAACGCTCCTAATGCACCTCAATGGATTGGTGGTTGTATGGGTGGAGATGGCGGTATGATCGCTTACAAAAAAAACATAATAACTTCCAGTGACGGTGTTGGTGGTATGGGTTGGATTACTCAAATAGACTTTAGACACAGTATGTCCGGTTCATCTTCTCCCGGTTTGTATGTTCGTTACAATCAAAGTTTAGGAAATGAAATAACCGCCTTTTTAGGCGATATGTCCAACGGACAGGATCACAGACAGGATTATTGGGAATTTGCTTTAAATGGAGAAACAGATAGTGATCTTTTCGTTTATGGAAGAACAGAAGGCGGATTTGCAACTTCTGTTTTAACAGCCGGTAGTGGTGGTACTTATGGAAATGGCGAACAAACTACATCTACTGCTAAAACTGTGCAAGGCGGAGAAGGTGGCGACGGAAGATTGGGAACACAAGGGCCAGATTACAACACCGGAATTAGAGCAAGTGAAACCATACCTATTCAGTCTGTGTTTGGGGGTACAGGAACCGGTGGATTAAGCTACTTCATTTCTACTACGGACTGTAAAGCCAGTGGTGGAGGTGGTTATGGAGAAGCAAATCCAAATGGATCGGCGGGATATGGAGCCGGTGGAACTTGTTTTAAAATAGGAAGTGGAACAAATGATTACAACGAAGGTGCAGGTATTGTTTGTATCTATTACCACAACAATCCTATTTAAATAACTGAATATCAATAAATTAAAAGGGAGAGTGTTTAAGCTCTCCCTATTTTGTTTTTAGATTGGTTCATTATGATAATATAAGCAGACAATTCCATCGCCGGGTGAGGTTGGATTTCCGGCATCTTCATCTGCCGGAGAAGACATTTCTCCACTTCCATAACCGGCTTTTTTTACACCACCTACTTCTCCTTCCCATGAATTACCATATCCGGCTCCGCCATAAACACTTGCACCGGTTCTTAATTCACTGTGTTTGTTTAAATACCCTGTTCCTCCTTTAGAAGTTCCTCCAAAAATGGATGAGATAGGAATGGTTTTTGTAGAAGCGATAGGATTGGTTCGAGGCGATGCAAAATTTACCTCATAAGAGCATTTAAACCCAAACTTCCCATCCCCGCCGGGTGCGCCTGCGGGTTGCATATATTGGTCTGCTTGGCTTCCAGTCAGTTCACTTGCATTTTGACTACCATAGCTCCCAGAACAATAATAATTACCCGCACCATGAGCAGCAAATCCACCGGAAGATTTAGCGTTATAAACAGTGTAATTGCCCAAAACTATACGAGGATTCATTACTGAATCGCCCGCTGGAGATACTTGTCCATTGTAAGCCAACAGATTTTCAGGGGAATCTCCGAGGTACAAAGACATTGCTGTACCAGCCATCCAAACCCCGTTATTTGGTGTGGTATTAAAGGTAATATTTACATTATTGTTTTTCGTTATATCTGAAAGTAGAATGTTTTCAACATATACAATGTGCCCTGTTGTTCCACCTTCCAAAACAAAATTACTCCAACTACTCCAATCCAACAATCTTTCTCCCCCTCTCCCTACTAAAAGAAGGGAGATGTATTTGTAAGAGGTGTCAAGCATGTAGTTCGTTTGGTTTGATGTGATTTGTACCAACTTATTCGGTTTAGTTAGGGTGTATTCCAAATTCACACTTGTTTGATAAACCCCACTTATACTTCCTGTCGTTGAAAAATCACTGAAACCGGAAGATGTAATCTTAATCTGATAATTTCCCGCAGGAATTTTGTCAAACCGTGCCGTGTATGTTGCTGGCCCTGCCGAACCTGTATGCTTCTGCCCTTCTGAATCTGTAAATTCCACATTACCACCAGTAGGGTTTACTTTTACTTGCACCATATACAGCGGAGTAAGGTTTACTTGCACCTGCATTCCTTCACTATTCACAGTAATGCTTTGGGATGTTTCTTTGGAAAAATCCCCTTCCGGTACATACAAGATATACTGTCCGTATGCGACATTGGCGAACGTTACGGTAGTGGTTATATTTTTAGTCTGAATCACCTCCAGCCCCGTACTGTCCTTTAGTTGGATTTGGCTTGGCATACCTTGCATTTGTCCAACTCTTCTTACCTGAACATTAATAGTATTGTATATCTGCAAAAGGAAGGTGTTAAGCGCAGTTTTCCCGTTTACTTCAACCGTTTCCTCTTTGCTTTCAAATCCATCTTTAGAAAAAGCTACTTTATAGCTTCCGTCTGGTACAAATAAAACGACTGTCCCGTTTTGTGAAGTTGTACCGGAAGCCATCTGCACCCCTCCTTCCTTATTTTCAGTCACAACAACCTGTACGCCGGAAATGTCAGTTGCCCCGTCTAATGTGTTCCTATGGACAACTACTGTAAGCTCACTTGCAGGTTGCAAAGTAACCTCAATTGTTTTCGCTTCATTTAATACACCGACTTTCCCGTTCTGCGTTGCATAACCATCAGCACTGACCTCATAATCATAATCAACGCCTAATGCAGCAGAAATAACAGCTTCTCCATTGTTATTTGTATTCTGCTGATAATTGTTTGATGCAGATGTCATTTTTACAAGAGCGTTCTCGATAGGAATTGCTGGATTGGGCAAAGGAAGAAGGGCAAAAGGTAAAACTGTATACCTGTCATTTTTACCTGGTCCAGAATAAATCCCGTTTGTCCAATTAAGATTTGCATTATTTGAAGTCCCATACTGGGTGCAAGTTTGAATAGATACACTCCCCCATAAAGAAAGACCCAACATGCTCAAAATCTCTTCTACTTGTGTTTTGTAAGAATACAGAGTGGTCGCCTCGCCATATGAAGGTAAATAGCCATTCTGTCCATTCCCAAACATATATGTCTTGGCGTATTTTGCCGCAGGTGCATTGTCAATTCCTAAAGCAGATATTATCACATCAGTATAAATAAAACCATGCGTTGATTTGTATAGGACTGTGCTTGCTACATTAATGTCTAACATTGGCACATTGGAGATCAAAGTACCTTGACCTCCAAAAGCATAGTTTACACCACTTTTATTCGTCGATACCATAAACGAATCAGTATCGGTTGAAATTCCTATGCCGCATACATCAGATATTCCCTTACCAGATGATGCCCATTCTTCTTTTGTGTAACGATTATTGTCTTTATCGTAGATATACACACCATTTGGAACAGGATTGTATTCATAGGTACAGAAAGGACGAACTGTATATGGATTACTTTTGATCGTTCCCCTTTTTGTGCCATTAACCCAACCAAAAATCCAAGCATCATTTGAATTATATTGTGTCGAAGTCCAATATGAACCACTACTCAATGGATCTGAACCGATTGTCGCACTTATTGAAGTGTCGATCTTAACTCTGTTTAATTGAGCTACACCCCACTGCCCACAAGAAGGCAAAAACCAAGAACCCGCACCAAATCCTTCTGTAAAATAAGCTGCGCACTTATGTGCCGCCGTGCTTTCCGTTGGTTTCGCAAGTATGATGTTTTGAGAATTTGTCTTACCTGCAAAATCACAAAGAGCTAAAGATTCATTTGTTTCGGTGACTACATTAGGAATAATGCCTAATGAATTTAAATAAGAAATAATGTTATCACTATCATCCAACGCTATAAAATCAAAATCCTTGCTTCTTACATCAGTAATGACACCGACACAAGTTTTAGTGCCGTCCAATTCAGTTGACCATGTTTTGTCACCATACACAAAATCACCTATTTGAGGGCGAGTAAGTAAAGGCTGCTTTGCGGTTACCTTAAATGTTACATCTACATTATTTGCAATCAAAATTTCTTTGTTGATGGCAGGTGCGTTTACATTCAACACACCAGACTGTGTTTCATAAGGTGAAGGTGGTGTCATTGTGTAATTGTAATTTCCATACAGCACTTTGTTTTCCGGAACTTCTGTGCCCGTAGACTTTTTTCCATAAAAAGAAATAGTTATGTTAAGGCTCTTTATATCGTCTGTAGATATACTACTTTCATCTGCCGATTCAAGAGCCAGAGCAAAAGTGGTACTTTTAATAAATTCTTCCACATCAAAAATAAGATCGGAAAGCTGGATTCTTTGAATGGTACCATTCGTTAAAGGCACGGTCTTTGGACTCTCTATACTTCCCCAATTAGCAACAATTTTTAAATTTTCAGGAACGCCAGAAACTTTTACGCCAAAGTCCAAAGCCTTATTATAGTTTATATTTACAAGAGGAGCAATCATTATATTGTCTACCATTTTAAACAAAAACCCTGCATCAACACTTAAAACAGCATAACTATTGGTAACAGTGGGCGTCCCCTCTTTCTTTACTCCTGTAAGTGTAAAATTCCTTTTCTTTGAGTCCCAACTTCCATTCCATCCATCTATTTTATAACTATTTATAGCTGACATTAGATTTTCTTCATTTGAACCACCGTCAGTAACTATTGCCAGAGGAGAGCAAACCACACCATTGGGAAAATACGTTTTCATCTGATCACCCGGCACACCACCAGACGGTATGATATATGTTTCATTTTCAGGTAAGACAAACATACCCGAATAATCCGCATCATCATCCTGCGACCATTCAAAATCCCCACCAGCATACGTCATGGTGGCAACACCACTTGAATTTGTTGTACCTTTGTATTTATTAGACGGATCAAGTTGATCTACCATTTCCACAACGGCATTCTGAATAGGAGAACTGTCAATTTCTTTCTTTACTGTAAACGTAACAGTAGAAATCTGCTGCATATTAAGCGTAACAATTTGCATACCATCATTTACAGTAAAACTACCGGACAAGTCAATGTAACCGGTTTTCTTTGCCGTATAGGTATATTCTCCGTTTCTATTTTTGAACTCAATTACACCACTGTCATTTGTACTTCCTGTACCGACCTGCTCGCTTTCTCTATTAAGTGTAATATTTACACCACTAACACTTGGTATAGTCTGGAATTTGATTAGATATTTCAAATAATCCGTCAAATCAAGCTCCAAAGTTTTGGATTCCGTACCCACTTGGAAAGTTCCATCCGGCACATCAATCAAATCGGTATTATCCGTTTCATTTGTAGGAATAGAATAAATGTAATTTCCCGAAGGCAAACTTATCGTAGCGATACCTTGCTGATTGGTAACAATCGTTTCTGGAAGTGCCCTTGCTTTTGCTTTGCCTGCTTTTGTAGCTTGGCTTATCACAATCTTTACATTTGCCAAATTACCACTTTTAGCGGTTGTATGGAAAGTGACAACAGCACCGGCATTAATTGTAATATCTACACTTTTTTCTGCTTCTTCAATTTGTACTGTACCGCTACCACTAACATATCCATCTTTTGAATAGGTATATGTATGCGTACCGGTAGAAAGATTAGTTGTTGCAATACCTCCATTTGCAGTCGTAAGCGTTTCTGAACCGTCAATAACAATCTGAACGCCATCCACAGGAGAACCCAAATTATCCTTTACCGTAAATGTCGTTTCAAAACCATACGTCAATTCAACTTCCTTTATTTCGTCACCATCATCAATGCTTCCTACACGTAGTTCTGGAGAATAACCCGTAAATGACGCGTTCCAATCATAAGCACCATTTACAACCTGTACCGAATCGGTTGTACCATCTTCCTTTGTTGTAAGCGTAGTGGAACCACCCACAAGAGCCTCCCCACTTACGTTAATGGTAACACCTTGTAAAACCGTTTTTTCAGCCGCACTAACTTTGAAAGACAAATTCCAGATTTTTTTTAATATCTGGGTAAAGGTTTCTTCACCGGAAACTTCAAAAGACAATCCCTCACCTTTATAACCGTCTTTCGCAAAAGTAGCATTGTAACTTCCTGCTTTCAAACTAACTGTAGCTTCACCACTTGCATTTGTTGTAAGAGCATCTTCTCTACCGGATATCTGAATTTCGACATCCTGTAAAAGATTAGGAGAAGCCATATTGTCTTTTACAACAAACGTAACATCATAAGACATTGCTGTAACCGTAACCGCTACATTCTTGTCTGCGTTTGACACTGTAACACTACTTTCTGTCGGTACATAGCCAGCTTTAGTAACTGTATAAGAATATGTGCCATTAGAGAGAGGAATTATTACCAAACCACCCTGCGAAGTCTGATAATCGTTGTCATTAATATGAATATTTGCATTACCGACTGCAATACCTTCATCCGTTGTTACGGCAAAAGTAATATTATACTTTCTGTACTCCATGCTTATACCAAGCAACGGTATGTCCGCACTTGCTACCGTCAAATCATCGGAATAATCTTCCATTCCGGTAGCTGTAACGGTAAACGGATATGTACCGTTCTTTAACTGCAAAGATACCTGTCCATTTGATTGTGTCTGATAAGTATTATTGTTAATAGTTACCGTAGCGTTTCCGATAGGCTGTTGTTCCGGGTCTCTTACAGACATGATCACATTATATAACCTTGCCTGTAAATTGACAACAGAACTGTTATCACTATCCAGAACAGTAATTGAAGAATTGCCATCGTAATAGCCGGATTTTGTAACGGTGTAAGGATACGTGCCATTTTGCAGACTTACAGTAACTTGACCGTTATCGTTGGTAGGATAAGAACTGCTATTGATATTTACTGCCGCACCCTGAACCGGTTCGTTGTTATCACTATCCAAAACAGTAATAACAACATTGTAATGCTTCAAATCAAGCGTTCTTTCGATATTAACATTCTGTCCCTGTACATTGAATGAACCGGTCAAATCATCATATCCTCTTTTGGTGATAGTATAATTATATTCGCCGTTCTTCAATTTTGTAGTTGCTTGCCCTAAACTGTTTACAGGTAGTGCAGACGGTTGTCCTTGTATTGTTACAAGTGCGCCTTCTGCCGGCGTACCTTGATTTACTTGATAAACATTAAACAAAACGTCATACAAGAAATAATCCAATTCAAATGTTACATCTGCATTTGAATTATTAACTGTAATCGACCCGTTCAATGTGTCATATCCGGCTTTTTCAATCGTCACAGGGTATTGACCGTTTACAAGCGGAATCTCCGCTTCTCCTTGTTGATTGGTAGGATATTGACCGTTATTTACATTAACAACAGCGTTAGCGATAGGAACGTTTTCTGTATCTTTTACAATAACTGTAATCGTCCATACGGTAAACTCCATTTCTACATTTACCTGTGCATTGCCATCCTGCACGACTACATTGTTGGAATAATCATCATATCCCAACTTTGAAATCAAATAAGGATAATTCCCGTTTCTTGCCGACAAAGTAGCAACACCCTCTATATTGGTAGTGGTTGTTCTATTGTCCATTGTCACATTTGCATAAGGTACTGCTTCACCCCTTTCATCTCGTACACGGAAAGTAACCGTATAAGGTGCTCTAACCATTTCCACATCAATAAAAACACTGCCATTCAGAACAACAAATGTTCCTTCTACCGGGATATACCCTTGCAAAGAAGCGATATATGAGTATTGTCCATTTGCAAGCTGCAAAGAAGCCTGTCCCTGTTCATTTGTAATAATACCGTTATTACCAATAGAAATATTTACACCTTCTACCGGGTTCCCGCCTGAATCTTTTACATTGAAAAATGCCGTCTGATAAAGATTCAAAGAACTGTCATTAATACCAACAAACAAATCTTCTGATTCCGCCGGATAAAACAAAGGTGAAAGATTGCTGTCAGAATCATACAAGATATTACCATCCTGATCCCGCATAATAAATCCTCTGATACGCGGCAATTGATTTGCCGGGACTTGCTGATCGTAATACGGGAAAAAGTATTCATCTGGCACATATTTTACACCTTCTGTCTTTTTCACAATATCCAACAAATCGTCCCATTCAACAACATCACCCGGTGTCCAAAAACGGAAATCCAAATACTTAGTAAGATTTACTTGGATATTCTGGCGCACTGTAGCCACATCGTAATCCGGCTGTAATTGCACACGAAAATCCAATCCTCTTTCCGATCCAACATAGAACCAATCTATGTTTTTAAGAGAAATACCTACAGCTTTCCCTTCTATATTCAAATCCGAAAGGCTGAAATACCCTTGTACCTGTTCAAGCAATGTCCCCAATTCGTCCTCCGTAAAGAAAATACCATTTTGTGATACGATATAAAGGTTATAAATGCCTTGTTCGTCCAACCCAGCAGCCATCACCTTTAAAACACGATCATCAATACCGTTCAATACTTGTGTCCAGTATTCTACAGTATTCTTACTTAGAACATTCAGATTGTTTTTGATACGAATACGAAAAGTTTCATCGTCTTCGCTATCCCGTCCGCCAATAGCATAATACTCATTCGTGCATTCGATATGCCCTTGTGGTTGTGGATTGACATTCGTAATACTATTAGGCGCAACATTGGTAGTATAGCCTGCATTCACGCTCCTTACCTTTACATAGCCATAACCGCTTTCACCCACTGTAAGAGGTTTATCCACCTGAAAACGAATACCATTCTTACTTACAAAAGTAACAGTGGTATCATATACAGTGCCCGGATCGGCAGACACCCTAATATAAGTAGAAGAACCGAGTGCTCCCTTTCGAGGACTTACCCCATACAAAGCAGCCGCCTTATCCAAATAAACGCCGGTTGCCGTGTCTGGGAATATCTGCGCTTCTTTTATGGCAATATCTTTCATTGCCTTTTGAGCTACTTTAGCTACACCGAATGCAGTTGCGTTCACAACCGAACCGTCTGCCACATTACTTACTTTGGCAGTTTTATCCAAAAACATCTCTATAAAGAGATTTTTCAAATTGGTTATCGTTGCACTTGTTTTCGTTATCATCTGAATATCAATTATATAGGAACATTAACTAAATAATCTTTCTTTGTTACGGTTTTACATTGCAAAGAAAGGAATACCGCATCATCCTCTCTTTTTACGTCCATAAGTTCCACAGAATCCCATCTCGAATCTCTTTGGAACATATTCATAACGTTCTTAAAAATAGACGGATATTGAATGGCGTTTACTGTCGTACCAATAAACTCATTCGCAATACCATAATCCTTAAATTCAGGTATTGCACCCTTTTGTGCAGACAAGATAGCATCAAGAGCTTGCCGTATAGCATCATCTCCTACCACTATCTTCAAATCGTCATTTTCAAACACAAAATTAAGGTCAATGTCCCGTCCCAATATATTATCACCTACCAATACGTCTACTACCGTGTCAAGATAATTGTTGCCGATATTTTTAAGATTGACATAAAAAATACCTCCACCATCGGTAAATGAATAATCAGTTTCCTCTATATATTGAGGAATTGTAATATTCATCCAATCATCTTCCGGGTTTTCACTATTAAGTTGTCTTGCCACATCTTCAAACCGCTCTCCCGTTCTCAAATGTTTTTCAAGCTGCAAAGTATTGTTTCTCTCCAAAGAAGAGCTACGAAGCCACCTTGCAGAACTTTTTATAGTAGAAAGTTTGGTTTGCGTTTCTGTAAAATTATCCAATATCTCCCACATGGAAATATCATCCAAAGTATTCTCATGTAAGATAAATAGAGGTTCAATCGTTTCGGATTCTCTTACCAACTCAACCAAACGCAAAAAAGAATCCTTATCAAGCTCACCACCATTACTATAATAGTCAGCAATCAAAGGGTAATCGTTGGTACAAAAATCCACAAACTTCTGAAAGTAGGACTTTATATCGTACCCGGTTATTCTGAAAAATTTATCGAACATATCTTCAACCATTGCCCAATAATCCTTTTGAAAGTGAACTTGCAAACTCATTTATCCCCTTTTGTATGACATTAGAGGAACACATTGATACAAGGGAACTCTTAGCTCCTTTCGTTGCGGAAACAGCCTCCAAAGGAGCTATAACCGTCATTTCAAGATTATATTCCCATATCATATTTTTAGAAATATTCTGACTGAACGTTACCCCTCTTGGCGGGATAGTAACCAAATAGCTTTCTCCTAATGCCATATTATAAAAATACAACTTCATAGGAAAGCCCAATTCATCCACCCCGTTACTTTTGTCTATAATAGACTGTAATATCTTAATACAACCATATCCGGTTTTTATGCCGGCATTAAAAGAAGGCATTGTAAGTGAACTTGTACTTTTCCCTTGCAATTGGTAAAGATAACGTTTTCCTGCTGCTATACTGAAAGCCGCACCGGTTAAAGAAACGCTATCGGAACCGGATAAAAGAATCTTGAATGTTCGTCCAAAATTCCCTTTTATGGATATGGATTGCGGCATAAATACCGGAGAAGTCAAGACAGTAACGCCACCTGCCGTATTAACCACAGTCGTTCTTTTCGGTTCGCTCTTGTCAATACTTTCCGGGCTAATAGGAAAAGTGAAGACATCAATCGTATTATCCTTAGAATCTGCCAATTCCAAAGAGCACATATACACCTCAAAATCATTCGGGAATTGCGTTGCCATCATGGAACGTCCCAAATTTTTAAGCGTTGATTTTGCTGTCTTTACTACTGAATCCAAAACTGCCACGGCTATAAGTGTTTAAATTGTTTCTCAAAAGTACAAACTTTTTCTTGTAACACACTATCCCTGTGTTATTTTTTCATTCTCATAATCAGAAGCGTTAAAAGATTGTGCCGATTGAGCCGTACCGATTATCCCAGTAGTTGATCCTGTTTGCGCTGTAGCTGAACCGGCTGTAGACACAGGATGAGAATGACTATTGTATATACTTACAAAAGAATTGAAAGACTGTACAAACGCATTCAATTTACTTGTAAGATTATCCAATTCCACCAATCCTTTCAGTCCTCCACCATTGAACTCAATTACATCATTATTCATTTTGAGTGTAGAGGCTCCTGTTTTCAAATCCAACTGTTCTTTGGTTATTGTACTTTGTACATTATCCCCAATTTTAACCAACACACCTGTATCGTCTACCTGCAAAGATTGTTCAAGTTCTTCTGTTTTCCAATGAAAAGAAACCTTTTCCAAATCCATAGAAACACGTCTTTCTTCTTCCTCCGGTTTTTCAGGATTGACAATCTTAGCTTCCATTTGGGTATAGCTCTTTACAGAAATCATTTCACCGCCCGTCACATTCACTTTACCGGTAGATTCAATATTCACCTCCGATTCAGAGGAACCGGTTGCTTTCAAATTTACAGAAGCCTTTTCGGGAGAATTGATAGAAACAGAAATTGTATTATCAGTAGGATCAACCATCAAAGAAGCTGTTACATTTCCTATTGTTTTTCTAAACCGGAAGGTATTCTCTTTCCACATAGGAGATTGATCGTTTCTGCAATAACTTCCTACTACAATAGGAATACCGTCATACGGATTAGTAGCTATTACCACTGCCGACCCTTGCTCATTTTCTTTTGAAGGAAACTCTATATTCGCCAACACTTCGTTTGTGATATATATATCCCTAAAGAAAACACCGCCATTTCCCATAACAGAAACACGTCCGGTACGAAAACAAGTCTCTACATATAAATCTCTGTCCACTCCATTAGGAATGACTATAAACCCGAATGAAATAGGTTCAGAAGAACCGTTTAATTTTCTTACCTTTCCCCCTGCCATGATTAACTAAACATTTTTCTATTAAGGAAATAATCAAACTGATCTTTATCTACTTTAGGCATGACAAGCGTTGTTATTTTATCCGCTTCTGCTTGCTTTGCTGCATTTCTTATTTCCGTCAAATCAATCAATTTGAAATAATCCGGTTTAACATCTTTGCTTTCTTCTCCGGCATTGTCCTGCCGGTTCTTTACATTCGAAAAAGAGTTAGAAAGAATCGGCATATACATACCTCTTTCTACTTGTAAAATTGTTTGTCTTTGCAAGTTACCGTCCAAAAACGAAACATTGTTTACAACCGAGGAAACATAGAAAAACTCGTTTGTCGGCTCAAAATAAATAAACGTCCCGACCTTTATTCTTCTGTCCCCATTAATCGTAATAGTCCCTGTCCTTGTAAACGGCAAATAAGCCGTTGATTCCATAATGTAAATCAAATCGTTTGTTGCAGCCGCCTGAAAGTTTGCAAGAGATCGAGTCGCCTCCGTCCCTTCCAAATCCTTGTAATTCAAATATTGATCCGTAAAAGACATTTTCTTGTTCCCAAACACCTCTGCATACTCATTCAAATACACAATAGGAACAAAGGCAAGACTTGTTGTATTTGTCTGTCCAGCATGATTACTCATAACTTTTAGCTGATACCAAGAATAACTTCTTGTATCATAAGACAAGTCATATCCGTGCATATTTTCAGACTTAACCGTAATGTACTGCCCATTCTTATACGCACCTAAAATGGCATCCTTGTTGAACGGTGGTTGCCTTACCACAAGGTCTATCGTATTGACATAAGTATCAAAATAAAACTCAACCAAAGGGAATTGACAAACCCTATTCATATACTCCAAAAGTGTACCGTTTGGATTGGCAATAGAAGAATCTATGAGCACCCTTTTTTCAAGCACATCTTCCACAAACACTTTGAATATTTGCCAAATTCCATTTACAGATTGTTTTTCGTCTACACCTATATCGTAACTTTCCGTTCTTTTATCTTGCCATGAATCAAACACACTATTCTTTGTTATACCTATGTTTGACATCACATTCACAATAAACCAAATACATTCCCGGATAGGCTTCATTTGATACGACCACAAAAGATTGGAGAATGCACCTGTAAGGACGTTTCTTTTAAACCAAATACTATCTTCGCTCATTTCATACCAATGAGAAAATGTATCGGTTGCATTAAGCAAAGGGATAAAATAGCAACCATCATCTGAAAACAGTTTGTTTATATCCCGTCCTTCTATTGTAATGGATTTTATGTTTCCTTGTGCTTCATAAGATGTGGTACAAGTATCTACAAACCCTATCATATCCCAAATATTGTCCTTTGCTACTTTAGAAACAGGAATTTCCAAATCGACACGTTTGCCAAAATCCACATCTCCTTTATTGTTTTCTTTTTGCAAACGTTCAAACCGTATAAAGACAATATCGTTGTTTTGTATAAATTTCTCTTGGAAGGACTTGACTTGCGCACCGGTATTAGAAACTGTATTAAATTGTTCCAAAACAGAATCCCCAAACTTAAATGAGCTTCCATTAAAATAAAAAGGTGCTAACAAAATGCTAAACTCTCCTGTTTGTTTAGATTTAGTTGTAACCGTCTGCAACACATAAGGAGATAGGTCGATCACTTTGTCAATTGATTTTATGTACATCCATACCCGGATGTTCATAGATATTATTTTGGCGTTTATCCCGGTTCCTTCCAATGCAGAAGTTACATTTGTATCAGGCAAATATTCAGGATCACTTATCAATTCTTCGTAGTTATCTCCCCAATATGCTTTAAAACTTCCCTGTGAAACAAACTGCCCTTCTTTTGCAGCTTTCACAAGAGAAATAGGTGTATCTCCTTTAGGACACCACAAAACCGTTCCTTGTTTTATATAAGGCAACGTGCCGGAATCATAGTCACTTTTGTATTTGACTTGTTCTTCCTTATCATACGTTCCCCAAATGATATCCAGATTTGTGACACCTTTGTTATTTTCCACCTTCATCAATTCAGAAGGTGTAAATTTCTTTTTAACGGACGGAAGAATTTTTTGCCAATAGTTTATAAAGTCCTCTGGCTTTGCTTGCCGATAGCTTTCCAAAGGATAAATAGGTGGATTCTTTAATTCTTTGTTTTTTTCTTCTGTTGCCATATTTTATTCCTCCGCCGATCTACCACTAAAATATTGATATGCTTGCACTAAACCTTTCCAAATAAGGAATGGATTGCCAGAAGTAGAATAAGTTTGTCTCAATACATCTTGATTCTCCCCTTTCATAGGATTCATAAGAGAATCTACTACAGTATCTCGAACTGATTTAGCTATTTCTTCTGCCGGTTGATTCAATTTATTGTACAAAGCGTTTAGAGCATTCAATATCTTACCCAATCTATCTATATTCGTTTCCCCAATACCAATCATCCTATTTTCATAAGCCGACATCATCTTTTCTCCTGTCGTAACAGTTCTTTCGGCAGCAGTAGGAGTATATCTGTTTGTCGGGTCATTCTGTGCTTGGAGTGCCTGACTTGATTTTTTGACCATATCAAACGTTTTCTCATAATCCAGTGTTCCCGTTTCCGTAAGCGCATTGATGTCCGTATAGGTCAATTTCGTAAAAGCACCTCTCATCAAATGACGAAGTGTTTCCAGACTTCCACCTGCCATTTGCGTTAAAGCATCAAGGAAACGTTTCATTACGTTTTCGTCACCTTTCCCCTTTGTCAAGTCATCCAAAGCAGCAAGAATTTCGGAAGGAGTTGTTGACCCGGTAGCTTGCTGGGCTGCCCTAAACAAAAGTGTCTGCGTCACCTCGTCTTGTGAAATTCCTTGTCCCATAAAAGATTCCTGCACTCGTTCAAGCTGTCTACCTTCCATTCCTGTTTGCAGACGAACGGCACGCATAATAGCAGCTATGTTTGCCGCATCTATCTCACCTGTTCGAGAAAGGATATCATCAGCAGACCGAACAAAAGTAGTCATACTTTCATCCATAGTAGAAGCAATTTCACTAAGCGGAATTTGAAGTTGCTTCATAGTTTGTTCAAAAGATCGGATAATAGCAGATGAAGAAGCTGTTTGTCCTTCTTCTGTACGAGCGAAACGCATTGCTCCTTGCATTCCCATTACCGACTGATCGCTAAGCCCGTATAAACGCTGTACAGCCATCAAACTTTGTGTTTCCGGTACAGGTGCTACAGTTGCTTCTTTTCCGCCGGCGGCACGAATAAGTTCAGCACGTCTTTGAATGTATTCACCCACATTCATTCCCAAAGCAGAAGAAGCGTAGCTACCCTCTCTGAAAGCCGTAGCCATAGATTGTCCGGCAGTTGTTCCCATTGTTTGAGAATAGGCTATAGTTCTTTTTTGAGCTTCCATAGCTTTTTCTACAGAAGTCGTAAAAATACCGGCAGCCACATTTGCAATAGCCGTTGTAACTCCGCCTAAAAATCCTCCTACACCGGGGATTAAAGAAAGCCCTTCCCCTAAAATTCCGCCTAAAGAAGAAATAATCCCGCCACCCATAGCAGCCGGACTTTGGAAAGTGGCTCCTACGCCGGAAATAACCCTTGTTGCGATATTGGTAGCAGTGCTTCTATCGCTGCCTCTTTCCACATTTTCTTGTCTTTCCCTTGTAATAGTAGTTGGCTCTCTGTCTACCGGTGTCGGGGTGGGAACCGGAATAGGTTGTATTCCTGAACCTCCGCCAGATGTACCCCTTCCGTTGTACAAAGTTTCATCTATAGAAAAAATACCTTCCTGTATGGCTTCTAAAGCTCTTGTGCCGGCTTGTACTTGTTGAAGTATTTGTCCGGCTATACCGGAAATATCGCCATTCCCAGAAGCGATCGCCTCCACCACAGAAGCAAAACCTTCTTTATTGATACCCAAAAGTGCATTCAAATCTATAGCCCTTGCACCACCGGTTTGATAAACGTCAAGTTGTCCTCTAAGACTATCTATTTCGTCTTGCTTCGTTCTTCTCTTTCTTCGAGTAGGAGTTGGTTGTTCTGTTTCTCCTTCTTCCGGTTGTGGGGTTGGTTGAGTGGGACGAACAGGAGAAACAGGTTGCCTTCCTCTTTCGGAATTTTGTCGTCCCAAAAGATTCAATTGTTCCCTAAGCTGATTGATAGCATCATTTTGCTGACGAAGAATATTGTCGTTGTTTTCAACGATCCTTCGCTGAATACTTTCCATTTCCCCACCTATAGCCCTAAGTTGAGAAGTGTCTACCGAAACTCTAAGCCTTTTCTCCGCGTTCGCCATTTTCCTTTATCTCTTTTGCTTTCTGTTCAAACTCGATCATCTTAAACATCTGATCTTCATAGAAAGCAGTATCTTGTTCCGAAATTCCACCTTCCGGTGCTTTTAGCCAATCTCCAATATTAGGAATATATTCTTGTTTTTCTTTTTCTTCTTTTTCCTGTTGCAGTTCATAAAAAACTTTGTCTTCCTCAAATTCCATAAGTTCTGCAAAGAAATCACATTTCTTATGTTCTTCTGAAAGAAACGGGATTTTATGCTTGTTCCTATACCATCTATCAATAGGAAACATATTGTCCCATCTTATGACAAAATTTTTATATTCTTCCCGATTCATCAGTCTACAGATGAAAGAATTTTTTCAGCCTCCTTCAAGAACGGGAAAATATCGTGCATATAAATATCACAAATTTCTTTGTAATCTTTCAGTCCCAATTCAGAGAAACTTTTCACTTTCAAATCGGACATCAATTGTGGGCACAAAACAGAAAGTGCAGCTTCCACATCTATCATATCCAAAGCACGCTGCGCAGAAATGGTAGGGTTACCAATCATAGAGTTGTAACTCCCTTTACCCAATCTCTGTTTATTTACCTCAATTTGGTAATACTGTCCAACATTCGGGAAACTGATCTCGTACTTTCTTCCTTTCACTGTAATCTCTTTCGATTCCATACTATATGATTTTTAATTGATTGATATACGCAAAGATATATATAAAACAGAGAAAAGCGGAATTTTCATCCCGCTTTCTGAAAAGATTATTCACCAACAAATCACACACATTAAATTGTGCCGGGTTCAACGATATGATTATCAACAAATTATCGTCAAATCAAAAGGTTAAAACGCCAATTTCAAAGCCGGAATTGTAAAAATACTGTTTCCAAAGTGGCCCGGAGTTAAATAATTAATAACAAGGTACTTATGATAAAAATACCGCTTATAAGTAATAAAAAGTGTCCCGGCTTTTATTTACTCCTCCCTTGTCCTTAATTTCAATATTATTTTCTTCTTTATATTCAATTCTTGACAAATAAAATCCACAAGTTCCTGCGATCCTTCTAATACATTATTCCCCTTGCTAAAATTATCTTTAGAAAACAAAGGCTGCGTGTTTCTCCAATTAAAACAAACCCTTTGTTCTTCATCGTCCGTCAAATCAAAATAGGAGCATGGAACGATATGATCAATGTGCCATATTTTACCATAATTATCCCATGACATACCAACCTTAAATTGAGATTCAATAAAATCAATAAAATCTTTTCTTGAACAGCCAATCAACCTAAGCATACTGCCACTATAAGTAGGGCGATGGATCATTTTTCTAAGCAAATTATGTAATCTAAGATTCATTCTCGCTTGATTATCCTCATACAATCTTTTTAAATTGTATTCACTCATATATTTTCTGCCAAGTTCAGTCGATCGAAATTTGGCAGATTTTATCCTATTCTTCTCCCTATATTCTTCTGTATGAGACAGTTCTCTTTTCCTCTTATTCACACAATCTTTACAAGAAAAATTTATCCCCAATCTTGTAGAATTATTCAAATGAAAACAATCTATCGGAAGCCTCTTCCCACATGTAGAACATACAAAAAATTCATTTCCGTTTTCGTCTATCTCTATTTCTTTTGTCTTTTTTGGATTTGCCAAATACTTATGATAATACTCATAACGTTTTTGTCTTGCTCTTTCTTTATATTCTGTATCATTTCTCCTTCGCTCATTTTGTCTTTCCCTGTTTGCTTGTCCTTTAAGCGTTTGTTGATACTTTCTTACAGATTCCACCCTTCTCTTTCTTTCTTCTTCTGTTAAATTTTTAGCAGACAAACATTCTTTACATCTACAAGTAAGTCCATCAGTAGCAGCACAATTCTTTTGAAAATTCTCAATAGGGAGTTCTCTCTTGCACTTAGAGCAAATTTTTGTACCTTTGTCAAAATTAGCTTTCATAACCAAAACCAATTTAAGCTCAATTTATCGAAATCTGCCCATACATTGACTGCAATCTTTGTATGGGCATTTATTATTATACACAACAAAGGTAAGAACTTTAGATATAGCATCCTCAATTCTTACCTTTAAAATTAGTTAAAATATACTATAAAAATAGTAACTATCTTATTTTCAACACTTAATATTCGGCAGTTACCACGGAGGTACCTAATATTGAAATTATAGGAAGCAACAGATTGCTCCTGCAACTGCCAATTCTGATTCTCAATGAAACAAGGTGTCAAAAGAGCGATTGTCTGCCCTGTCGGATCAACACTTGTTACCATCTTACGGGCATCATCAAAGTTCTGTACCAATTTCTTATAGATCATGATAGAGAACCCTTGTTCTGCAAATGTAAGAGTGTCCAAAACCTCCTGCAAAGTCCCCAGACGGTGAATCATCGCTTCCACCACCGGAGCCTTGAAAGACAAAAAGGGACTTTTCGAAGAGGCTCACAACGGAACGATATTTTTAGATGAAATTGCTGAATAGGCAAACTACCCAATCCCTGTACATCCACACGGTTGATTTGTTCCTGTACGGTTATATTTCTAACAAAACCGGCTGTTTCATTGCCGATCTTGATATATGCCATAGGTGCACTGAATGTCTGCATAATATCTATGTTTTAGAATTATTATCCGCGAATTAAGAAGCCTGTGAAGAACAACTTGTTGATTTCATTGTTCACAACGATCTTATAGGTTACAAACCAAGCATCTTCCTGTCTTGTAACAAGAACGTCTTTGAACGAAAGCAATAGGTTATCCTGTGCCTCATTTGCCACTCTCGATTGCAAATAAGCAACCGTCCAGTCTTTCACCGCACCGGCAGACAATGTATTCACGTTTACACCGTTTTCCTGTCCAAGCAGATCAATAGAAGCATTTACAACCAATTCCTTATTAATCTGTGCAACGATACGCATGAACTGGATACTGTGGCTCTGCCCGTTAGAATTGAATAACACCTTGTTGTCTTGCAAAGTATTCACACCCTGCAATACCACAAAATTGTTCGTGTAATCATTGTAAACCGTCACAAGCATACCGGCATCCAAAGCCTTTACCTTCTCCGTTTCACTCAAAGTATGCTGTAATTTGTCGATACCGATCGTCTTGTTTGTGACAGGAATATAAGGCGGTTTTCCTGCCGTTCTTCCTAAGATACAGCACAAGTTATACATCACACCCCACCAACGCGTTTTAATGCCTGTAATGCTGGATGCCATACCCGCACCACCATGCACCAACTGGACAAGTTCGCTATTGAAACCTTTCGCCAAATCAAGAGAATCTTTGAATTTAGCTTGATCATTGTAGCCACCTACAAACAAGAAATGAGTGTATTTAGCTTGACTGTTAATGTGTGAAATAACTTGTGACTGCAATGCAGAGTTAGCATTTTCACCAAATTGGTCGGTCATGATAAAGCTATAGTCCAAACCTGTAATAGCAGCAAGCGCATCTGTCAAATACTGTGCATTGTAAGTTTCAGTCGCTCCTTTTGCAAGGACAAATTTCTTTCCTGCAAGTACAGTTGTTACGTCACTTTCAGATACAGTCCCTTCACCTTCTTTCTGTGCATTAGCCGTCAAGACAAACAAATTAGCAAAATTGGAATCAGATTTAGCCCAATCAATCAAAGTCTGGATATTGTCAAATTCCGGTGACTGCAATACTAAAGTAGGTGCTGCTTGATCTTCCGGTGTTTCTCCAATAGGATAACCATCTTCTGCATATCCTGTAAAAGAACCGACATAGAATTTCATGATCCATTTTGCCGGATCATCTTCTCCTGCCACAATAGAAACTCCATAACCAGTAATCAGATTGCCAGCTTCCGAAAGTGTACCATTTGCTCCCTTTCCTTCGTCCAAAGTTTTAACTTCAAATGTTCCGCCTGCCGTTGTTGCAAAAGTGATAGTGGCAGAAGTTGTCTGTGCAGCTCTAACAAACAAAAGCTGTGAAATACCAGTAGAGGCAGGATTTGAATAGTCCGGTGTAAAAAGTGCCTCTGCAATTTTCCAGTACATACCACCTTTCATGAAAGAACGAAACTCTGCCAAAGTATCAAATCTATATACAGAATCCAATCCCTGAAAGTTTTCCCCAGATACACCAGAGCCACCGCACCAATTTGCACCATAAACTCCTGTGTCAACTATGAGCACCTTTGAATAGTCTAAGGTGCGAGCTGGAGATGTTTCTGACGTAGTTATCCGACTATAAACACCCGGAAGTGTTACTTGCTTGTTATTGAAAATAAAAGATGTTGCCATAATTTATTGATTTTCAATTAATTATCGAATTTATATGATTTTATCCCGTCTATCCTTTCTAAATAATTGGATGGTAATGTAGATCGCTTCTCCATATTTTCCTCTTCCCACAATGGCTGAAAATTTAAATAATGATTAGCGATAGACATTCCTTCCTCAATATTGTCTTTGTAAACTTTACAAAAATAAGATAGTGGAACAATATGATCTATATTCCATTTTCCTTTTCCATTTCCTCTGTTGTCCCAATTCATGCCCGGCTTAAACTGTGATTCAATGTGAGCAATCAATTCGGGAATAGAGCAACCCAGAAAATCAAGATTGCGTCTCCATCCATATAAAAAATATTCTCTAATAGAATCCCTTAATTTTTTCAAATACTTGTGTTTCGTTCTAAAAACAATATCATTTTCCATTTTATTTTGTTTCCATTGTTTCAATCGTCCACTTTCCCTGTATTCTGCATGCTGTTGTTTATAGTAATCCTTCTTGTCTTTATATCTTTCTTTAGCTTGTTTAGAAGAGCATTCTTTACAAACACAACTAAACCCAGTAGAAGTCATTCTACTAACATAAAATTGTGTTTTATTTTTAGTTTCTCCGCAAATAGAACACTTTAATTTCCCTTCGTAAGAAATATATTCATGCTTCTCTTTATTTTTACTTCTTTGAACAAGTGCTATTTTGTTAACACACTCTTTGCAATACCCACTATGTCCATCAGAATGTGTCGCACTTACGCCAAAAACATCAATAGGCAATTCTCTACCGCATCGAGAACAAATTTTAAATTCAGAAACTTCCCTATCCTCTAAAGGGATTAACTTTTTAGCTTCTTCTCTCTTCTTTTTCTTTTCGTCTGTGCACTTTTTGCAATAACAATTCAACCCATCAGGTTGATTCTTTTTAGCATAGAACTCACTGATAGGCAATTCCTGTCTGCAACAAGAACAAATTTTAGTCCCCTTTTGAAAGTCTGCTTTCATTCCTTCTTCAAATTTGTTTTTCCAAAGGTAATCATTTTTCACTCAATGTTCTACCAACTGCCCTTAATTTCTGATTCTACACCCGGAAGTCCACCCACAGAAGTCGGATCGCCAAGAACAAAGCTGTCTACTTGATTTACTTTTCCAAAGATAATATTTCCAAGCAAAGTCGAATCTACCAATCCCGGCACTATTTCTTCGGAAGATAAATCAAGTCCAATAGAGCGAATAAAAATAGGTGTCGGCATTAAATTATTTTGCATCATAAGCTCCTTCATAGTAAACTCTATTTTAAGGAACTGCGAAGCTAAAACATCCCAAGAACCAAGCAGTAATGCGTACAGAATCTCTGACATCAAAATTGATTCATTCATGTTTACAGAAAAACACATGATTTCCAGTCCATACTGTCTTGTGTCTCTGTACATAGGAACACCACCCATAAAAGATTCTATTTTACCTATAGAATTGGCAATACCACCTGTCTTTCCGGGCTCCCGAATAACGTATGCTGGCAGTCCTGTTTTGTCTTTCGGATATTCCAAAACTGCCTTTATATTGTTCGGGTTTGTTTCTTTTCTTAAAAAGATATTTTTTGCTTGTTCATAATAATTGAAAGAACCGTCCTGTGTATCTCCCAATACTTTATACAAGAAAGAATCCTTTTCATCCGTTTTGCTTTCGAAGTCCGTTTGTACATATTCCAAACAGGCTTCCACTATCTTTTTTATTTTGACTATCTGTAGCATCGTCACATCGAGTTTAAAAATTGATCAATCACTTTGTCTGCAACAACATCTATCTTTGCTTGTTCAAGAGCTTTGTCCATAAGTTTATACGGAACAATACCGCCATTCCACCAACTATTAGGATCAGAGTTTTCACTCACCCTTCTCCATGTAAAGTAACCGCTTCTCTTTTCTTTTTCAGTAGAAGCAATATTTACTTTAGTCAAACCCTGATAAATAGGAGCTTTGTGCATGTAAGCCGGTTTATTTACACCCAGTCTATTTATTGCTTTTCTTTGTCCTTTTTCAGAAAAACTTTCTGGCAAGTCTCCACTTCCCAATCTTCCCGTTTCCCGGACTGCATTGTAAATTTGTTGTGGCATTATAGAAGCAAACAATCCCGAATCCGCTACAGCTTCCGGTGTTGCATGTCTAAAGGGAATATCTATATACCAACCTCCATCCTGTGCAATCTTTCTTTTTGGGGAATTTCTAAAACCTTCCTTTTCGTCAAAAGGCGGCTGTCCTTCTTCTATCATCAAAGGAATAGAAGAAGCCCTGTTTATCAACCCGAACGTAACCGACAAAGGGGATTCTCTTTCAATGAAAACTCCCCTTTTATACTCATTTCTTGTAGTACGAAGTTCCCGGTTTATCAGGTTTTCCCACCTAAGCTGATATTCAGTTATAACAGCATCTATAATAGAAGCACCTAAAAACGTAGATTGATCCTGTGAAAGATCAAATTCTTCCACCAAATCACTTAAATCTATGTTGATAGGTACTACCATTACTCACTCACTTTCATCTGAATATTATCGTTCAAAATAACTCCCGATCCGTCAAAATTAGGTTTTTCAGACACGATCAAATGCGTTCTCCTTGCCACCGCTTGAATAGGGAGCCTTGTTCTTTCCAATTGTCCCGTTTCCTTATTTTTCTTCCAAGAAGCCCGGACTTCATGAGGGAAGTCCAGTACATGAAATTCCAATTGATGTTGATAATAAATGCTTACAACCGGATTTAAGGACATATCAGCCGTCAAAATTACGCAATAAGGGTTTGTATCACTTATCTTATAATCTGCCGGAGAAAGCTGTCTCAAAGGCTCTGTAGACGATTCAAACACATGTATGCTATAAATACTCAATGGTTTGTAGGTCGTAAACACAAAAAAGTTCCCCCCATCCGTTCTTACAGGCAAATTTTCACTAAAGTAAGAGAACTCTTTTAAAATTGTGATCCGGTCAAAATACCCTAAATTGGGTTTATCAACATCTGTTACCGTTACATTAATTGTTCCTATCAGTTCTTCCGACCAACGTTTGTAACTGTTATCCCCGTTTATGCCGGTTATAAGAGCATGAGTATTTGTAGGGTTGATGTAGAAATAACCTGTACCGAAACAATTCTGACAATCCACCAAAGGCGCGTCCGGTGCGTTACAAGGACATCTTAACGCCTTTTCCAATATCACCTCGTACCCTTTCAAATAAACAGCAGAATCGAACTCTGAACGTATAAATTCAGGACTTGCGTTACTCAAAGGAGGAACCGGTGTTTGTAAAATACTTTTAGCCATCTCTCACCTCCTTACAATACCATAAACCTAAATTCATCGTACACGAGCTTTATCCGCCCTACAGTTTCCTCTATCTCCTTTTGATACTGTTTCAAACGTGCCCCGTAACCTGCATTTTCAGCAGAAGCGGTAGAGTTGATAGATTGTCTTAATCCATCAATTTCCAAGTGCATAGAAGCTATACCGGGTAAACTGAATATCATATCTCCGGCAATATTAAGCGGGCCAAACGAAGCAAGTTTACCAACAAGATTAATCAAATCGGCAGGCATTTTGTCCAAATCAAAACCGGTTATATATTGAATGTCCCAATAGTCCGGTATGTTTGTAAACCGTTGAAAGCCTATCTGTGTAGTCATTCCGGTAAGGATAACATCTGCATTTGCATTAACCGAATTTGCACCGGTAGGAACGACACTCATTCTTCTTTTTCCTATCCCGTCCATATCTTTCTCACAACTAAGCCAACCTTGCGGGTAAATAATCTGCTCCATCTTATTAAGCATACCTGTAAGCGCAAGCGGAACCCTTACCGGACAGTTAGTTTGAATGATAGGAAATTGCTGGAAATAATCTGTTCTGTAATAAGAATGTGTTTCCGATTCAACTAATTGCTTTACAAATTTGAGATTAAAATAATTCTCAATCTCTCTCTGCGCAGCACTCAAATAAGTTCTAAGTGATTCATCAGAAAAAGAAGTTCCCGTACCGGCTTGTATAGCGATACCGTACAGGTAATTGTTCCACATCTCCGCAACGGAAATAACGGAACCCGTATTTTTCTTATACTTTACTGTAAAAATCAGTTGTCCCGGCATAACTTAAATGTCTTTTACTTTTTGGGTAACGCAATTATAGCATCAATCAGTTCGTCTTTCTGACTTTCTTCTTTGAATCTTCCGGCTTTCTGCTTGCTCATTCCGTTTTCGATAGCAAGTGCCTTCAAATCCTCAAAAGTCATTTTAGACATATCTTCCTTTAAAGAAGCAATTTCTTCTTCTGTTGCACCGGGTTCCTCTTTAACCGGTTCTTCCACAGTTTCTTTCGGCTGGCCACCGTTAGACAGTCTTTCAACCTCTTTTTTCCAAACGTCAATAGACTGCTCCAATTGTTCGATTTTCTTGTTCTTGTCCTTGATAATACCGTTCAAACGAGCAATTTCAAACTCGTATTCTTCTTTCAGAACTTTCAGAGCTTCATCAGTATCTTTTTCAGATTCAGATTTTTCCTTTTCAAGCGTATTAGCTTCTTCTTCCAAAGCAATACCGGAGAAACCACCATTTTTGATGTATTCCCAAGTTTCATCCTTTACTTCGGCTTTCCCGTTTTCAAACTCCACAAGTTCATTCAAAAACTGAATGGTAGTGTTTTTATATACTGTTGATACAATCTTTTTCATACGAAATATAATTATTAATAAATAAAAATAGGGAGGGAAGGCGTTATAAAACCTTTCCTCCCCTTATTAATTTGCCAAGACAACTGTCTTTAAGCACCCAAACCTTCGTCACCGATATTGATAATACGGCAAATCTTAGCCGGCTGATACAAACACGGCGTACCGTAGTTCAAGATAGCGAATCTACGAGACGGTGCAGTGATAGCAAAGTCAAGTTTGCGAGTGTCACCGAACTGCAAGTATTCGTTGATCTGACTGTCATTGTAGTAAATCAAAGCAGACTTCGTACCTGCAATGATACGGTTACGGTCACGAACCTTTGTAGCGGCAGCACCATCATATCCAGCAGCCAGCATAGAAGCCGGGATAGTGAAGATAGGATAGTATTCTGTCGTGTCAGTCAAAGCAGTTACTTTCTTGGTACGATAGATAACGTAGCAAGTAGGAGCATAAGCACCACCAACCGGAGCGGTAAACTGCAAATCAACAGACTGATTAGCTGCAACTGCCAGAGCAGCATCCGTCAAGCTCAAAGGAGCAGATTCACCATAACGGTTCTTAGCTGTTACCAAGTAGCCATAAGAGCCGGCATGTAATACAAAGTTGGTCTTTGTATCGGCAACAGCAGCAGACTTAGTTCCACCGGCAACAGGAACACCCGGAGCCTTCGGAGAAGAAGCCGTAGCAGTAGCCTTGATCGGACGGCGAACATCAAAGAACTTGTCTGTTTTAACAGCAACCTTACCGAACTGCGTCATGATGTCGTTTACAGACTGTCCCATTGTTGCGCCTACAACGCTGTTAGACATACCGACAACAACACGTTTTGATTCATGGAATTTCTTCACATAGTTATTGAATACAACCGGTGCAGAAACGATACGGTCGATATAACCATTATAAACGTTTACAACGCGGTCGGCAGCATCTTCAACCAAAGCATCTGTCAAGATACCGTTCTGTGCGTCAATTACAGCCGGAGAGCCATAATAAGCATCCAAAATCTGCTCTGTGCTCATACCTTCCGTAGAACCACGGTCAGTAGAAGCTACACCCATCATGTGCTGACGGAAGATACCATCAAACTGTTCTGTGATACAAGTAGAATCAGCATCCGTCAAGCGAGTGTCAATCAAAGTCAAAAGCAAAGTGGTCTTGTTCTGTACCTCACGAGTGTACATATTCATACCACCGGCAAGTTTAGCAAGCATAGCCGGATCAGTTACCTGACCTGTAACGCCCATAAACTTAGAGATGATTGATTTACGGATGTATTGAGTATCTGTTTCTTCCGGTGTTTCACCTTCAAGATTGAAGATACCAATTTCTTCACCATATTTGTACAACTGGTTGTACTGGTGAACCGTATTCTCAATTCTCTGTTTCGGCATTTCGTTGTAAACAACCAACTGGTTCAAGCGGTTAGCCAAAACCTTGATGTAAGCATCCAAAGATTCAACTTTCAGACCACCACCATTGTTGACCTGATTGTCGTACTGCATACCGGTTTGCAGACCGGCTTCCATTGCTTTCAACACATCGGCAACATTGCCAGCACCGCCAAAAGCAGCTAAATCATTATAGTTATACAAATCCATCGTTCTATAATCTTTATATTTATTCGATCGAATTACTCCTTACTTCTGGAACTTGATATTGTACTTTTCGTACATGAATTTTGCCAAATCCTGTCCAATGGTTTCAGCCTGACTATCTGCCAAGAAAATCAGAGCATCGTCACCAATTGACTTTTCAAGTTCTTCACCGGCGTTTTCAACAGCCTTGTTGATAGCTGCCATCACCAAAGGACGTTGTTTTGTAACAGAAAGAAGTGTCTTGCCGTCTTCGTCCACTTCCGGCTTCATGGATTTTTCCAAAACAGCAGAAGTCTGCACTCCCTTAAAAGAAGGTGTCTGCGCACCGAAAGATTCCAAAGACTTTTCAATGTTGCCAAAACGTTCGTTCATGACTTCTGTCATACCCTTAACAATGTTAGCAGCCAAAGAAGCACCGAAAGCCTTCATATCATCCATAGAGAAAGATTTCTCAACTTTGTCTTCTTTCTCTTTGATGTCCTCTTTCAAGTCCTTCTTGTCTTTTTCATCCTCTTTTTCGTCCTTCTTCAAATCGTCAATGTGCTTTTTGTCATTGCCGATATTCTTATCCTCCTTTTTTTCGGATTCTTTCATATCGGCGACACTTTTCGATTTTTCAAAAGTTACATCTCCGTTCTCTACCATAGTAGCGATATCTTCTGCACTGAAACCAGAATTTTCAAGTGCCTTGTATAACGGATCGTCTTTAAATTCTTTTACGTCTACCATAACATTATGTATAAAAATTATTGTCGAACTTTTTCTACGAATGTATCTAAAACACTTTTTTCAACTCTACCTTCTTGAACCGCACGATAAATCTCCCAAAAAGCATCAACATCAAAAGAATGTGATTTTTGAAAATTCACCTTGAAATTATTGTCAATCTGGACAAGTCCATTCTCTGTGCAATATTCAAAAAGAATAGTTGATTTTTGTATTTCCAACAAATCATTCACACTACCACCCTTACTTTTTTCGATATCCAAATAGGTCTTAGTGTTGACCGGTGTCATTGTAAGGGCAATGTTTGTAATAAGAGCTTTTGTTACTCTTTTAGGATTTTTCTTATCCCGTTCCAACGCTTTACCTTCTACGCTCATACCCGGTTTTCTTGTCGAACCCGATTCTTGCATTTCAATTGCCTTATCCCAAAAGGCACGAGCTTCCGGCGACTTTTCCCACAATTTACCTTTTACAAAGAACTTATTGTCTTTCACATAGGCTTCAATAGGTTCACCAATCCAAAAACGACTTTTGTTAATAGGTGAACGTGTGGGAAGATGGTCAAGATTAAATAAACCGGATTTCAGGAATCTATCATATATAAACCCGGACGGCTCCAACACTTCTTCTTCATCGTCTTTTGAAGAATCAGAAGCGACACCAGAGAATACCATATTTGCATACGGAGACTGTTGCTCCGATACCGCGCTTTTGGCTTTCTCCAAGTCCAAATCTACATATAATTTAAAACTATCAAACATTTTGATTGATTGAAATTGAAATAAACGTATTAGTAACACTCAAAAATACTGCAAAATTAGAGATAAATCACAATAACCCAATATTTTAACTTTTATTAATAATTATCACAATCTATCTCCAAACACCTTAATGCAGTTGCAATCTATATTTAGACTGTTTGAGTGTTGCAAGAAAATCGTCAATCCAGCTTATTTCCCCAATATATTCATCCTTTTCGGCAAGTTCTTTTCTGAACTCAATCGTTTTGTCGAATATCATCTGACAAATAGCAACCGGATCATCTTCTTTCACTTCGTCCCCTTGAATTTCCCCATCTTTGAATCGTCCAAATCCTGACTGCCCGGCTTCTGCAATCTTATCCTCAAATTCGGAAACTTCTTCTGAAAGTTCATCGAGGTAAACATGCTTGGAGTTGTCTTCCTCGCCCCAATGAATATTTTTAAGACGTGTTTTAGTACCTTCCAGAAAATTGAGATAAGTGTTGAAAATACTCTTATCAGTCTTTTTGGACTTTTCGATTTCTTCGATCTCTCTGTTCTCCGAAGACAACTCATCTTCTGCCGATTTTCGAATGTTTTCTGTTTTGGTAACATTTTCAAGACAAAACTTACCATTCCATTTCCATTCCTGTTCCCCGTTTTCTTCTGTCTTAATAACAATGGAAAAAGGTTTGCAAAGATTGGTCACCTTTTGAAGCGTGCCTAAAAAATCAGCAAACTTATCTCCTTTTCCACCATCATGATCAGAGAAATTTACATGAAATTCACCGTAAGTATATTTGACCGGTTCTTCTGCCACTTCAACTTCTTTTTCTTCATAAACGGTTCTCTTGAAAGTAATAGCTTTTTCGATACCTTCTCCCACGCCATCCTCTGTACGAACAATGTTTTTGGTTTCACCGTCCAAAGATTCACGCTGCAATACCTGTGCGTCTGTCGTGTCCATAGTTTTTTCTACTTTCCAATCTTCCGGCAGTTCGTCTTCCAGATTAAGTTCCTTTGCCCGTTTCTTGATCCATTTCTTTACTTCTTCTTTCGACATAGAAGAACTACCGGACAAACGAATAGCATCTTTCAAATCCTGCTTATTACGAATAGGATATTTACCATTAGGCATTGCTTCACCTTTCTTTGCCAAGTCCTTTCTTTCTTCATGAGTGAAAGAAGTCTTGTTTGCCGACTTTTCCAACTTTTCCGGATTCTTTTCACAATAGGAAGTGAACGCATCCTTTGAAATTTTACCCTCTTTGAAAGACTTCATCACCAACTGAAATTCGTCCTGTACTTCAATACCAAGAATACGCTTGATATTGTCTTTCATGTCAAAAATGAAATTGTACAGATCAAGTTCGGTGCGAGGATTGATCCATTCACTGCCCGTTTCTTCCTCTCCATCCACAAGAATGTTTGCAGGAGTATCAGGATCAATGTAGCACATGAAATAGTGAATCTCAATACCCTTTTTCTTTGGAATATATTTGCCAACCGGTATCAGAAGTTCTTCCGACATATCAATACCAGTTTCCTCAAACAGTTCTCTTTTGGCAGCTTGCAAGAAAGTTTCTCCCGGATCAACATGTCCGCCCGGAATACACCAATCGTTTGAGACCGCCCCCTTTTCTCCCACACGATTCAAAATAAGAAGTTTGTCACCTCTAAAAACAAGCACGTCTGCAAACCGGACTTTTCCCTGTTTTGCTTTGAACAGATCAAAATAAACAGACTTCTTGATCAAACCCTGCTTCCATAATTCCCGGCAATTTTCAAGTTGACGAATATCTTTTGCCATTTCAGCAAATTCTTCATCATTTTCCAACTTTGCAATGGATTTATGGATAGAATTTCTTCTCTTGTACACGTCCATCAAATCCTTAGACTGTTGCTTCAAAAACTCATTAAAGCAGCTTTCTGCCTTTGCAACTGCATCAGCATCTTCGCTTCCTTTCAGCTCATCATACTGCGACTTCTGAATGGAATAGATTTCACCAAGAGAACTTATTTCTTGGCTTATCTCTTTTCCTTTTTTGAGAAGTCCCCTGTATTCGGTTATTTTTTCATTTTGCGTCTGCAATCCGAGCAACGCTTTCAAGTTTAAACCCATATCAAAATTTATTTTTATTTGTTCTTACAAATTGTCGCATCCGGTACACAAACATTGTCTGCAAAATAAAAGTCCGGCTTATCAAGTTCAAAGGTATAGAAATATTGCGAAACATTTGCAATAGGTATCTGTATAATATTGGTTACTTTACCTTTACATCCATTTTTAAGCATAAGAACATCTCCCGGTTTTATCTTGTCTACTCTTTTAGTTTTGTTGTGACACAAAACATAGGAACCATCTACTACTCTATGCAAAGCATCTTCTCGATATCCCTTTTCAAGAGTTTCATCTTCCGTAACATAGCATATATCAAAAATGCGCGGAACGGAAGATAGTTCAAACTGTATTACCTTTGTTACCCTTCTGTAACCGGTAACAGTTTTTATCACATTCCCTACTTGAATATCCTTTATCCATTTTGAGCTATCAACAGTAGGAATACTGATATAACCGGAATTAAAAATCGTTCTTTGTTTTGTCATACTTCGAAATGTTTTGTACCTACAGTTATCTTTACCTTTGATTTTCTCTGAACCCGCTTACTTTCATCCGTCTTTTTAGGTTCAAATGACTGTGTTTTATCGTCCCATTCGTACCCATCTGGAACATATCTTAACATACAACGGCAGAAAGGGTGAATATTTGTTAAAACAGGTTTCCAATCTTTTGACTTTCTTCCTATATTAGTACCGTTAGCGATCAATTCAGACAAATCAAAAATAACAGGCTTAGACCCTATACCATTTGTTGTGTAAGCATTTATACAATATCGGCATCCGCCCGGATATACTTCTTTATACACCTTTGCATGAATACCATGCTCTTTCATGATCATCTGCGCTATCCCTATCTGAAAGATGTTCTCCATTTCAGTAGCAACAATACGACCCCAATCCCGGTTCCATTCATCCAATCAATGTCCCAATGAACTAACAATAGATTGTACTGATTTCCTTTTCAGGACACCTTCCGTCAATTCTTCTCTAATAGCTGTTTCCACCTCCCTTTCCCGTTCTGCCACCGCTATTTTCATTTCTTCTTCTGAAATGGTAGAAGAAAGAGAATCTTTTATACGTGTCCCCATTCCTTTTATATAAGAATAAGAACGCATAGCCGCAGCATTATATTCTGCTTTTTCTCTTGAAGTGAGTTCCGGATATTGTTCTTTTTCGACATATTGTTGAAGATCGTTGAAGTTAAGAGAGGATAATTGCGTAGGAGTAAGAATTGCCGCCAAACGTCCAAATATGAATGCTTGCCAATAAGGTGGTATTTTTAAAACTTCTGTCTTTAAGTCGAAGCCAAATCTTTTCAGCATATCTATATCTTCTTGGGAAAGATATTCCTTGCCCAATACATCGGCAATTACACGAGCAATACGGTAATCGACAATGAAAAACAACTGCTGTATTTCTTCCGGTGTAAATAGCATCCTACTTCGATTTTTGTTCCACCATTTTCTTCGTCAAATTCATCAACATATTATTTATCTGTGTCGAAAAGATAACTTGTGCCATACCTTCATATCCTTCCTGTACTTTTGGATAACGCATAGGGTCAACATGATGGTGTATGTTTGACACTAAAGGCATCTTTTCGACCTTGATATTTTTGACATATCTCACATTCATAGATTACTTCTCTCCCCAGTTCTTTTCAATGTAAGACATCGCGGCACTCATGATAGGGTTGGAATCAAATGATTTCTGTGTATCTTCTTTGTCTTCTGACGCAATTTGTCGATCCACTTCTTCATTCATTGTATCACCTCCGTACATAGCTTGCTGCATCTGGTATTGTCTTTGAAGTTGGTAGGATTGATTCAAAATGGTATCGGTTTCCGGGTTGAATTTACGTCCAGAGTATTTTTCAAAAATATCCTCCAAACAAACCATACCGTTTTGAATTTTCTTAGCATCAATCTCAACCTGTCTTCCTTCATCTTCCGCATCTACACCTGTAAAGACAAACTCAAAATCTTCATCCAATTCTGATACAAGATAGTAATTGATCACCTCTTGTAAGAACACAATAATAGGTTTTATTCCTTTGTCTTTTGAATGTTGTAAACGTTCCTTTTGTCCAGCTTGTCCAAAGATATTTGTCTGATCTTTAAATTGAAAACCAAGTTCTGACGGGTCAATACGATAGACGGCACAAGTCATAACAAGTAGGAATTTCACCCACTCACTAAATTCCATGTCCCGGTTGGTGTTTTTAGATAAATCAACCCATTGAAGGTCTAACCCATTGATAATCGGCGTTCTATGAGAATTTTGAACCCCCACCATCGTCTGCTGCCATGCCTGTCTGAACTCACTTAAAGAAGCCTGCGATATGTTCGGATTCTTAACATTGATAATTCCTTTAGGTTGTGAACCTTTGCTAAAATAATTTCCGTTATATTCAAACCCCCACAAAATCCATGTCATAACACTGGACAATGTTTCCAATTCTGGCGTGCCATACCCATTTTTATAGATGTTGGTGGATTTGTTGCGGATACCGATACCCAATTCCCAGGGATAAAAGATAACACTTTCGTGTGTAACAGGATTCTCCATGATCTGACCTTGCCAGCACATACAATATTTTGGCAAATAGCCTTTAAACCGGTACTGTTCAAATTCTTCCCGGAACTTTGGGTCAATACTATCAAGAAAACGTATCAAAGAAGCATCCACAGCCCGATAACGAGCCAAATTCCACGACCTGTCTCTTACTATTTCAAAAGCAAGCTGATCAAGAGTAAGGCTATCAAGCACAACCTTTCTTCCAAAATCTTGAAATGTATCAAACGATTCCCATTTATCATGAAAACCGCCTTCTTCTAAAAACTTTCTAATATAGTTGATTTTTATCTGATCTTCTCTTGATTGTTCCGGACTTGCCTTTTCAAAAGGATTTCTTTTCCTTCTGATAGTGTATCCTTCTTTCTGTTCGTCAATACTGAAATGAAGGAAATTCTGAACTTGCTCCACACGAGTATTGACAACAGCCCGGATAACAAAAATATCTCCCATCCGGCGAAGCACCTCAAACGGCATAGAGCCGTAAAAATTAGGGTCTTTGTACCCCCTACCCGTATCGCTCGCTTCGTCTGGATTAAAAAATACAGCCTTTACGCTGTCTTGTCTCTGATTAGCATTATCCATATAGAGATTAGCTTTCACCAAATCCCCTAAATCGTCTGATCGAGACATCTGTTGTAATTTAGATTGGAGTATAGTAGGAAGTGTTTTTTGCAATCCTACAATATCTTCCAAAGAAAAGCTCGCCAGACTTTTGGTAAAGTCCGGCTTCCCTCCTTTATTATTTTTCTGCTTTTTCCTACTCATACTAAAATCAAAAATTATACTGCTGACGGTGCTACCTGTGTCAAAGTAACGCTAACCGTCTTGTTTCCTTCTGACTGCGTAATCACCAATGTTCCATTTCTGGCTGCTTCTGTAGGATTTTCTGACGCAACCACTTCCAAATCAGAATTACCTTTTGAAAAACCATCTCCATTAACGGCTGTTGTGTAAGGAACATTCGTAGGCTTACCAACAGGAACGTTATCTACATGAGTTTGTTTTACAGAAGTGATAGAAGTCAGTTTTTGTGTCCCGCCTTCTGCCGGAAAACTCAAAGATGTGGGGTCTGCTGACAAAGAATAAACCACTTCCATGTCCGCATCATCCACCAACACCATAGCTTCCTCTTGCAAACCTTCTGGATAAGCCACCACTTTCAAAAGATTTGTCCATGCCCATTCTTTAAAAGTGCCCAGATTGTACGTCACACCTGCCTCTATAGAGATACCTAAACTTTTAAAATAGTCAATATCTCCAATAGGTGTTTCTGTAGCAAAAATGTTCATCTGACTGTCAATACCATCAGTTATAACAGTCAAACTTTTGCTACTATCTGAATTTGTAAATAAAATCCGCATCATAAGGCTTAATCGGCAGAAGCCACAAGATTAAAGGGTTGAACACCACCATTTGCAAACAAAACAATCTCCAATTCTTCTTTAGCATCCAAACCAAGATCAGCCAAAGTAAACGTCCAAGAATTTAAGATTTTACCCTTGATAGAGTGTCCACCATTTGTGATCTCGCCAAAACGAGTAGCTGATTCAGCCAAATCTACAGTATTGGGAAATACAGCTTCTACCTCTTTGGACTGATTAAGTTCCGATACAGCAGTAACAACCAAATTGTTTTCCGCATCCCATTCAGCAGAAGCAGTAACAATATCGTTAATTTCCTGCGGCTCAATGGTAAGTGTCAAACCGTTTTCTTCTGCAAAGTCAACCAAATCTTCGTGTTGAACCGTTTCGCCTACATTCCACTTCCAACCCAAAGCAAGAAAAGCATCACTTCCTTCTTTTTGATCGTCTGTAGCACCAGTCTGACCGGGAACTACCACACCTCGCGGCGATTCAGTAATAAATACTCTTTTCTGTCCGCAAGAACCATCAGTAGCAACCACTACATCAATTTTATCGTCTGTCTTTACAAATCTATACAGTCTCATATTTCAAAAAATTTAGTTTCTATACATCTAAATAGAAGGAGTGTTATTATTCATCCTTTCCTTCATTTTCAAGAACCCATTCTCGTCAAAGTCCCTTAAATATTTTCTTATCCATGAAGGCACAAGATTGGGGTTTATCTTACCGGAATTTTCCACAATAGAAACAGCCTCTCTTACTATAAGAGCCGTGCACATCAAAGACCGGAACCAAGTAAATGTTTCTGTAGATTCTCCGTTAATCGTATAGCCTCCCAATACATGCGCTACAACCAACAAGCAAGCATATACAAAAAGTTTAGTAAAGATCATTCCAATACCTTTAGAAGAAAAATCTTTCTGTCGTAAATGGAACACCCAACTAACAAGTGTATCTACTACAATTAACACTACAAGGAATTTCAAGAACTCCCAATCTTTGAATATGTATTTTTCTATTAAATCCACAATAGGAGAAAGGGGAATAGCGACAAGCAATGGATAACAGAAGCTACCCAAATAAGCCTTTAAATAATGTACTCTCTGTTTTCTTTCCATCGCTCAATAAGGCTTACTCTTTCTTGTCAGTTTTATCGGATTCTGATTTCTTCTTTTGATACTCGGTATCTTTCTTGTAAGGCATACCCACAATTCCCTTTCGGCGATTTTCGGGGGTGTCTTTATAGAAACCCAATTTGTTTTTTACAGGAAGTCCGGTTGCTCCGGCTTTTTCGATTGTTTCTTGATCGGCATCCTTCCACTCAATCTGAGATTCTCTATAATATACAACAGATTTGTTGAAGTTTTCGTCAACCACAACAACACGATTCAGGGACACAAAGTCAATAGCTCCATGTTCCTGCTCAATTGGATCAATGCTTTTTACAACGTCAGAAGCAAAGTTTTTCACCTGTTCCAACGAATAAACCTCCCAGTTGTTCTTTTCTGCAAGGATTAAAAATTCATTTATAGGAAATTCTTGTACACTCATGGACGTAATTATTTATAATTCAACACATACAAAAGTATAACTTTTTTCCTATAAAAGAACAATTTAAAAAGAAAAACTTGTAAGCGACATTTTCTATATTGGTGCGGCAACCGTACTCATATCGCTTACAAGTGCCGATCTCCCTCCGCACAGGGATCAAAGGTAACGGCAGAGCCTTTAAAAGTAGGAAGTGAATTTGTCTCGCCACTCTGCCCGCAGGACAATGTTACTTCAAAAGAAGCCTTTCTCACGAGAAACCATTATCTCACGACATCCTATAAGCCGCCATTTGCCCTACTTCGGGACTTATTCGTTAGGAACGATTCTTATAGGGGAGCCGGCATTTCCTGACTCGGTTTGTTTGTCATTAGAGACATTCGATCTAACACTTCCTTAATTTTGGGAAACACCCTAAAGTCATTTCCCATCAACCTCACATAGCCTTCAAAAAGAAGAAGAGAAGCTATCGCGAATCACTTCCCAAACTTCAACTTTTTTAAGCTATCTCATCTCGACTACAAACATACAACTTTTGTATGCAATTATTGCAATTTTTGATGTTAAATATCCTTAATATCTATCCCACATGCAGAAGCTATCAGTAGGGACGTTACCAAACATATTTATCTTCTCTAATCTTCTCACAAAGGTTTTTGTAATTAACTATTCCACAAAGTCCTTGTTTTTGCATACTTTGCTTCTCACAAGCAAAATACTCGTCTATGTCGATCCCCAATATACATAAATCTATCAAAGATTCTTCTATCTCTATAATAGATTGACCTTCCATGTACTTCTTGTAAAAATCATTAGGATTTTCGATAAATTTATCTCTAATTAAATTATTGTTATAAGCCCTTTGGGCAGGACTTTCATTCAAATGCAACTCCGTTTGCTCAAGAAATTCCGCCTTATACTTTGCAGCTTCCTTTATACTTTCAAAAGTATGGATAGTTCCATTAACTTCAATCAAAATCTTTTCCATGATTAAGCCATATTTTTTAAAATAATTCTCTTATAATTACCATAAGTAGTGGCATAGAATAGCCCAACATTAGATTTTTGGCAAGATTCAGTTCCATAGAAAAACTTCTCTTTGCGCATATTCTTTTTCTTTTTATCGTCATTTTCTTTAGCAGAAGCACGTTTCTTCCTCCAATATTCAAATGCAATAGGATAAGGAACGTATTTCTTTTCTTTTTTAGGTTTCCCAAAAATAAAATCACGGAAATATTTCTTCAAAAACTCCCGCTTCTTTCCCCTTTTCATAATTTTAGAAATACAAGAACAGCTTTCTCTTATTCTTCTTCCCAAGGAAACTGTCCTATCGTACTCTTTGTTATCCTCATTTGAAGAATTTTCTTGATATGCCTTGTTTCTTCTTTTTTTACGAGACAATTTACACATCTCTTTATATTCTTCTTTAGTATATTCTTTTCGTAAAACAGAACGTCCAGAATGGCGTACAAACAAGCGTACCTTTCTTAAAATAATAGCATTCCATTCTCGGAATGGCGGAAGATTGATCTGAAAATTCCAACTTCTTGGATCTTTTCTTGCAAGTTTTTCTTCTGGAGTAGGTTCTCTAAAAAAATCCTTACCAAAATAATAAGATAATTTTTTTAAAGTGTAACGGACTTGATCAACTGTCCATCCCAAATCATAAGCCATTGTTGCGTGAGAAATATATAAACAAGGCTTCCATTTAATAGTGGAATCTTTTTTATAAGCCTGTGTCCAAACAAAATTCATAATATTTCTTTTGTTTTCAAGATAAACAAGCATGGTTCGTTCAGGAACACCAAGTCTTAACTCGCTATCTACAAGATTTTGAGTAAATTTAAAAGATTCAATAGAAGAAAGAATGTATTTTGGAAGGTTAAACATTCTGCGATAGTGAGACTTTTTAGTTATCACAAAACGCCAAGTTTTTGCCCCATCTTCCTTTACAGGAACAACCTCAACGTAGGCTAACTTTTCTTCTAAAAGCCTTACAGCTACCTTACGAGAAATATCACCAAAAACTTTACGAACAAAGTTCAACAACTCTTCTTTCGAAGAGAAAGATAGTTTTTCCAAATTGTGATGATTTTCTTCTTCACGGAAAGTTTTCACTTTAGCATTAATGCTATCGTCATCGTAGCCACTTTTTTTTAATCTTGCTACAAGGGATTTTTTTCTTTTTTCAAAAGCAGCCTTTTCTAAATCTGATCGCAATATGAATGATGTTATGTCCATTTGCAAAAACTATTTAATGATTAATTTATCGAACTTAAACCGCCATATCTTATATGACAGCACAAAGATAACTAAAAAAATTAAAGACACAAAAAAGCACGTAAAAATACGTGCTTTTTCATTAAAGTTTTGGTGACATAACTAACCAAAACAGTAAAATAGTTTTTGCACACCACAAAGATACAGCAAAATTTGACAGATGCAAAAAAAACGAGAAAAATTTTGCAAAACCAACATGTAGACACCCGTTCGCACGTCTCGCCACCGTCTCGCGCGCGCCCGCAGGGTTTCGTCCCCACCCTCCATCCCTAAGTCTCGTTTTTCGATTTTCCTATTCAAGCGCATATGCGCGTGTTTTCCTTTCCTTCTTTTCTTTAATAGGAGTATTCCTGTTCTTATCCTTTTTCTTTTCTCTCTTTATTGTTTCCTTCTCTCTCTTAATAGGAGATAATCCTACTAAAAAAGGAATCTTTGAAAGTAATCGTCCTAAGAAAGGAAATAGAAGGCAATTCCTATTGCCGAAATTGCCTTTCGGGGACTTAGATTATAAGAAAACTTTATGTTTTCTATATAATATATGTAATTACTACAGAATGTTGGGAAAAATGGAAAATGTAAATTTTTCATTGACCAAATGATGTTTTTGAGAACGAAGTTTACGAGTTTTGAAAAACAGAATGCAGTGTCCTTGTTCCCCAACATAGCCCCCTTTGGGAGGTCGAAAGGGGGTTGGGGGATTGGGTGGGGAAGCATGAACAATGTTTGTTCATATATAATGATTAGGTAAAAGTTCATCTGATTCATTATGAAAGAAACCGAGATCATTAAACATATATTGTCAATGATAAAGAAAAATGGGTAGCAAATCAAATGACCGCTACCCACCCATCGAATAGTAAATAAGAAATTTGAAGAAACTATTGTTGAGGTTTTGGTGGTGATTATGATTCAACACACTATGTCAGATTTTGAAAATCGAATAGGAAGACGTTTCTCAACGGTTCCTACCCTTTTTGATAATCAGAACTTAATCTATACATATACCATGATTAAAATTCTTGGTCTTTTGTTTCATTTTCTACTCTTTTGTCCAAAGGTAGTAAAGATTCTACAAATGATTCGTCGAATTTGATAATTCCTTTTTCTTTTTGTTCTTCTATGTATCGTATCTTTTCTTCGTCTGTTACTTCCACAAGACCGGGAAAAGGATTTTGATCCCTGCCATATTCTCTTCTCATTCGTCTGGCAGCTCTCCAATTAGGATCACGTAGAATACCATCACCTATTCTTAATAGGAGTCTCTTTCCTGGAGCAAACCCTACCATCAATAAATCTTCATTTGATCTGTTTTGTTCTTTGGGAATGACTTCCACATCCATACCTCGCAGAAAGAAGTTCGACAAGAACGCTTTCATCACATCTCCATCCCATTCGTAATATAAATATAAAAGCCTTCTTCTTTTGCTTATAAAGTATTTCACTTTTCTTTCCATACGCCTATTTCTTTTTCTGTTTACTCATGTCGTAATAATTGGTAAAGATCATCTCGCTTGTAAAACCATCATCTTTTACTTCTGCTGTACTGAAACCACCTTTCCAAAGAAAAATTGTCTTTTTATGCTTGGCTGTGTTCAAAGTAGACATATTTTTACCTTTATACCCTTTCTTTTCCTTTAGGTAGTTCAAAAATTCTTCTAAAAGGAAAACCTGTCTTTCTGTATTGAAAGAACTCTCTTTCACTCTAAAATCGACCGCAGGAACCAAACCATCCCCTATCATTTCGTTTACATTGATCTGGCAACCGATTACAAGATTGTATCCTACAGATTTCCCGTCAAAATCCCAAACGATTCTTTGATCATAACTTCCTTTAGGAAGAATTGTATCCGCCCTTTCCACCAAAGAATCCTTAGAATCTGAATTTAAAATTTTGAAGTGAATATCCATAATTTGATATGGGTTCAAAGGAATAAAATCTCCTTGACCAAAGCTACACATCGAAATAAGTGTAAATAATACACTGATAAAAATTACTCTTTTCATGTTATTTGTTGTTTTTAATGATTTCACGTTTGATATTGTTGTTTGTATCCTCTGCCAAAGGAACTGCTATCAGGATTGAGAAAATCCAAAATCCGGTAAACCAAAGTAGGTGTTCAACACAGTTCACCAAATCGACCTTAAATAAGGTCACTATAGCTCCTAAAATATTGTACAGAGTACAAATGGTCAGGATGGATGCGATAATCGGTTTATCGGTATAATAAAGTCCAAATCCACCCCACATACACGTCATAATAAAAGCCCGGAATGGCTTTTTCTTTCTTGCTTCGTAAAGCAATGCTTGTCTTTCGGTCATTTTCGTTTCCATACTCCTATTAGTTTTTGATTGTGTAATTGATTATCGTGTTTTCTTCTGTGCAAGATTGTGCCCAGAGTGAAGGGATAGTTTCATTTTCCACCATCATTAAATCTGCTCTAAATTCTCTATTATCATTAAAGAAATATCCTTCTTGAGTAAACATAAAATCATTGTAATCAGTATTGTCAGAGAATACTCTTGCTAAGATAGGATAACCGTTGTTTGGATTGTCAAAAGAAAGGATTTCCACTCTCCTACCATCTCTTGTACAGACGGGTTTGCCTGCTTTTGCTTCTTCTAAATTGAAAGGTTTCATGATTTGTTATTTTTGTTGTTGTTACTTGATTATGCTGCAAAAGTAATATCGTTTTTGTACAAAATGCAGTTATAGTAGTTAAATTACTTTAAAATGTAACATTTTAGTGTTACACTCTTGTTAATGGAAATAAAAACTCAAGCAATTATATATCAGTTTTCATAATTATGTTTTAAAACATAAAGTAAATAGAATCCATTTTACTTTAATTTTGTATGTTTGCATTATGATTAAATCGTTCAAATATAGATTGAATCCTACTAAAAGTCAAATCGTTCAAATGGAAAAGACTTTTGGTTGTTGTCGTTATATCTATAATTGGGCACTTGATAGGAAAATAAAAGCATATCAAGAAAGTAAAAAGTCTCTATCTGCTATTGACTTATGTAAAGAACTTACTTTATTAAAACAAAAAGAAGATCATCTTTGGCTTAAAGAAGTTTCAAACGAATCTTTACAGCAATCTATAAGATGTTTAGATTCTGCTTTTACGAAATTTTTTAGAGAACATACTGGCTTTCCAAAGTTCAAATCCAAGCATCATGATAAATCAACTTTCAAAAATATCGGTTCTGTCAAGATTGATTTTGAAAACAGTAAAATCAAAATTCCGATTTTAGGCTGGGTAAAGTTTTATAAAAACCGTTCTTTTGAAGGGAAAATAGGAACAATAACGGTTTCAAAATCTTCTACTGGTAAATATTATGTAAGTGTTTTGGTAAAAGATGGAAATTCTTTACCCGAAAAGAATCCTATTACACCTTCTACTTCTGTCGGAATAGATGTTGGTCTAAAAGATTTTGCTGTTTTATCAAATGGACAAGTTTTTCAAAATCCAAAATATCTTGAAAAACTTTCTAAAAGATTAGCTTGTTTGCAAAGAAGACTTTCAAGAAAAAAGAAGGGGAGCAATAGATACAAAAAGGCAAAATTGGCTGTTGCTATCTGCCATGAAAGAATAAGAAACCGTAGACAGGATTTTCTGCATAAAGTTTCTAAAAGAATAATCAGTGAGAACCAAACTGTTATTATTGAAGATTTGAATGTAGAAGGTATGTTGAAAAATCATTGTCTTGCAAAGGGTATTTCTTCCGTTTCTTGGAATGAATTTTTTAGAATGTTGCAATACAAAGCAGAATGGAATGGAGTAAATCTTATTAGAATAGGAAGATTTGAGCCTTCTTCAAAGATGTGCTCTTGTGGGTATATCAATAAAGATTTAAAACTTTCAGATAGAAAGTGGGCATGCCCTTGTTGTGGTTCTGAAAATGATAGAGATTTTCTTGCAGCGCAAAATATTAAAAAATTTGGCTTAGAAAAACAGAATCTTCTAAGCCAAGAAAATATTTCACCGGTGGTAAATCGGGCAGAGGACGCGGAGTTGCCGACATTGGTCGGAACAGTGAAACGTCAAATTATATCGGTGTAGCTGATATATGATTACCTTGGATCAACTTCAAGTAACATGACAAAGTTAGAAATTTAACGGGCGATTCCAATGAATTTTCGTCAAATTCATAGTCGTTCAGCCACTTTTCTAATGCTTCTATGTCAATATATTGCCACTTTTCCTGTTTTAGACATTCTGCAAGTGCCGGGAAAGTGTATTCTTTATCTTTATTGAACTTTTTACATACTCTTTTGAGGTAACTTTTCCTGCCGGCATACCAAACATCGCCCGCAGAAGACATACAGTAATAAGAATTGTCCTTTCTTTTCACTCCAAACCGTGTTGCAATAGGATAATACACCCTATCAGCAAGGAAAATGAAAGGAATGTACCAGACACCATACAAAAAGGTTGCAAATCCGTTCAATTTTGCTTCTGGAACAAATTTTTTGAGGGTTTTTCTGAATCCATAAGCAAAATACCAGTTGTTCGCACCTCTTTTTACCTTTACAGTGTATTTTAAATGATCGTTTCTATCCTTTACTCTATCCCAGGGCTTCAATTTTTCTGTGTTCATGGATGGAAGGTAAGTCCAAAAATGCTTCAATGCGCTAAAATAGGGATTGTAAATGGTGTGTCCATGATCGGAAACATAAGAAAGAATATCATGCAGTATTTCTTTTGCCAAATTTCCTATTTCTTGTCCTCTGAAAACGTCTATCAAAAGAGAAAGAGAGGGTAATAGGTTCCAAATTTGGTCTTGTGATACGAAAGGAGAAAAACAGGGGTCTTCATTTTCAAGCTCGATCCCGTTGGAATAACCACTTTCTACTTTTATGGCATCAAAAAGACCACAGGAAGCAGATGAAATATCGTCTCGAAGAAAAAACCCTTTTTCGTGTACAAAATACACTTTTGGATTCTTCATCTTTTCATCTTCATAGGCACTTATAGATAACCTTTGGAGGGATTTCAGACACCAGAGTATTTTGTCGTTGCAAGTCTTATCACCCAGCAGCGATTCTATCAAAAGGTAGTGAAGATATTCTGCCATATTGATAGTTCCGTCACCCCAATATAGGGTTTTTAGTCCTGTGTTTGGACTTTTCACTCTTTTGCTGGCAGGGATATTTGTTCCTCTGCAAGTAGTTTCTTCTGTAGCGACAATAAAGTCTTTAAAGAAGATGTCTTTTAGCTTTGAGTATTTTTCTTCGATTGTCATAAGCTATATATATTAATGTATAAAAAAGACGCAGTAGTACCCGACCACCGCGCCCAAAACATAAAGTATGAAGAAGATTACGCCGATTTCTTTTTAGTGAATAACTCAAACAGCCATTCAATAAGTCCAGTGTCCCAAAATCCGTTCGAAGCTAATCCAGCTCCAAATCCCCATAGCAATGCTTGCCACCAATCCAATCCTTCAAACATACCCAAATGGAATCCCCAAGCGAACATACCAAGTCCGATGCCGATTACCCAAGAGATAATTCTTTGAGCCCATTCTGACGGTTCTGTCTTGAAAAGTTTCTTGATGAACTCTGTTACAACTGTTGTAACACCTACCACACCAGCGAAAGTTGCAAAGTTTGCTGCATAGTCAACTGTTTCTTCCGGTAGTTCTCCTTGTGCAAAAATACAAGTAACGCAGGAGAGCAAAAATGCCAATACTAATAAAATTTTGTTCATGATAAAATATATTTTGAGTTATATAACTGCCTCAAAGATAAAATAAAAGGGACACTTTCACAAGCATCCCTTCCGATTACTGTTTATCGCCAATGATAAAGTATTACATCATTCAATTGTCAATTTCTTTTCACCCCCAACTTAGCTCTGTAAGCTTGTCGAAGATTTTCTACTACGATTTCCAAAGCATTTACATTCATGCTTTCGATAATTTTCACTCCCGGTATGTTCGTTCTCCAGATAGCGTTTCCATTATCATCAATAGTCTGTTCTATTGTTGCATCTGGGTAAATCTTTTGCAGTTTTACCTTAGCTGCTTCCAACCTTTCTTGATATGTAGCCATAACTGTATTCTTTTTTTTGTTTTCAAAAGTAAGTCCTCTCCTATTCAAAAGCAAATACTTTAACAAATGTTAATAGTGTTGTAACATTATACTGTTACATGTTATCTTTGTGCCGGTATGAGAAAAGACAGGAAAGCGGAAAGCAGATTGATTAAGTCGGTAATGGTGTATCTTACAATAGATAGTTTGGCAAAGATATGTACCCTCGACAATGAGATGATCATTGTTCCTATCGCAGTTATTCTTGTTGGTGTTATTTTGACACTAAAAATTTTTGACTGAATTTCCTGATAATAAACGTTACTGATAGTTTTGATAGGCAACTAATTAGAGAATGAATATGGTATTGTCTTTCACACCACAAAATTATAAAAATATCATTTTACAAAACTTTTCTTGTTTTTGTAAATACTTATATGTATATTTGCACCATGAAAATAATTAATCGCACATATCGTTTTCGTATTTACCCGAATGCTTTGCAAATAGAATTGTTGGCAAAGCATTTTGGTTGTACTCGCTTTGTGTATAATTACTTTCTAAATCAGCGACAAGAGCAATACAGAGAGAAAGGCGTAAGTGATAACTACTATGCTCAAGCAAAAATTCTCACAAAACTCAAAAAACAAGAAGAAACTGTTTGGCTTAAAGAGGTAAATTCACAAACACTTCAATTTGCATTGCGTAATCTTGAAGCTGCATACACAAACTTTTTCCAAAAGAGAACATCATTCCCTAAATATCATTCAAAGAAAAACAAAAATACTTTTACAGTACCTCAATTTGCTACTATTGAAGATGGTAAGTTGTGGCTACCTAAATTCAAAAGCGGTATCTCTATCCGTTTACATAGAGAAATTAGAGGGAAGATGGGCAAAGTTAGTGTAACAAAAACTACTACTGGAAAGTATTTTGTATCGGTATTCACTACCGAAGAATATCAAGAACTTACTCCTACAAACGCTTCGGTTGGTGTGGATTTAGGTTTGAAAGACTTACTAACTACTTCGGGCGGTGAAATATTCAAAAACAATAGATACATAAGAAAATATGAACACAAACTTGCCGTAGCACAGAAACACCTCGCAAGAAAAAAGAAAGGTAGTAATGAGTACGAAAAACAAAGACTCAAAGTTGCCAAACTCTACGAAAAGGTTTCTAATTGCAGACAAGACTATTTACATAAATGTTCATATTCTCTAATCAAGAGCTACGATGTTATTTGTATCGAAGACCTAAATGTGGTAGGTATGCTGAAAAATCACAAACTTGCTAAATCTATTGCAGATGTAAGTTGGGGTTCTTTCATAGCTATGCTCACATACAAGGCTGCTTGGAATAATAAACAAGTAGTTAAGATTGATAGGTTTTTCCCATCCTCTCAAACTTGTAATGTTTGTGGCTATCATAATAGCGAAACAAAAAACTTGAAAATAAGAGAATGGGTGTGTCCTTCTTGTGGTACACATCATAACAGAGATGTTAATGCTGCTATTAATATTCTTAAATTAGGATTAAACAATATATCGGTTGGAACGACCGATTACACCGACGGAGAAGACGTAAGACCCAATCATTTGAAAGGGCAGTCCTCTGTGAAATCGGAAATCCACAAATCTTTAATTTGTGGATAGTTCACTTTGTCATGTAACATTAAAGTGTTACATTTGCAGCAAACTTAAAACGATTTTAAACTTAATGCAGAAAAATGGATTAAAAATCAAAGAGATCATGCAAGAAAAAGGTATTTCTGTGACCCAGATGTCAGAAAAATTAGGAGTAACAAGACAATCTCTTTATAGATGTCTGAATGGAAATCCTACCATGAATCGGTTAAAAGAAATAGCTGATATTCTTGATGTATCTCCAAAAGACTTATTTGGCGATGAGAAGAAGGGTTGATTTATTTATAGTAACAAACAAAATAAAAACGAAAAGTATGGAAACGAAACTTAAAAAAGGTGACATTGTACGGATCAAAAGTCTTGATTGGTACAACAATAACAAAGACGAAAAAGGGAATGTAACAGTGACCGGTTACAGTTGCTCATTCACAAAGGTATTAAGTGAACTTTGTGGAAAATGCTTAGTTATTGAAAAAGTAGAGGATACAGGAGATATCTATTTAAATGATCTTCCTTATGTGTTTTATGAATGGATGCTTGAACTGGGAAAATACGAATTGAAACCTTTGGATATAACCAAAAATTCTGTTGCAACCAACAATCCTTTTATTTTCAATGCTGCAAAGAAGCCTATTTCTGTTTGTGGTGTAATTTCAATACCTTTATATATTGCGGTAAAGATTCAAGAAACACCAAAATTCCAGCCTTTTCAGAAAGTGCTTACAAAGGATTGCGAAGAAGGAATGTTTAACGTTTGGCGTTGTGATTTATTTTCCCACATTTCAAAAGAAGGCAAGTATTTTACCGTTTCCGGTATGTGGGATGAATGTATCCCTTTTGAAGGAAACGAACATTTGGTGGGAACAAAAGACGATCCTAAACAATAATAACCCAACGTTTCCATATATTTTTTAAGTTTCCCGGCGGAATGATTCATCATCTTTCCGTAAAGATCGGCTTCCGCCGGGTTTTATCTCATTTTTTTAAATTACTGTATCGCAATGGCTTATTTTATCTTACAAAACAGAAGACTACCTAAACAAGCTGTTTCTTATTTCAAGTTTCAAGATCAAACAGCAAACATCTCACCCTATCTTTCCATAAAAATCAGAGGAAAAGAAGAAATTATTCCTTTCAAGGATAATAAAGAAATGATTCCGGTTAAAGAACGTTTAGTATCAACATTCCCGGATTTTGTGAAAATAGGAAACAGTTATATCAGAAAGACCATGTTCCGGGAATATAAACCTGTTTCCCGTCCTGATGAAAATGTACATTATATCCTATTCAAAACTTCTTTTGGCAGTATAAAAGTTAGATTCAATAACGAAGAAGATTTGAAAAAAGAACTTGTTTCTATGGATCAACTTTTCGATGTAGAATAAATTAATCATCTCAAAAACAACAAAATATGGAAACGAAAGACAGAACAAAAACAGAAGTCTCTATTGAGCTAAGGGAAGTTCAAAGAGAAATCAGTAAAGCAAGAAGTACAAGGAATTGGGCAAAAATTTCTTTTCTGAATCAAAAAAGAATACGCCTGCAAGAAGAACTGGATTATCTGAAATCTAAAGACAAATTCTATTATCAAGAACAAAATTTAGAAAAATCACTTGTTTCTTGGGCAGCAAAGACACTCAATCTTTCTCTCAATATGGCTGATTTGTCTGTATATTATCTGGACTTGTATTTGCTTCATTTTAAAGAAAGAGGCTTTGTTCCTACCGATGAATGGAAAACTAAAGAAAAAGCATTTCATGAAGCTGCAAAAGAACTTGCAGAATATATGCGGTATTTCTTTAAAGGAAAATCCTCTGACGATAATTCAGAAAGCATGTCGGAACTTATGGATTTGATTGAAAGAGATTACTATACGGATAGAGAAAAAGTTCATCACAAACAATATGAAGAAAAGTTATGATAGACTGGAATAAATTTTTGGGAAGATGCGGGATTGCGTTGTTATTCATATCGCTACCTGCAATTGGTTTTAAACTTTATTTTTGGGTCGGAATGATCATTCTTGCTATTGAAATGATTGTCGTAGCTGTTATAGTAGATGAAAATTGTTAAAGTAACTGAACATCATGGACAAATTATATTTTAAAACACGAAAAGAAGAAATTCAATCTAAGATTGATAGTTGTAAGAAAGAAATGAAAGAATTAGAGAATGAATACATAGCCTCTAATCAAAAATTCCCTATTGGGAGTAAAGTTTGTTTGACTATTCCCGCTTATGAACTCCGAGGTCTCGGTATTAATAGAATAAGAATAGTCCCAGAAGAAAAGAAATTTGCTTATGTAACTGGATATGAAATTGTGGCAAATGAAGTTGTTCCTATTCTTATGAAAGCAAAGAAGGATGGAACAATATCTAAATTAAGAGAATATACGTCATTCAGACAAGCAATAATTGAATTAGCTGAATAGATATGAAAAAAGAAAACATAATAAAAGCATCTTCTGTCTTTAAAAAGACAGAGCAAGAACGAATAGGGTACTTCCATAGTGGTATAAGCCTAAGCAGTGTTGCGGTTGCCTTTAGGGAAGGTGTTGATTGGTTTATAAATTCTGTATGGCACGATAAAATGGTAAAACCCAAAATTGGTGAGTTTATTGTTTGTATTCATGAGAAAGGAAAACTGATGGGTGTCCTTCAAGAAGATCAAGTTTTTATATCGTCCCGTCCAGGGTGTATTCTGTATCGTTTCAGTGAAACAATACAATGGGCATATTTAAATGATTTGTTAGGTATTATGGAGGATTAAATCTCTGAAAAGCAGATTGTTAAACTCGAAAAAATGAAATTTTGAAATGAAAAATTTTGATTTAGAAAAAGCGAAAGCTGGATATCCGGTGCGTACAAGAGACGGGCATGAGGCAAGAATTATATGCTTTGATAGAGAGGATGACAATCCTATTGTAGCCTTAGTAAAAGATGCTGATAATGAAATTATCCTCTCTTATGACAATATGGGAAGATATGATAACGATGGAAGGGAACGTATGTGTGATCTTTTCATGAAAGCTATAAGACAAGAAGCGTGGATAAACTTGTACAAAGGTAAAGATGGACGACTATTTCCGGGACTTATTCTTTTTGAATCTGAAAAAGAAGCAAAGGATAGAATGGAATCAGGTGAAAAGTCAGGCCGTTTGTATTACAAAACAGTAAAAATAGAATGGGAAGAGTAAGATAAAAAGCAAAAGAAAATATGGAAACAAAGGAAAAGATATGTCCTAAGTGCGGACAAGAAGATGGATCGGGACAGAATCATATCCATGACATGAACCCGGAGCATTTTCGCAAATGCGATATTCGTACAATCATGGAAAGAGACGGTGTCTGCTACCATTGTGCATTTTGGACAAGAATGTATGAACAACACAAAAATGATCCCAATTGGCTGATTATAGATGGAGTCTCATACGTTGCCAATCCATTCGTTCCTAATACAAATAATATGACAAGACGATTTATGGGGTTTAATGGCAGGATGATGGAAGCCATTAAAAACTCTGGCGAAAAGGTGATATCTAACGATTGGTGGCATCAAGGTGATGTGCCGGAATGTTTTAGAGATATAATGCCGGATAATGCGAAGTGGAACAACAACAAACAATAAAGATCATGGAAAAATTAATAAACATAGCAGGTCTGATTAAAGAGTGTAAACAATACACTAAACTTTACTCTATCACACATGGAGATGTCCTTTTGGACAGAGTAGACAAAGAAGGTAATATCTTTTTGAAAGTTTTGTCTTTGGATAGAAACTTAATATTGAAACTGGACGAATTTGGGAGACTGTATGAAAAAGGATCATGTGTGCTGTTTCCTACTATATGGAATACATGGGAAGGTTTCGATCCTTACGCAACTACAATAGAATCTCCCTTTGAAGCTGGAATGGTTGGCTACAATGAGCATCTGGATGAATTTGGAATAATATCTGGTGATAGTTCTTTCATGATGAATGTAGATGGCAACAGAATTTCTCCTATTGACCGTCTTGCTACAGAAGTAGAGATAGATATCTGGAACCAAGAGAATCACAAAAAGCACCGGCATTATTCTCTTCCAAGAAAGAAATACGTTTACTATTTCCAACCTTTCGACAAGGTGCTTGTAAGGAATAACAAAGAAAGTGCTTGGTCTATAGCATTCTTTTCTCATATCAATCCTCGCAATCAAGAGTGTATTTACACTATAGAAGGTGGTTTAGACAGAAGATATTGCATTCCTTACAACGAAGAAACGGAACATATTGTAGGAGAAATAGACGATTACGAAGATGAAATCGAGAAAATCGTCAAAGAATGTAAACTCACCGAAGGAAAATTGGATTAACAGTTTTTCTATCTTTTTGGTGAAAACCTAAATTCAGAAACGAAAACTTTACTATATTTGCAATGCAAATCATATTAATGTAAGTATAGTAGGTTTCGTAAATATAGGAAACCAACAACCGTTCTATTCATATTTAAACGGCTTTGCCTTTCCCGGTTGCAAATCATATCAAGAAGTACAATAGGCTTCTTTAATATTGGGAAGGCGAAAGCCGTTTTCCTTTTGCCTACAAACACAATTAAAAATACAAAAGTTATGAATGAATTAAAGATTTTCAAAAACGAAGAATTTAGGGAAGTAAGAACAATGTTAGTAAATGGCGAACCCTACTTTGTAGGAAAAGACGTTGCATCTGTTTTGGGCTATTCTAACACCAGAAACGCAATTTTGCAACATGTTGATAGTGAGGACGTCTTAAAACAGGGCGTCCCTGATAGTCAAGGTTTTACACAACAAACAACTTTGATAAATGAAAGCGGACTTTACTCTTTGATTTTCGGTAGTAAATTGGAATCCGCAAAGAGTTTTAAAAGATGGGTAACTTCCGAAGTGTTGCCTGCTATTAGGAAAACCGGAAGCTATAATTTACCGTCCTATCAAATAGAGAATCCTATTCAGCGTGCCGAAGCATGGATTCAAGAAGAAAAGGAAAGACAGGCTCTAAAAGAACAAGCTAAACAGCTCACGGCAGAAAACAAAAACCTGGAAGCCCAAATAGAGGAGGATTTACCCAAAGTAATCTTTGCAATGGCCGTAACTGAATCCAAACGATCCTGCCTTGTAGCCGAGCTTGCAAAGATTATCTGTCAAAACGGAATGGAGGTAGGACAGAACCGGTTGTTCAAGTGGCTTCGCAAAAGAGGGTATCTTGGAACAAAGGGAGAATACTACAACCAACCAATGCAAAGGTGGGTAGAAGCAGGAATGTTCGAGATCAAGAAAAGAACGATCACAAAACCGAACGGTGATCTGATTACAGTAAGCACACCTCTTGTGACCGGAAAAGGTCAAGTGTATCTCGTGAACAAGTTCCTGAAAGAATATGTCTCAAAATGAAAATTAAAAAAATCACCCGATTTGTCACAATATAACGTTACATTTTAGTCTGAAAATACTGTTTGACATATTATATTGCGACAAATTCACAAAAAGTTTGTTACTTATAAACACTTTCCTTGTCTTTCCTATCTAAATGTTAAAATCAAAAATCCATGTTTTAAGACCAAAAATAACCATATTTTGAGTCAAAAATATACAATAAGTAAATTCATTTTCGCCTATAGGGGAAGTCGAAAATTCAAAATTTATAAATCATTGATATTTAATTGTTTAAACCAAAAACTTGCAAAAACAGAACTTTTTCACCTTATTGTAAAAATATACAATAAGCTCTGTGGTCATTTTCTTGTCTCATTTTGTCCCAAATGTTAAAACCAATTTGAAAATGTAATAGTAAACGGTTGCATTTTGATGTGAAAATAGTTAAGGAAGGTAAAATAGGAGAAATTGTACTTTCAGAGGCTAAAAATTCATTCATTTAGGCGTAATTTGTAACAATCCAGTTGTGTCCATAGTAGGAGATTTACTCTATTTTGTAAGAATAAACCGTTACATTTTAGTCTGTTTTTGGACTTTTGTTAGTATCATTTTAATAGGAACAACCTTTATTTACTTTACAAATAGTCAAAATTCAAAAACAGTCGAAAAATAAGCTGAATGAAACTCATCAAAAATCACATAAGTCTGAAAATCAAGAATTTAAATTTTTCAATTTTCGTCCACCCCCTTATAGCGAAAAAAGTTTTGAAAACCTGATTTTCTTACTATCATTTTGATAGGGAGATTAATTGATCCCATATCATTTTGTCAAAAATAGTGAGATTTTATGTATTGAGCAAAGCGATTGTCCCTCGGAAGGGATGAAGAATCCGCAAGGATTCCCCTTCCGAAAGAAAACGGATAGGACAACCCACCAAAAATCGCCAATAGGAATCCAAATCCATATTTCTGTACATACCAACAAAGAAAAACAGAAAGTCCAAATCCATAGGAAAGAAAACAAATACCCACCTACCTCCATTCAAAAAAAGAAGATAGTGTGAACAGAATAATATTCCTACCACAAAAGAAAAAGTAGGATGGCAAAATTGCCAATAGAAGTGTGTTTTTTGAGATTTCATATATATAAGGTATTGAAAATAAAAGAGATAAAATAATATTGTCTTGGAAAACCCCCACTACACATTCTATTTTAGGGATTTGTCTTGTGACGTGTTAGGCGTATAGTTTGGACGCAAAGAGGACTTATAGGATTTCAAAATAAAAATTCTATATATATCAACTTACTGAAAATCAATAAGTTAAATATGTGTTTTTATTTTGAAAATCCCTACACGGGAGCTATTTTGAGATTTTGTCTTGTGGCATGTTGGACACGCAGGATCAATATGGAGAGTCCTCAAACAGTCCCTAAAGATACCCTACCAAATCAAATACCCCCGGATTACCTACTTTTCCGTCCATTCTTGACACTTTCTCTATGAAACTATATACCACTACCACCCAGATAAAAATAAAGCCTTAAAAACGATTATTTGAAATTATAGGATCAGAAGATAGGAACCGGAAAAGGACAACAACCGCTATTCCTATTATATAGAGAAAAGAAAAACGATCAGCATACAGGAATAGAGGGTAACGAAGGCTTACAGCCCTACACAAAGAATTTTCCTATATATATGATATATCATATATATAGGAAAAATGAAGAAATAAAGGAAATAACAAGGCAATGAAGGATAACGACACACGAAGGGCTGCGCCCTATCAATGAGATAATAGAAGGCTATTTGTGTCAAATTTGAAAGGTTTTAGACCCAATTTTAAAAACCATAGATATATTATCCCGGGAAGAAAGAAGGTAGTGCTCAGAAGACGATCAACAACTATAGGAATAAAGGAGAAAGCAAACAAAATTACGAACACTCTGAAAACCGCATGAATAATAGGAAGGGAAGGAATGAAGGTGATAAGAAGGGAAAGCGTAATGTGTGGGGTAGTGGCTGGTGCGGAGAGATAATCGCATATATACAACTTGTACACAAGCAAAACAATACATATACACTTTTTCCCTTCTTGCTATTTTCTTATTAAGTAAGGATCACTTCTTATTATGCTATATAACTACTTTCCTATTCTTTTTTTTCTTTTATTTTGATAGGTATTTGTGTAATTTGTTGATAGTTAGATAATTGTGTATCATGCTATTTAGATTCATTCTAAATAAGATTTTATTTGTTGGTACAGGTTATTCCTATTTGTTTTAAAGTTGAGGTTCCGCCTGCGCCGGTGCGCTTTCGCTTCGCCTCAACTTTGATATAAGTAACAAACAAAAGAAAGAAAAATCATCAAATTAACCTTTCTTAACTACAATTCTTTTGGTATGTAACATTAAAGTGTTACTTTTGTATCAAAGAAAAGAACTAATAACAACAACTAATTAAACAACAAAAGTTATGAAAGCAAAAAGAATCAGCAGCAATCAAGCAAAGGAATTGATCGGCAATGTAAAGTCAGTTATTCGTTTGGGTGGCTTTGAAACTGGAAAGCGCACTAATCTAAACAAAGCGATTGAGCTTTGCAAAAGTAGTTACTCAATTGTTTTTTCAAGCCTGGAATTTCTGTTTGAAAAAGAATATCAAACGGAACAAAAAGTTCGCTTTATCAACTTTTTGGGCGAAAATTACGAGATTTGGCACAAAAGTGGCAAAGTCTATACTTTTGAAAATGAAGGTGAAAAGTTTTTGATTGTCACGGGTTTAGGGTTCTGCAACGTTTATAAGCTGATTGAAAAGGATGAAAGCAAAAGCTTCGACGATCAGCCGGCAATAACGTATAACGGCGATAGCAAAGGAACTTCTATTTTCTACAAAGGTAAAACAATTAAAATTAATTGCTTGCTATCAAACACGAAGGTTTGCAAGTGGGATAAAAAGTACCCGGAAAATCACAACCACTACATTATAACAGTGAGCTATGAGGGCAAAAGGTTGTCTTTCGATTGGTTTGATAGCCTCTCTAACTTTAGAGCCGGAAATATCGACAAAAGTAGAAATGAAATTATTGAAATGTTTTACTTCTACTTACAGGACATTCTTTACAAAAACGAATATTCAGACAAAAACAACTTTTGTAAAGAAAATGAAAATACGCCCGCTTTGTGGAATTCGCTATGTAAACAAGAAAGTAAGTATAATAGAGTGTTTGAAGGCGTTGACGTTTACGAACTTGCAAACTATTTACAGGAAACTTTTGAATTATAAACTATTAAAAAATGATATGTTATGAAATCGATACAGATAAACAGCAGAAAAGAGGCTTTAAACTTTGTTTTTCAGAATAGCCCTTGTATTTCCATTCGTTTCGATAGAAGGCGCAAAGAAGTAAAGCAAGTTTTATCTTTTGTCTCTTTCGAAGAAATAAAGGAAATAGAAGCAAAGAAAATGAAAAGATACGCCAATAAAGGAGAGCTTGTCTTTTCTCCTATTAAAAAGTTGCAAGGCGTTATTAAATTGTTTGCCAGGAAAGATGACTACAAAAAGGTTTTAATGTCCAACAACCGTTCGATCTATTGGTGTAGTCCTGTATATGGCTTAAGCGATTATAACAAGTCACTTTTTGGAAAGCTGACAGAAAATAATATCCGAAAAGCTGATTTAATTAATTGTTTAATTAATAGTTGGGCGGATCATTTACCCAACTATGCAAAAAAATTGAAAGCATGAAACGTGTGTACAAGTGGATCGTTGAAGGGCTGGAATTTCCCAGCCTTCAAAAAGCAAAGCAATTTTGCAGGGAAAATGAAACGCGTGCAACCGGTATTTATGGAGCTGATAGGAACGGTAATAGTGTAACCTTTACACCTATTGAAAATACAAAGCGCGGTATTTCCTTTGGAAAGTCCTATAAAATAAATGTAAATAATACACTTTAAAGAACTATAAAACAACAAAGTTATGAAAAAGAAAGCTATACAAGTAATATTAGAGGCATTGAAAGTGGCATTTATCTCTTTCATTATTGCTCTTATTATTCTATTTGTCGATGAAAGGAACTTTTTGCATGTTATCTTATCAATTCCTATTGTTTTAATTTTACTTTATATTTTGGTTGAAAAATCGTTTATAAGTAACAAACAAAAGAAAGAAAAATCATCAAATTAACCTTTCTTAACTACAATTCTTTTGGTATGTAACATTAAAGTGTTACTTTTGTATCAAAGAAAAGTAATAACATGATAACTAAACTAATTAAACAAGGTGCGCAAACCTTGATAAAACGCGATAAAGATATGACAACTACAGTAAATAACAGCAATGAAAGCAAAGTAACAGTAAATCGTATTGGTTTTTCTGGATCATTTTCTAAGTTCTTCGAAGAAGGCACACAAGTAGGTGACACTTTTTTTGAAGGCGGTAAACATTATTTGTTTGCCTATTCTATAAAATTAGATGACAATTGCAAAAATGGACATTTAACCTTTAGTTTTACGGGGGAAACTAAAGTTAAAAAGAGAAATGGAAGGCTTTGCGATTACATAAGCGGCGCAATTGCTGATATAATTGTTTGTTTTAAACCGGAACTTGAAAAATTTAGCCGGTTACACACTTGCAACCATTTAGGACAGCCAATGTACATTGATAATATTAGATATTCAATTAATAAAGGCAAAACGAACAAACAAATAGCGGAAATGTATAATATTTTCGACTTAGAAGTTATTGAAATATTGCGGAATGCTTCTGACAACAAAGATTTATTTTATTATCTTGTTTTTCGCTTGGGTGTCACTGAAACTTGGGAAAAACAGGCGAAAGAAGCTATTCAGGAAATGGAAGCAAAAACGGGCTTAACCTTGAAAATCGAAAACAAGGATAAAGTTTACAAACAATTTGACGCGGAAAAGTGCGAAACTTTAGAAAATCTTTATCAGTTAGGTTTTGCAAGCAAACAAGCTAAACAATACCGGATGCAACAAGCAGCAGAAGAAAAGAAAGCAAAAGAGCTTGCCGAAATTGAAAAAGAGTTTGTCAAAGATGTAGAAAAGGCAAAAAGAATCTATGAAGTAAAAAAAGCAGTTATTTCTTACGGGATAAGTTGGAACAATGTTATGTTTTACGATCATAAAAACGAACTTTGTTTTAATTGGTCAGATTATAACGATAAAATACCTTCGGACGTAATTAACGACCTTGTATGTAGTAACACCCTACCCGAAGAAATAGAGGTAACGAATCTGGACAAAGGTAGGGAACAATAACCCTACCTATTTTATCAACCAATTAAAAGTATACAGATATGAAAAAGATAAAATTAGTAGGGTATAACTAATTTTGTTTAGGCTACGTTTTACCGGAATATCTTAATATGGTTTGTACTTTGTCGGATAGTGTTTTGAAGGGTGCGCCGTTTAGGGTAATGAATGAACCTTATCAAATCACAAAAAGCGATAAAATAAGGTTAGCAAGTGAAAAAGACTTTGAAACCTTTCATGTTTCTTTTGAAGGGTACGATAACAGGGAATTGTACGAATATCTGTAAAAACATAAACAATTAATAACAATAATATAAACTAATAGGAGATAATAAAATGAAAGCAACTAAAAATAACACAGATTCTTTGTTCATGGAAATTTTTGTCGAATTATTGACAATTGCTAAAGCATATTTCCAAGAACTTTTTAAAAACGAAAAACCGGGCGTATATACATTAAAGGACATTTATAATTATATCGCAAACTGTGAAAGTCTCGAAACAAAACAAGGGAAAGCGAAAAGATTAACAGAGAAAGAAAAAGAACAAGCGATAAAATACTACACTAAAAGTCCTTATTATTCAAATATTGATCCTATTTTAAAAAACAGTGTATCTTACCTTTGTAAGATATCTAGTAACGTTGTCTCTATTGAAAAAGACAATTTTAAATGCAGCTTTGATATAATCAAAGTGTTTGAATATCTGGAAAGATTTAAAAAGTTGTTAGGCGCAAAAGAAAAATTGGAATTTGTCAAAGAAGGAAACCAGATACAAGAAAGCGAGGATAATTGTATTTGTTCTTTCGATATTGCATTCGATAAGAAAGATAAAACGTTTCTATCTGCAAAAACCAAAAATTCAAGTCGATATATTGATAACAATGTTTTAATAGATATCAATTTAAGCAAAATATATGTCACTGATAGGTTTATATGCAAAAGTAGAAATGTGAAAATATCCAACCTTTCCGGTGTTTGGGGTAAACATATATGTATCTCGTTTGATATTTTCAAAAAGTTAGTAGGAAAAGATTGTCATATTATTGTTAATAGTGACGACAAAGAAGGACAAATAATCGTAACAGTTGTAACGGATAAAGATGAAATGTTTGAATGTCGCTACAATGATTTCAATAAGAACGTAAATATAGAGGGTGTTTGCCCTATTCTATACAAGGAATTGAAATTGACGGTTAAAGATGGTAAACAGTTTGCGAAGGACTTAAAAACTATATCTAAAAATTCGGAATTTGTTTCTTTCGAAGTAGAAAAAGGATCAGCCCGACTAAAAGTAAATTATATCACAGAATTAGGAATAAGCGATACAGAGAATAAATATGGAGAGTTGTTTGTACAATTGTCTGAACCGTCTAATTTTACTTATAGATCAGATAATAGATCAAATAGGGTGCTTTCCTGTCTGGATGGTTGGAACGGCGAAATTTATTTTACAAAAGAATATGATTATTGCAAACTTTCTTTTGTCTCTGACAACTACGACAACTGTTTTATGGTTGACTGCAATAAACAAAAGTGGTTTGATCCAATTAGAGATAAAGCAGATTGTTTCCCGGACAAATTAACGCCTGTTTCTTGTGAAGAAGAAACAAAAGAATTGGACACAAATATTAAGCCCGTAGGAACGCCGGAAAATAAAAATGATACAAATTTACAGGAGAGCAAAGAAAGTGCTGCAAACGTAACGGAAACAAGCGAAAAAGAAAAAGAGTTTGAATTATCAGAAGTGGACAAAGAGTTTTTTGTTAGGTGTAATTATTCAAGTTTTTATAAAAAGAAAGAGTTTGAACCTATTAAGTACAAAAATTCACTCATTTTCGATTGTATAGATTATGTTTCCGTTAAAAGTGATTTGAAAAAGGGGGATCAATTTCTTGTTTCGTTTATTGATAGTAAGGGATATGGGAAGAAATATGTTACCTTTGATGGGAATAGTTTGTTAGAATCAATTAAAAGCGATCTACAAGAAAGTATAAGATATTTACAAGAAACTTACAAAGAGGGTATCAAAAGTTTTTGCGAATATAAAGTATTGTCATATTTAGGTATTTGTAGACTTGAATCGAAAAACGGAAATAAGGTTGAATTTTTAAATGTTTTTCATGCTTACAATACGTTTAGGTGCTCTTTAGGAGGGATAATAGAATACTTAAACAACAAAGGTTTCGACGTTATTTTAGATAAGGACAATAATGTTTTTTGTAACCCTAAAGACAACGATAGCCTTATACATGAAATTCATGTTTACACTTACACGAAACGCTTAGAAATAATCTCAAAAGTAGGTGTCAGCATACAAAAGGATATGAATATAAATATTTCCTTTGCGGAACTTTTAGAGCAGTCTTTGACAGACTTAAAGAGACATGTCACAAACAAAGTATTTTCCTTCTTGGAGAAAGAAGGTTATCATTTGGAACAACCGGACGCACAAGCATTCCACCTATTCAAGAACGGAAAAGAAAAGACGTTTAAAAATGAGTTCGAAGCATATAACTTTGTCCAGAATAAAGAGAATGAAAGTTACTTTGACTTTAATGTCTCTGACTATACGGACGATATGTTAGAGGTGATTGGACTTGATCTGGAAAGTATCACGTCTAAAGTAAAACAGGATAGTTCAAAAGAGCTAAAGGTTATACAGGATATAAAACTATATGATAAAACCGGGAAAATAGTGTTTACTTATGATAATGGAAACATAAACACTATAGTAGAAACAATTTTCAACGGCGATAGTGTACTGCAAAGTGTATTACAAAAGATAAACGAAAGCATGTAGCACTATGATTCGGTTAAGTAAATTCCTTTCCTTGTTTGTCCCTAAAAAGACAGATAAGGAAAGAGTAAAAGGAAAGAGCAGAATGAAGTACTACACAAAAGACAATGTCAAATTTGTAACATGGAAATACGATGCCGGCATACCGTGTTTCTATCTGAACAAATCTGTAAATATTGTGAAAGTGCTTTTATTAAACGACTCAAGGAAATTACAAGGCTTTTTCTGTAGAGGATATTTTGTAAAGAATATCCTAAAGAAGAACAAAAAGAAATTTTTGCCGGGTAACTTTTATCAGTTCCTTTACAAATTGGTATATGTCGGCTATAAAATAGAGAATGGAGAAAAACTAAAAATGTATCAACTTAAAGAGGTTGCATTTTTTGAAAGTGTTTAACCTGTCAAAGAAAAAGAATTGTACTATCTTTGTTACGTGTAGAAACTTTTATGTTTGTCATATATTGTTAGTTTATGTTATTATTTGGTATTTAGTAGTTTAATTAGTTTATGTTATTATTTTGTCCCTACCGGTACGTGACGTATAGATAGGGACTTTTGCTTTTGTCCTTTCTTTAGTGTAGCTTTGCCACATAATAAAAACAACCATTAAATTTTTGTCAAAATGAAACTGCAAAAGTCTGTAAGCAAACCTTCTGTAGTCTGCGATAACTGTAGATACAAAATCGAATGTCCCTATGTGGACAAATCAGAATGTTTCGAGTATAACAGTGCACAACTTTCCAAATCTCAAATAGAGGAATTAAACAATGAAGAAGGAGAAACAACTTACTAATAAAGATTTGCCGGCTATTTCTCAAAAGGATTTTGTCGAGATAATAGAACAAGCTCCAGAAGTGATCCAGACCGCTTCCAGTGAACTGAAAAACGCTTTTGTCGCTTTGGAAATGGCGGAAAAGGCGTTGTCTGAATCGTCTTACCGTTTCTTTGTCTTTGAGGGTAAGGACGGGGAGGAGATCACGGCCGACCTGAAAAGCTACTCCGCAAAGGGTTTTATCCTTCGTCACGGTGGGAAGGAATCGGACGTAAAGAAAGCACAACGGCATAAAGAAATGTATGTTATGCCTCTCATAGAAGAAATAAAGAGGCGCAAAGAGGCATTTAACGACATTTATCGAAAAGAAATGCTTTCTTCCGTCACGCCGGAGATCATGTCCTATATCGTGAAACTGTTTGGGGAGATGAACGGCGTTGATGATGTTCAGAAGATCCTAAAGGAAGAAAAGAAAATCAAGCTGACCCAAAAGGAATTGCAAGCCATCTTCGCCAAAAAGAAAGCGGAAATCGAAAGCAAACGCGCCGTGTTCCTTGCTTCATCCAATCAATACAAGGTAGCAACAGAAGCCGGACGGCTACAGATCATAAACACTATTATCATTGACCTTCAACACCGATATCAAAAATATCTGGCAGAAGAAAAAGAAGAAAAGGCATTGATATTCGAACGGGAAATCAGAAACATGTTGGAGCAAGCCCGGAAAGAAGTAAAGGGAAATGAGCTAAAGCTGACTGTAGACGGGAAAATAGACATTGTCGCTACTTTGCACGGGCAGGAAAACGTTTCTCGTGTGTTCCGTACACTTCCAATCAATTCTATTATAATAGGTCTCGTCGCTGCAAAATCAGGTCTTGACCCTACTGTATTGGTACATCAGCTTGCAACAAGCTACTACAAGGACTTCAATGGTTTCAATAAAACTATTCTGGGTAGGGAAAAGATTATGCTTCCTGGCGATCTGATACGTGCAGCCAATTGGGAAGAGCTGGAAAAGCAAAACCAGAAGTTCCTGGACGAAATGACGCCTTATGAAGTACAGGAGGCTACTTACATAGATGATGAAAGAAAAGCCTCTGTAAAGGACAGATTAAAGGCTTTACGACTTAAATAGGGAAAGGGAGCTATGACGAACAAGGAAAGAAAGATAAACCTCTATATAAAAAGAGTGGAAAGGTTCAACGAGCTTTGTCCTTCTAACGGGTTCTTGTGGGGAAGTACGATAATAAAACCCATCACAAGACGGAATTTGAAAATAGCCCTGTCGGGAGAAAAAGAAGAAAGTATAGACCGGAAGATAAAAGGAATAGAAAAGTTTATAAAGTATCTGGAAGGTGATGCGGGCAGTGACGGAAGAAAAAGAATGCTGCCGGAACTGAAAAAGTATCTGGTAAACGTAAAGGACGCGAAAATAAAAATATCCCCATCTATAAAAGTGTTTGTAAACGGGGATATAAGATCGCGTTTGTCTCTTTTGGAAAAGAAAGACGGAAAATGGACTGTATCGGATTACCGGGGAACAGTATTGAAACTAAAAAATCAAGAATCAGCCCTTCAAAGAGAAATCCTATTTAGACTGAAAGCAAAATACGATCGGTCGATCGTACCTAACACAAAAACCATTTTCCGGGCTTATTCTTAACCCAGATACATCTCTCCATGAAGTTCGGGATATTTGGAATCACGCATAATGTTCCGTACCTTTGTCTTTGTCCAAGCAGGAACAGCATTCTTTACCGGAATGATCATAGGTTTCTTTTTGGGAGTTTCAATATTCTTCTTTTCGTAAGGCATACTATTAGTTTTTAAAGACGAAAGGGCTAAGAACCGATTTTTACAGATTGTGTTCAAAGCCCTTTCTTGATTAACGTAATTTACTAACAACGAGATTGTTAATGTACCTACTCTGTTAAGGATTTTCGGCATCCTCCTTTATTAAAAACTTAGATTTATTTATATAGAGGAATTTAGAATAGATTTTGTTATTTCATGTTTTCACCTCCTTTCTTTTGATAGGTTTGCAACTCGATTAACTATAAACAATTATACAGGTATATATTTCTTACTCAATTGTAATCCAGATGTCTTCTTTTGAAGAAGAAAGTTTAGAATATACTTTTTCAAACGCTTCTTTGATAGAAGTAAGCCTTCCTACTTCTGTGTTAAACCCTACACCTACACACCCTTCTACATTGTCGGCTGTGGCGGCAGAATGAATCAAAACGCCAGAAAAGCCTTTTATTCCTTCCAGTCTTGGAACTTTCCCTTTGCATACATTCATATAAAATTCCTTTTGACTGAATTTAGGAGAAACTACATTCATAAGAACTTTGTATCTTCCGGTGGGAATAGCTGTTTTCCCATATATTTTTTTAGACTTTATTTCTTCTTCCGACATATCTTGGGACAATCCTCTGTCCGTATCTTCTATTGTGTTGCAGATAAATTCGCCATCAATATACAATCTTCCTATTGTATATTTTTCTTTTTTCCATTTTCTGTCTACTTTAATCTCCATAATCAATTGATTTTTAAAAGTTTATAATAAATCAAGCATATCGTCTACTGTCACTTCCTTTAGGTTTATGCCGGGATATTCTTCTTTGATCAGTTCATCTAAGAGCTCTACATCCTCAAACCTTTCCTGCTGAATCAAGAGGTTTCTAAAACCGATAAGATAGTTAAGCCTTACAGAATCAATCCTTGAATCTATTACCATGCAATAGTGCTTCAAGTTTTTTACTCTTAGCCAAAGGATAAACACAGCCCCCAACAGAAAAACTGATACTATCCCCATAATTATAATACAAATTGTCGAAAATTCCATGTTTTATCGTTTGTAAGCTATTTTCTCTAACTCTACAGTGGTTATGTTTTCCGGGATTGTTTTAAGTCGTTTATAACGTCCTCTTTCAATCCGTTCTATGAATCCTGCTCTGTAAAGATAGGTAATAGTTTTCCTAAGTGTACCGTTAAAGAATAAATTGCATCTCGATACATCGTAAAATTCAAACGGACGATCCATGGAATTAATATGTCTAATGAGCTTTTGAAGCTCTGTTTCTTTCTTTCTACTCATATCTTGTTGTTTTTAATTGTACTTGTGAAAGGTAGGAAAGCGTATCTTAACTACTATGGAAAAGGTGATTATATAACTTTATACTAACAAAATTATATATCTATACGGAAATCCGTACTGGGTTCCACCAAAACCCTCTACCTTCTGGTAACGTAGTTACATCAAAGGATTCTTTTGATTTTCTTATGATATTAAAGGCTCCGTTAATATCCGCATTGATAATTGCTCCTGATTCGGTTTTAAATAAACCCCTTTTGGAACGATTACCTTTGTAGGAATCATGTTTTGATAGTTTTTCGTTATCCAGAAAACTACATTTAGAAGTATATGATTCTTCTACAATTTTAGCATTAATACCTTCTAATTTACATTTATAAGAAATCATACTAATCAAAGTATTAAAAGGCACAAAAACGAAATTTTGGTTATTTCGTTTTCCGATATTGATCTCTTGTTTCCAGCATTTGTTATGACCGATTATGATCGTATTAATACCATTGGAAACTACGTGATTAACCAATATCCTACTTACCTTGTGTAAATAATCTTTGATTTTATTATTCCGTTTGTTGGTTAATGAAATAATTTGTTTTGAAGCATATCTGTTTTTACCTAATTTAGATTTTAAATATGATAAACGTTTGTTGTAATATTGATTAATAGACTTTAGTGGTCTACCATTGATGATAAAACAAGAACCAGTGTTTGAAACACACGATGCAAGATTATTAAGACCCATATCAATACCAAGATATTTATCATTGTCGGCAAGTCTTTCTTTCTCTTTCTTGTTGTAAACAATCTCCAACGAGATAAATCCATTTTTAGGAATGAATCTAAGTTGTTGAATATTTTGCTTGTTAGTACGAGTTGTGAAAGAAAATCGTTTAGGCAATTTGACAACACCTTGTTTTATCCATTTTTGCGAAAATGCGATAGTGGTAAATACAGCTATAAACAACCCGTTCTTGTCAAGATATTTGGGCAACCTAACTGGATTGGAATGTTCTCTTTTGTTTTTCTTATTAAGAAGATTGAAGAAAGATTTAAAGTTTCTATCTACCATCATAAGAACTTGTTGTGAAACTGAAGCAGGTAATGCCCTGTAATCAGGGTCATTTTCATCCCTTAATTTCTTTTCAAGAGAATAGTAGTTTAGGTATTTGTATTTTACCGTATTATCATCTTTGTATTGAAAATAATGTTGTCTAACAACATATAAACCCTTATTATATAAGTTTTTACACTTATGCAATAACTCTATCAACTCCTTGTAGTAAGGAGAAGATGGTCTAATTGTATGTTGTTCAACCAATTTCATATTGCAAATGTATGAATTTTAGGTAAATAACGCTATCTGTCCACAGGACATTCCGTCAAACAAACTAAGCACATTCATGGCATTAATCTATTTCTATGTATGTTTCCAATTCAGTCAATGTAACTGATTTTATTACTAAATCTTCAATATCCGACAGAAAATCAAAATACAACTTTGTTCTTTCTATGGCTTCCGTGTCGGAATTAGACCGAACCATTAAAACAACTTTCTGCATTTTTACTTTTCCTTTAGGAGTTGTCTCCGGGTAATAGGAAACGACTTTGAAAAACTTCTCTCCATTCCCTACTACAGAAATAATATCTGTTTCCTTGATAGGAGAAATCCTAAAGTCTTCATTTGTTTCTTTCGCTCCCCAATCAGTAGTGATCGTCTCTACTTCCGTATAGGTGTAAGCTCTGACAAGAATAGTTCTCTTAACAGGTATTCTCGGTGGTTTAAAACCGTCCGGATTGTCTGTCCAATAGTTTATAGTTGATTCAAAATACATAATGTCTCAGATTAATGATTGTAAAATAATTCCTTTTGTAAAATCGCACCCTTCGCTACCTCTTGGAACAATAACAAAATTCTTGGACGGTGATTCCATCTTGAAATTGTAGGTTATCTCCGGGTCGGGAAGAAAAGATGCTTTTTCTATGTATAAAAACTTCTTGGCTTTCTTTCTCCATGCGGAAAAATCATAAGAAAAAAGCGGTATCCCCTCTGCCGATAACAAAGACATCCAGTTTCCCCACATATCCATTACAAGAAGTCCTGCTGTTGCTTTGAAACTGTCCCCGGTATTCAAAGTAAAATTCATTACATGGTTGTAATCATCTTTGATACACTCTGCAAGTTCCCTTCCAAATTCTGAATGGTTTTTTAAGGTAACCGCAAGAGCGAGATGCCCAGTTTCGTATATCTCGTCACATCTCATGGCTCTTGCGTCACTATCCAAAGCAACAAGAACATCTTTTGTGATTCCGTCATTTTTCCCCATCTTCCTTTTTGTTGGGAATAAGAAGAACAGACGGCACACCGTTACAACCTTGATTCAAAGGAATTTCATTCCATTTGCCTTTTGTAATGGCTTTCACTTTCAAAAATATATCCAAAGGAACGCCCAGCATTAACGGTTGAGGTTTGTAGGAATTGTCCCTTTCCCATTTTGCCACTTGAAGCTCGATGTTTGTCTTTACAGCTTCCATAGAAGGCAGATAAGATTCCAGTTCTTCTATTTTGCTTGCATTGAAAAGTGATATATTCCCATTTTCATGAGGAACAATGATGTAAAATTTATTCTTCTTCATCTTCTTTTGTTTCTTTGTTGTGATCAAGTTGTTCTAATTTGTAGTAGAAATAATTCTCAAGCATACAATGTACTGTAATACAAATAGCGATTATAATAATCGTAAGAAAAATCCAGCCTGTAGTGCTCATGTCTTTTTATTTTTGTTCTGATAATACAGCGTTCAGCCAACCTTTAGCTTTGTCGATTTTAGAATGCTGTTCTTGGGATAACTGTTCGTATTTCTTCATTAAGTTTGCATCACCAGTTGATGCTATAAGTTCATAGAATTTGTAACTTTCAAATGAATCAAGAAGGGCAATGGCTTCTTGTAATGCTTTCAATTCTAATTTGTTCATATCTCATATTTTTAGTTTTTGATATTGCAAATGTAACATTATACTGTTACATAGCCACCCTTTTACAATTAAAATATGTAAAATTGTCAGTTTTTCTTTCTTTTGTTTGTTACTTATAAGCGTTATTCTCCTGTATTTATGTGACAATAAACCAGTTCTTCTTTTGCCCTTGTAATGGCAACGAACTTCAAGCAATCCTCTGCATACAGAGCTTTAGGTGTTTTTGCAAACTTGGAAGGAATGAGTTCAGGATTTAAAAAGAAAACCCGTTTTGCTTCCAATCCTTTGCTTTTGTGTATGGTAGAAAGAATAATGCCGGTTTTATCATCAGAGAAAATGTTTTTGATCTTTTGCTTCAAAGCCAAAAAAGAGCCGGGGAAACGCTTATATAGAATTTCAATGATAGAAACTTTTTCTTTTAATGTTACATAAGAAGCATTGTTTTTAATAGCGATTTCAGACAAACCTTTTTCTTTTAATTTAGAAATTTTATCTTCCAATAGGAGGTATAGGTCGTCCAAACAACTTTGATTATCTATCAACCGACAAAGATTTTCCCCGAAGTCCCGTCCCATGATGGATGCTTTCTTTCCTCTTTCCAGCAACATAATAAAAGTGGCAACTAAAGGATAATTGTTCCTGCAAAGAATAAAATCCCCACTTTCAGCTTCAAAGATGTTGCCACTCCTTACAACACCTTCTTTTGCTGTGGCAGTACATTCCGTCCCGGGAAACACTTCGTTTGCTCTTTCAACAATTTGTCTTGCGCACCGGTAAGTAACAGAAAGCGGTAGACAAATTGTATTCGGCATTTCTTTTATGGAATTAAACACATCCAAGTCAGAACCCATGAAATTGTAAAGAACCTGTTTTGAATCACCCACTGCTATAAACCTTCCTCTTGGTTTGATATATTTTTTCATTAACTCCCTCTGTATCAAGTTATTATCCTGCATTTCATCCAAACAGACAACTTGATATTTATAGAAGTTCATTTCATCTACATAGTTGTACGGAATCCACAGCATGTCTATAAAATCCATTTTGAACTGGAAGTTATTTTGGATATTTGCACATCCTCTTCTCCATTCCTTTTCTATCTCTTGCAAATCCTTTATCATGGAATCTTCATAATCTATATCACATTCCATACAAAGAATAGAGATACTTTTTTCGTCTATTTTGCACAGACTTGTTCTAACTCTACCCCATAATTCTTGTAAAGCAAAATAGTATTTCACCCTTTCTTTGTAAGGCATTTCCCTATCGTCAAACAGCTTTTTGCAAATACCGAAGCATTTGTTCTCATCTATTTGATTTCTAAACCGGAAATTTTTCCTTAAAGTACGAAGCCCCATCGCATGATAGGTATAACAGTCCACATAATAGGGCAATTTTGTTTTTAGCTCTTCTGCAATGCTTTTGTTGAAAGCCATAAACAAGCAGCTTGTATCTTCATTTGTTCGATTGCATAACTCTTTGAGTGTAAATGTTTTACCGCTACCCGGTGCAGCTTCTATTACTATGTTTTTGTTGGTATTCTCGTAAGCATCGAAAATAGCCAATTGATACTTGCTCCATTCCATAATCCTTTTCGCTTGCTTTGTTGTTATTAGTCTTCTTTTCTTAGATAGTGTAGGAACTCAAATGGCTCTCTTATACCATCTAAATATTCTTCGTCCCATTCGTTATCGTACGCTTCCCTTTCAAAAGAAATGTTTCGATAAGCCTCTTTGAAGTTCTTGTATTGGATCAATCTTACAACCCATTCTATCCCATACCATAAGAAAAAAGGTAGGATAAGAAGCTCTATTTGCTGTTTTAGATGAATGGATTCATGGTTTATTGTTGTTTCTCCCAACGGTTTGTACTCTTTCCTTGCGAAAATAAAAGGGAAAACAGTCATTGCCACATATCCCTTAAAAGGGATCAGATTGTTATACACGATGATCTTTTTCATACTTACTGAATTTTTTGTAATCCGCCAAATAATCAGCAATGAAATTCCCACAAACAATAGGATCATTATAATCTTTCCTATGTCCCGGAATCCATTTGACCTTTATTCTTAGTTTTGCGTGTTTCAAAACTTCCATGAAGATTTTCTCCCACAAGTCCTGATTTTCCACACGCAAGTCTTCTTTTACCCAGTCTACAAATCTGTATCTCAATTGATCAGCTACATACTGACTATCTATATAGAAGGTAACGGTTGCTCTTAAATCCTTTCTAATAGCCTTTAAAGCCATTAGAACAGCTTCCGTTTCCCTTCTGCCTATGGTGGTATGAGAAAACCCTTTTCTTATGTGATACTCTTTGTCTTCCCATTTGATATAAACAGCAGAACCACCCAATCTTTTAGGGTGTTTTGCATAGCAACTGCCGTCCGTCCAAACCTCAAGAACCTTTCCTTTTCTTTGCTTTTTCGCCATACTTCTTAAAAATCATCAAACTTGAATCATCCTCAAAACCCTTGTTCAACATATCGGTAACCGACTTCTTGTTTTTCAGCATTTCCCATAAATCCTTGTCTATGGTAGAAGATGAAAGCAGATATTGAATTGTAACCGGGTTTTGCTGTCCGCTTCTCTCCAATCTTCCTATTACCTGCACAAGATCACTTGGACGAGGTGGCAGCTCCAAAATAGCCATGTTTGAACAAACCTTTTGAAGTCCGTCCACTCCAGTACCTAAACATCCTATATTGGCAAATAAAAGTCTTTTGGAAGGGTCAGAAGAAAAGTCAGACAATACCTTTTCTCTTTTCTTTCCAGTTGTCTCACCTATGACAAGCAGGCTGTTCTTGAAAAATTTCTGTATATCTTTCAAAATAGTGGAATGAGAACCGAACACAAGCAATTTATCATCTTCGTTTGCTTCTAACCATTCTTCTATCCATTTTTTGATTGCCTTTACTTTCCCTTCCAAAGAAAGCTGCTTTAAAAGGTTCATTTTTACCAGAAACTCCGCTCTTTCAGCCTTTTCTACCCTTTCTTCGTCCTTGAAATGTTTAAAGATAAATTCCAGCAAATCTTCTTCCGCAGCCTTGTAAGCCTTCTTGTTGGTTATCTCGCATTCTATCATGTTTTCGGTTACAGGCGGAAGTTCCTTTAAGGCATCCCGCTTGCTTACATGGAAATAGCAACATTTGGTGAGAAGATCGTTCAGTTCCTTGATATTGGAAGCTCCTGTTAAGTCCATTCCAAAAAAAGTTTCTTTCATGTTGCAATACCTTTCAAAGAAATAGTGATGATAGGGATCATCCGGCGCAATCTCTTTCAATCTTCCTATAAGTGCAAGTATGTTCAACAGTTCTGACGGACGGTTCATGATAAGCGTACCGGTTAACCCTATGATGGCAGAGGATTTTCCCGTCAACTTTTTGAATGTTTTACTCCGTATGGATTTCCTGTTTTTCAGAAAATGGATTTCATCGGCTATGATAAGAGAGAATGTCTTTTTCTTCATCCCGTCCAGCCTTATTTCGATAGAGGTCTTGCCGTTCTTTTCTGTTCTTCTCCCCAGAATGTCGTAATTGATTACAAGAACATCGGCATCAAAATCTTCTGCCGGTGAAGTAGTGGAAATAACAGATACCTGTCTATTTGGATTTGCTTCTTTCCACTCTCTTAGCCAGCCGGATTTTACAGAAGCCGGACATACGACCATACAAGGAAAAAGATCAAGCATTTCAGCATAGAAAATAGTCGAAATAGTGTTGTGCGTTGGTATAAAATCATCACATAAATACAAATTATTCTCATTTGAAACAGAAATACATTGCATTTGCTTTTTCCCAACATACTCTATCTTTTTAAAAAATTTTCTTGTAAGGTATCTTCTCTCTTTTAAAGAAGATCTTTCAATTTTTTGTTTACAATGTTTAAAAACATTCAATCCTTTAGGAATTGTAATTGACAATCTATAGCAGTCTCTATGTCTAACTTTCCCTATATATGATTTTTTGGTACGAATATTATAACATTTACACCCTAAACTTGTCGCTAAAAATTTTACATCTTTTACAAGTTGCAAAGAAGTTACCTCAAAGCTAACAGCACCATGTTTGCTAACAGTACCGTCCGTGTCCATCAATCCCCTTAAAATCTCAATTCTTGTTTGAATATCGTTTATGAGATATTCTTTAGGGATAAATTTTTCATAAGAGTGCTTGCCCAATAATCCGTAAAATTTAAGTGCTCTTTTTAAGGGATTGTAGTATTCAGTTGTTACTAAACAAATTTCTATTGCTTTAGAAATTTGTTTTTTAAATGTTTTCTTCATTCCTTTTGGTAAAACAATCCCATTTATTATATCTATTTCTGGATTAGCAATTGTCACACTTCCATTTGAAAAACATCCGTCTCCTAAAAGGACACCCAATGTATAAGGATCAATAGATACTTTTCTTGAGTTAAATTCAATAGGTTTTTCTAAAATAGGAAGAGCAAAACGCCATAACCCATAGCTTTTATGTTGCCCACTGCCATAAAAGCCTTTTTTAGGAATCCGCCTTAGTCCCTTTTCTTCCATTTCTTTTATTGTTAAAACCCTTTCTCCTCCTTTTTCCAGATGAACCGTCCACAAATGATCCTTACTACATTCTGTTGAAGTACCATCTGTAAAAGTAACTTTATAGCAATCAATTTCCCCTTGTGGGAAAATTCCTATTACAGTTTGAATATCGCTATTAACACCCAAAATCTTATCACCTACTTTTAAATCACCCATTTTTTTAGCACCATTAGGTGTCCAAATAAGAGTATCGAGCGGTTGCGCTTTGCCCGTTCCCACTGAAGAGCCATTTATATGATTTCCGTGATTGACTGCGTAATATAGATAGTCCATTTGATAGCTTCTCGGCTTTTTTAAAAGAGGAAGATTGTCTATCAATAGTTCTATATCCTTTCGGGATAAAAGTTCCTTGTAAGGCTTTATTTCGGCTTTGCAGCCGGGACGAACTATTGATAGAGGATTGGCTTCTTCTATTTCATTGTCGGAAACAAACTCTTTTAAAAGGAAATCTTTTGCTGGATCGGATTTTATGTATATTTCCTTATTGGTAGCGTTGCGTTTAAAGGAGGAAATCAGTTTAATGTTCTTGTAAACTGATTTTTCCAAAGCACCAAAATACCAATAGTCCTTTTCTCTGTAATAATACATAATCAGTTGAGTTTTATGTATTTGCCTGGTAGCTTTAGATTCTTTAGAATTTCATCTCCCTTTTCTCCATAAGCCACAAAGCAACTATCTGTGCCAGGAGATCCACCTTCTTTTCCTGTTTCATCAATAAACCTTATTCTTTTCCTAAGAAAATAAATAGAAGTAGCTTTATCCCAAACACATTCATGAAACATTGAATTTCCTACTCTTGCATAAACAAGAGCTATACCATTCCCATATTCAGACAACTTTTTCATGAAAAGTTTAATCGTAGGATTGGAATAGGGCGGATTTAAAAATACAAAACCTTTCCAATCTTGGGCTAATCCATCGTCTTCTTTAGTAAAACACTTTCTTGCAGTGTACCATTCTCTTTTAGGAGCAGCAGGATCTAAATCAAAATCATTTCCCAATGCTTCAATAATATAAGGAGGTGTGTACCATTCTACTGTTGCCACCTTACCGCCTCCAAATTTTGTTTCAAAGTTTGTATTCATTTCTTTTTGTTGTCTATAAATTCAAAATAATACTTGTCATTCTTACACTTTATTTTCTTTATGATACAGAAATTCTTGATATTGACTTTTCCGTCTTTTTCCAATTTGTCAAATATGACTTCAAAAAGTAGGGAGATAATCTTGTCTACAGACCGCATGGAAATAAAACTTCTGGCATTTGTTCTAAACCCGGCTTTATTCAATGCTTTCATGAAGTTGAAAGTTACCTCCCTGTAAATCTTATTCATTCGTTTTATGTCAAATTAAACTACTCGAATTGATCGTCTTCATTAGGATCATAAGTTTCTTCATCCTCGAAGTCGTTGATCCAATCTTCTATTTCTCTTTCCATCCCATCTTGATTTCAAATTCTTCCGGTGTCAAAATAGGAATTTTCAATTCCTTTGCTTTCTTCACTTTGGACGAAGAACTTTCTTTGTCTTTTGTTACAAGGATTGTAGTGTTTTTAGATACGCCGGAAACGACTTTGTGTCCTTCTTTTACAAGACGCTCTTCCCACTGTTTGTTTCTGAATCCTGTAAAACAAACTGATTCGGGATTGTCGTTTTCCACCGTTTCCTCTTGGATAAAAGAAATAGAGATAGATAAGCCATAACAAAAATCAAAGAATATTTTTAACCCGTTATTAAAAGCCTTTGCGGTGGTATCGGCAATGCCGTCAATGGAAAGCAAGTCTTTCATAGGGACTTCCCCATTTTCAAACAGGTAATCTATCTGATTTTTGGTGAGACTGTTGAAAATCATCTGACAAGTCTTTTCTCCTATTACACCATTAAACACATTGTAAGCAGTCAAAAGTCTTGCAAAAGGTACTCCATTGTCTACGTAGGAATCAAATTGCTTTCGTAGTTTTTTGGAAAGGCTTTTCCCTATTCCTTCGATTTTTTCAAGCTCCTTTTCCGTTGCGTTCACAATGTCCTCGATAGAGAAAAATCCACCTTTATAGAGTTTTCTTACAGTTGCTTCCTGCATTTCTTCTGTGCCCAATATAGCAAAGAAATAGACAAGTTGCTTTATCGCTTTTTCATCACAATTAGGATTTAAACAAACAAGGTCGGTCAGGGTTGCATCCCATTTCAAAGGCTCTCCACAAGAAGGACAGAACATCATGTTATCGCACATTCCTTCAAAGCATTCAACGCTGTATTTCAATGTTTCCAAGTGTTTGGGAATAACATCTCCGCTTCTTGTAACCACTATGTAGGCATTAGGACAAATATGGTTGTCTGTAATGTATTTTGCGTTGTAACCGGTACAGCGTGTGACTGTAGCTCCATCAAACTCAACTGGTTCAAAAACGATTACAGGCTTGCTTTTGCCATCTTTTGAAATACCCCATTCAATTCCAATGACACGAGTAGTGTATCTTTCTTGCCAGTCGGGATTTTTGTAAGCAATCGCGTAACGCGGATTTCCATTAGGAAGTCTACCCAAAGCATTACGAATATTCTTGTCATCCACTTCAATCACAAGACCGTCACATTTAAAGTTTTTGGTAAGATCAAACAGTTCGTTCAAATAATCAAGAGCGGATTTTTCATCATCAAAAATAGAAGCAGAAGTCACCCAGTATTGTGTTGCATACGGTTCATAAGTATTGTAAAGCTCTGCAAGCTGCAAAGATTTATCCCTATCTGAATCCATGATACCGTACCGGATATAGGCGGTATTCCCTAAAACCTGCGGATTCATTTCGTCCGCATTGAAAGCTCCTGCCACAGAATTTCTTGCACTTTTGTAACCAAGTGGTTTTACATTTTTCAGAAACATACCGACAGGAATAATGGCTTCACCAAAAGTAAAACAAGATTTTTTGCCGATAGGGCTGCCATGATTGACGTATTCGTAATGTCGGTCGCTTCTTTGTCCTTCTATCCCATCACCTCTTGTCCAGCATTCATTTGTTGTTTCGTCCACCAAAAGAGAAATACCGTCATATTTGGGCGTAATAACGATTTTGTTAGTAGGGTGAAGTTCCCATATATCTTTAGCCCATCTTCTGATTTCACTGATTGTTTTTACCTTTTCCAAAGAAAACATAGGATAAGGTAGCTTTTCCATCCGGTCACCCTTTTTGTTTTCTTCAATGATAGGCTTTGTCAGGATTTCACTATCAGGATATTCCTTTTTCAACTGATCGATCAAAAGATCATACTCCTTATCGTTCATGATAGGAGCACCTTCTCTGTATTTTTGGTTGGCTTCTATGATTTTGCCTTCCAGTTCTTTTTGTTTTAGTTTAGCCATAATCTCAAATTCTTTTCGTTACCTTTAGTAATATAAATAATGCAATCAGAATAGTAAAAGCTCCTACTCCCATCCCTCCTAAAAAAGAAAGCAATCTGTTGGGAGACGCTTTTACTTCTTCTTTCAAGTTTCCGTTTTCTTCGCTCATCTTGGACAGTCTTTCTTTAAGGCTTTTTACAACCAATTCCAGACTATCGCAAGAAGCTGTTACAATAATGGTGTCACCTATTTTCTGAACAATCACGTTTGCTTGCCCCTTGCTTGTCTCCCTCTTTTCTCCATCTTCCAGTTTTTGAGGATTGATGGTGAGATTTACAATTGAATAGGGAATCTTTATAAGCGTGTCTGTCAGTTCTCTTTCCCAGAATAGGGAATCCTTTAATGTGAAGTTATAGTCTGTTCTTTGGGAAGGACGGGATTTGCACCCGCCCAAACCAATAAAACAACAAAATAACAAACAAAAAGCAATTACTGAATTTCTTTTCATCATATACTTTCCTTTATGATTGCGGATTTTAAAAATCCTGTTATCCCTATCTTTAGGGATTTCAATTTTCCGTTTCGAACAACATCCAGTTCAATGTTTCTGAAATCCCTTGCCACTCTCACTCCTTTGATTGTGGCTTCTCCTATCCCGGGAAGTTCTATTGTCTTATCTCTCAATCTGTTTAGGATACAGTTATTCTTCGAGTTCATGCGGTTTTAATACGCTTTTGTAAATCACGAAGTTCTCATGTCCGAAGCTGATAGAGACGGAATCACATTCTTTTATCCACCCCCTTATTGTTCCTTCCGAATAATTGGAAAGGTTGGCTTTCAGGATAATATCTGTAATATCCCTTCCAATTGCTTCGTTTTGGTAAAAGTCCCTTGTCTTCCCGTTGAAGTTGTCTAAAAGGATGGCTCTTTCCATCTTTCCGTCTGCCGACATAATAGCAAGAACAGGCTTCTTTCCTATTCGTTGCATATGACTGATAGCTATGTAAGAATTACGTTCCATGGTTAATTACTTATAGTTCAACACGTTCTTGATTGCTTTCTCTTGATAGAAGCGTTTTCTATCCTCGCTTCCGTCTTTCTTTGAAAAATCGTTTGCCCTTTTCTTCAGTACCTTTGCCTTGTTTTCGGTGGACATCATCTTAAATTCTCCTATAGAGATGTCAGGAACCGTTTCGTTCTTTTCTTCTTCATAGGAGACTTGCTTTCCACATACCGGACATTTGGGAAGATTTGAAGGAACAAGTTTATTGTACCGAAAGACGAACTTTGCATTTGTCATGGGAGATTTTATCCCAAACCTTTCGCAGTTTTCATTATCACAATAAATTCTTATCATTCTGAATCTGTTTGATTTTGTCCTTCAAAAGAGAAAGTTGCTTTTCCACTTCTTCCAGTCTTGAAGGATCGTTTACATTACTTTTGAGGTAGGAAAGATCGTGCTCGATACTTTCCAGTCTGTCCAGGAAGGACAAGACAAAAATGTTCAAATACTTACCGTTTGCCATAGTCGAAATTATTTGTTTGTTACTTATAACGGACGCAAATGTAACAGTATATTATTACATCTCCAAGCATTTTTGTACATTTTTGTCTTGAAATTGTCAGATTTCTAAATCAGCCCTTTTCGTCTTGCATATTCGGCAATCAGAATACCATCCCTATCCGGGTGTTTTAGAAGCACTTCCGGAAACAACCTTTTCCCTATATCCAAAGAAGCCTTTTTAAGCTCTGGTGCGCCTGCAATTCCCTTTGGTAGTAGCTCTCTTTGCCATTCCTTAGAATCCACAAAAATGTACGGTACTTGATAAAGTTCCAATACGGTCAGTTCCGCTTCCAGTGCACGCATAGCAGAACAAGTTGCTTCAAATCGTGCGGGATTCTTCATGGGACGTTCAACAATCGCAACACATGGCGCGTGTTCTTTTAGGTCTACAATAATTCCCGCCAATACCTTTACATCCACACGAGAGATGTTTTTCTTTGTTTTTGTGTAATCCTGACCGGAAATAACAGGCGTTTTTACCATGTTGTAATAGGTAAGGTCTTTCCCTATTATGCCGATCGAGCCGGTCACACCATTATCTATTCCAATGTAAAATTTCAATTCTGTTTCCTTGCTCATTGTTCAATACGGCTTACACCGTTCTCCTTTATTATTTTAAGTGTTTTACACTTAGCGTTTTCATTAGAAATATGGGTAGTAATCAAAATAGGGTACTGAATAAATTCCAATGCTTCGATCACATCATACAGACTTTCTTTCGATAATCCTTCCGTGATTTCATCAATGGATAGAAATTGCAGCCCTCCCCATTTGTTTGTTTCGTTTATCATATTCTGGATAGCAATAATAAGGGCTATTTCCACTCTTGCACGCTCACCACCACTGTAGTACCAAAAGTTTTCCGCTTCGTCCCGGACAACATACGGAGTTATTTCTTCTTTGATATCTCCATCCGCTTTTGTCTTGAATCCTTCTATTAAGATACGAAGGTCGCTGTTTTCTGCTTTTAGGATATTGTTCGCTCTCGATTGAATGTTTTTCAACTGTTCCAATGCAAGGTACATTTTGAAAGACTTAAACCTACCGATCCATTCTTTTTTCTTGAATAGAAGGGCATCCAAATCGGAAAGCTCTTTGTCGTATCCGGCAATCGAAAGCATAATGTCTTCTATTTGTTTTTCCTGTGAAGATACGTCTATTTTCGTAGCTTTTTCTTTCTTGATTTCCTTTATCTGCTTTTCATTGTCTTTGATGTCGGACATATTGGATTCAATCTTTTCAGACAAAGTTTTCTTTTTCCTTTCCAAAGAAGAAATGGTACTTTTGGTCTGTTCAATATCATCATTGATCTTGTAAATAGATGTATTGATTTCCTGTGCCGACTGACGAATCTTGTCGATTTCATCTTCTTGCTCGTTTTTCAATTGAATGAAAGAAGAAATAAGTTCTTCGTATTCTTTCAAAGATTCGTCCAAGGATTCCATCTCAGAAATAACTTCCTTCTCCTGCTTTCCGATTTTTACTTTCTTCTTTTCCTCCTGTTCCAGTGTAGTGTCTTTCAATGTAAGGAATTTGTGCTTGCATTTTGGACAAGTAATTGCACCGGATAAGTTTACAAGGACTTTTCTAAGGGACACTTTTAAATCATCATGAATTTTTGAAAGCTCTTCTTTCATTTCCAAGACTTCATTCTGATTTGCTTTCGCCTCCCCCAATTCCTTTTTAACGGATTCGATTGTCTCTTGTATTTCTTTGGTAGAAGGCAGGCAGTCTTTCTTCTTTTCTTCTTCTTTCAAAAGAGTTTCCAGTTCTTCTAAAGTGGAATTGTTTTCCTTAATGTTTTTGTCTGCACGACTAATTTCGTACCGAAAAGAATCAATTTCTTCTTTCAGAGACTTTATCACACTTTCTCTTTTTTCAATACGAAACAACTTGTCGGACTCAAAGTCAAAATTGGCAGCATCTTCTATTACCTGTTTTAGTGCTTCTATGCTACCTTCCGCACGATCCCTTTTACTTTGAATGGCAAGTTTTTGGGAAGATAAAGTGTCCAGTTCTTTTTGAATGATGTCTTTCGCTCCATCCAAAAAGTCGTAATTGATAAACCGGCTGATAAGAGCCAGCTTGTCCGTATTGGAGCTTTTAAAGAACGATTTGTAGTATTCCTTGCAGATAAGGAAATAGCTTTTCAAATCTTCCGGCGAAATGGCGATCCAAGAAAGGATATAATTGTTCCCGTCTTTTACGGTAGCAAGTTCTACCGGTTTACCGTTCAAAGACACGTTTAGCTTGCTGCTCCCCTTTAAGGGCAAAATGCGCTCGATAGAAAGTGTTTCCTTCCTTATTGGACACTCTATGTCCAATAATACCTTTGCTTCCTTCTCACCCCTTCTGATGAGCTTTTTGTCCACACTGCTTCGGTAATTGTTCCCGGTAATGGCAAAATAGACGGCTTGCTGCATGGATGAGTTGTGAGTAGGGATGTAGTTGTTCGTAACAAACATGCCATCTTCGCCGGAAACGGTTATGCACTGTTGTTCTTCCGCTCCCAAACAAGTAAAGGCGATCATCTTTCGGGAAGGCTTACCCAAGCATTCCGGCACTTCAAAAAAGACCTCCTCATTTTTTGACCTTTCCATGATTTCTTCAAGCGGTATCACGCGCCAAACTTCATCTTTATGCAAACGTACTTTCCACAAATGGTTTCTGTTGCATTTGACTTCTGTTCCATCAGAAAACGTGATCTTATAGGCAACATCAATGTCATGAAAAGGGATTGCCCTTACTACTTGATACCCACCGGAAGGATGAAGAATAGCATCTCCTACCTTTATTTCTCTCATTTTTACGAATCCATTGGGAGTAAGAATATCCGCATCCATTGTCAAGGCTTTTCCACTACCATTACTTCCTTGGCTGTCATCCGTTTTGTTTAGTCCTACAAGTGCGGTTACCCCGTCTTGAAATTCGTATTTAAAGTGTTTGAATGACACGAAATTTGTTGCTTCAATTCTAATCGGCTTCATTTTCTTCTTCCTTGTTTTCAAATGTTGTTTCTTTCTTTCTGAACGTATCAAGAACATCCTTCTTGATCTTCTCAAACAATTTTACATCTTCCAAAAGACGTTTTCTCACTTTGGGGAAACCGAACCCTATCTTTTCTTCCCCATAGTAGATGTAAGTCCCTTTTTTGGAAAGCACGCCCAGATCAATTCCCATATTCACAATTTCCATCACCTTGTCAATCCCTACCCCGAACCGGATAATGATTTGACATGCTTTAAAAGGCGGTGCAACCTTATTCTTTTTACAGGTTATTTTCACCTTATTGGAAACTTGTGTTTCCCCTTCCTTTTCAGAACCCACACGGGCAAGCTCGATTCTCTGACTTGCATAGAAAGGAATGGCGAAGCCTCCCGGTGTAGTAGTAGCTGCACCATATCCGCCTATGTTAGAACGTATTTGATTGATGCAAAAAAGGATACATCCGGTCTGTTTGCAGATGTTCTTTAGGATATTTACCTGGGAACTCAAAAGGCGAGCTGTAAGTCCTATATGCGCGTCTCCTGCCTCTCCATTCAAAAGAGCGGTAGGAACAAGACCGGCAATGGAGTCAATCACGACAAGTCCGATAGATTCCTCATTACACATTTCCTTTGCTATTTCAAGCACTTCTTCTGCGGTAGAAGGCTGGGAAAGAATAAACTTGTCAGAAGACAAATCAATTCCTATCGCCTGCATATATTTCGGGTCAACAGCGTTTTCGGTATCAAGATACCCGACCGCCTTTCCTGCTTTCTGCACTTCCGTTGCCAAATGGAAAGCAATACTTGTCTTGCCGGAAGAAAAACCTCCGTAGGCTTCCACAACACGTCCTTTTGCCCATCCTCCACCAAGTATTTCATCCAACAAATAAGAACCGGAATGAACAAACTCGATGTCCTGTCTTTTACCCGCTACAGCATCCTTACCGAAACGATCTTCTATTCTTGAAATAAGGTCACCCAAACGATTGGGTTTTTTAACTTCCACAGGTTGTTCTTCTGTTACGACAGGAGCTTCTTCTATCTTTTTAGTTTCCTTTTTCTTCGCCATAAAGCAGTTTGTTTAATATTTCCTTTCCTTCTTTTTCGTCATATCCGTTTTCTTTGCAGAAAGACGAAAATCTGTCTTCTATATCTTTTGCTTCCAAAGTCTTTACCTCTACAGTAGGAGCAAGGACTTCTTTTATTTCAATTTCCTTGAATTTCTTTTTGATGTCCACACCTTCTTTTGTAAAAGCATCTTTATCAAAAGCATCAAGTGAAGATTGTTCTCCCCAAACCTCTACCCTTACACGAGCGGTAGGATTTTCTTTCTTGAACTTATTGATAAGTGCCACCGCTTGCTTATGTGGTGTTTCTTCTAAGTCAATTTCCAGTTTTTTGAATACTGTTCCTTTTGTGGAAGGGATAAGATCAATCTCCAAATCAGAATCCATAAGCCAAAAACCTTTCTTTTCATCTTCCCCGAAATTGTTCTGTTGGACACTTCCCAAATGGTAAATGTTACTGCCTACACGCTGGTAATTGTGATAGTGTCCCAAATACACTTTTTTGAACATTTCGAACATGGAGGGTTTCAGCTCACTTTTTACCTCTGTTCCATCCATGTTTTTACTACCGGTTACAGCAAAGTGACCAAACAAAATGTTCTTCTTTCTCTTGTCCCCGATTTCCGCTAATTCATCAAGCAAAATATCATCAGTAAAAAATGGCAAGAAAAAGCAATAAACACCTTCTATTTGCATACCTTCCAATTCTTCCACCAAAGTAAAAGAAGGATGATGCTTGAAAGCTGTAAGAAATGATTTCTGACTTGAATAGGATGTTTTATCATGATTGCCGGGAATACAGATTATTTGATGTCCGTTCCCATCGTACGCTTCCAATATTTCGTGAAGTGTAGAAAGACACACTTCCCTTTGAGATACCCTGTTGTCAAAAACATCACCCAGCCAGATATGGGTTTTGATACCCTTTTTGCTGGCTATTTCCATTTCTTCCAGCAAAATGTCTTTTATAGTAGAAGCGTTTCCCTCTGACAGATGATGATCAGTCGAGATGATAGCTAAATATTTTTTACCCATGTTTGTTTTGTTAGAAAGGAAGGGGACTGTATTTCAAGTCCCCAAACCAAATTAAAAAATATGAAAACTAAAAAAAAGAAATTATTTCTTTTTCATTTTGTCTTTCAGAGCTTGCAATCTTGCTTTAGCTTTTAAAAGTTCTTCGTCCTTGTCCGTAGCATTTTCGTCAATAGGAGATTCTTCTTTGGGTTCTTCCTTATTTTCCGGTTCGGATGCCGTTTCTGTGGAAGTTTCATCTTCTTCCGGGAAAGGAAGCGCCTCGCCAGCTTGTGCCAAATCATACCAAGAACGAACCTCTGCTATCGTCAGATCGTCCGGCAGTTCAGCTTCCGGATACTCTTCTCCAATATACTCTTCCAAGAACTTTTTCATCTTTGAAAGAGGGGGATAGGAAGCTACCTTTGCTGCTTTTTCCTTTGCAGGCGAACTCGCCAGATTCTTTACCGGATCAGGTTTTTCTTCATCCGTTTCTGGTTCTTCTACTTTCTTTGACTTAGAGGTGGATTTTGTCTTTTTAGGAGCTTCATCTTCTTCCCCCTCATCGTTTTTACTATCCTCATCCGGGATCATGGCAGCCATTTCCTCTATTTCAGTAAGGAAGCCATCATCGGCAAAAATATCGTATCCGTTTTCTTCATCAAAGCGTTTCAGTCCATCAAGAGCCATGTTGAAATCTTTTTGTGAATAAACATCCTTGTAGATTTCTTCCAGCGTAGAAACTTCATTCAAGAAATATTCCATGTCTTCATCAGGAATAGCAGTTTCTTCAAAGAACTCATCCCAAGATTGTCCTGTTTGCTCATTGTTTTTTGGTTTTTAAGTTATTTGACATTGCAGATATAGGATAAAAAAAAGGGACTGTACAAGTGTACAATCCCTTTTTGAGTTTTATTTAGAAAGAATTATTTTTTTTATATTTTTTAGTCTATTTGGGTTTGTTTGTCTGCGGTTTCCTCTCATGCTCT